>Ga0210057_1003526_pt1 | contig 21538 bp, 23 predicted proteins | sample CryGeyCG2114_010_2_FD_183968 | JGI IMG/M metagenome (GOLD analysis project Ga0210057, IMG submission 183968) | Groundwater microbial communities from aquifer - Crystal Geyser CG10_big_fil_rev_8/21/14_0.10 (SPAdes) (version 2) | ecosystem: Environmental > Aquatic > Deep subsurface > Groundwater ...
AAAATGCCCAAGCCGATACGCAATCAGAATGATTATGAAATTTATTTTCCCCTCAATCCTTATAGTGCTCGCGGTCGCGTTGTTTGTGACATACATCAACCCGAAGTATCAGGACGTACAAGTGCTTTCGGCTCGCGCTGCCGAACTTGATGACGCGCTTACCCGCTCACGAGAATTAATCGCGGTGCGTGACCAGCTTCTTTCGCGCTACAACACCTTTTCCACCACTGATATTGCGCGTTTGGAAAAGATGCTTCCCGACACGGTCGACAATGTGCGATTGATTATTGATATTGATAGCATCGCGAGCGGGTACGGACTCACGATTCGGGACGTGGTGCTTGATACCGGTGCCACTACGGAGGGGAAGACATCGGGGGCAAGCATTGCGGCAATCGGGCCTTCGGCGGATGAAATTGGCACGATTTCACTCACGTTTTCGGTGAATGCGTCCTATGACACGTTCATTCGTTTTTTGAAAGATTTGGAGCGTAGCTTGCGCTTGGTGGATGTGTCGTCACTTTCGTTTTCGGCAAACGATACGGGAACAAATCAGTACACGGTGTCGCTTAAAACCTATTGGCTTCGCTAATCATGAAAGAGTTATTTCAAAAATATAAGAATATTTTGATAGGCGTTGTTGTTATTGCCGTTTTGGGATGGGGATACAATGCTTTTTTTGCGGGGAAATCCGGCGAAGCGCTTCTCTCGAGCGGCCAACTCGCACAAACGGGTGCAAACAATGAACTGGTTTCGACACTTCTTGAGCTTCAATCGCTTACCCTCGATGAGCGTCTCTTTGCGAGCCCGATTTTTCAGGAATTTGTTGATTTTAGTCGCCCGATTCTTGCCGAGCCGGTTGGGCGTGAAAACCCGTTTGCACCGATTGGCGTGGGAGGTGATCCGATAAACCGCTCACCACAGACGGTGTCGCCGAGTGCGGACACCTCATCCGAGGAAGCACCGCTCGATGATAGCTTGGACGACTTGGAGAACATCAATTTTGATGACTTGCTCTTTTAATGGGGCTAGTGCACTGCTATGGGTTTTTTAGATTTACTCGTACAAAAAGGCATTTTGGACGCGGCGTCGGCAAACACCGCGCTTGAGGAGTCGCGTCAGAAAGGAACTGACATTGAGGAGGTTCTCCGTGGGCGGGGCATTGGGAGCGCGGATATTTTGGAGGCGAAGGGCGCATACTATGGCGTGCCGACGCGCGCATTGGAATCCACCAAGGTTCCCTTTGAAATTCTGAATTATATCCCCGAGGAATCCGCGCGACACTATCGTTTCGTGCCACTTGCGGTCACCGACGGCGTGCTTGAAATCGGTGTTGTGGACCCTGAAAACATTGAGGCGCGTGATGCGTTGCAATTTATTTCGGCGAAGCTCTCGCTCCCATACAAAATTTTCCTTATCACATCGCATGATTTTGAAAAGATTCTCAAAAACTATAAAGGGCTCTCGGGTGAGGTGACCAAGGCGCTCACCGAACTTGAGTCGGAGTTGTCGGAAGATGACATGACGACCGCGGCGGTTTCTTCGGAGGATGACGCGCCGACGGTGGGTGCAAAGATTATTGAAGATGCACCGGTGACGAAAATTGTGGCGACAATGCTTCGCTATGCGATTGAAGGCGGCGCGTCAGATATTCACGTGGAGCCGATGGCGGAATCGGTGCGCGTGCGTTTTCGTGTGGACGGCATCATGCACACGAGTTTGATATTGCCGGCAAAAGTGCAGTCGGCCATTGTGGCTCGCGTGAAAGTGCTCTCAAATATGAAGCTTGATGAAAAACGCAAGCCGCAAGACAACCGTTTTTCCGCGCACATTAACGGACGCAAGATTGATTTTCGTGTTTCCACATTTCCTACCTACTACGGCGAAAAAGTGGTGATGCGTATTTTGGATTCGGAAAAGGGCGTGATTCCGCTTGATAAGATGGGGCTCTCGGACCGCAATTTAGGGCTCATTCGCAAGGCAATCAAGAAACCGTACGGACTTGTCTTAATTTCAGGGCCGACCGGAAGCGGTAAGACGACGACGCTCTACTCCATGTTGAACGAGGTGGACCGCGAAACAAAAAACGTACTCTCACTTGAAGACCCGGTGGAATACAATGTGCAGGGTATAAGCCAATCGCAGGTGCGCCCGGAAATTGGCTACACCTTTGCTTCGGGGCTTCGTACCACGCTTCGCCAAGACCCCGACATCATCATGGTTGGTGAAATTCGAGACAAAGAGACGGCGCAGCTCGCGGTGCAGGCGGCGCTCACCGGACACCTGGTACTCTCAACGATTCACACCAACAATGCCATCGGTGTGATTCCTCGTCTGATTGATATGGGTGTGGACCCGTACTTGATTGCGCCCACGCTGGTTCTTGCAATGGCACAACGCTTGGTGTCTCGCCTTTGTCCCGACACTGGAAAGGAAATTCCGGTTGAAGGCGCGGTGAAAAAGATGATTGAAAAACAATTTGAAGAAGTGCCAAAAAAATACCGTGACCAATTGACTTTTGCACATACGGTATACGAAGCGGAACCGTCAAAGGAATGTCCGTCGGGAACACGCGGTCGCGAGGCGGTGTTTGAAATTATAGAAGTCAATGGTGATGTGGAGCAGGTGATTCTCAACAATCCCACCGAACCCGCGCTCATGCAGGCGGCACGCAAGCAGGGGATGCTGACCATGAAAGAGGATGCGATTTTGAAAGCATTCAAGCGCATTGTTCCGTTTGAAGAGGTGAATACACTCGGTGGTGTGTATGATACGGTCATTGACGACCAAGAATCCGGTGAACGCGCTTCCGAGACATCGGCGCAACCAAAAGAAGATGTTAACGCGGCACCCGAAGCAGAGTAGGGTATACTAAATCTATGACCATCAGTGGCAAAAAAGTACTCATCGTGGACGACGATAACTTTCTCTTGGATATTTACTCCGTGAAATTCAAAGAGCGCGGCGCGGATATACACTTGGCGCCGTCCGGTGCGGATGCGATTAAGGCGGTACGCGCAGGGTTTGTCCCCGACATCATTATTCTTGATTTGGTCATGCCCAATATGGATGGCGTGGAAGTGTTGAACACCCTTCGTGATGAAAGATTGGTGAATGGTGCTGTCAAAATCATGCTTACGAATCAAAGTCAGCAGGAAGATTTGGAACGCTCCACCGCCGCGGGCGCCATGGGATATATTGTGAAAGCAAGCATGACGCCGTCACAAGTGCTTGCCGAGGTGGAGAAAATCTATGAAAAGTATCGCGTCGCATAAACATATGGAATATACACAAGAACTCATTGATATTATTGAAACCGTGATTCGCGAAGGCGGCTCTGACGTACATCTTTCGCCCGGCTATCACCCAACGCTTCGCGTAACGGGGCAACTCTTGCCTCTCGTGAAAAAGCCGGTGCTGACCAGCGCCGATACGGAGGGCTTTATGCGCGAGCTCTTGACCGACGAAAACCAAAAAGAATTTGCCGCAAAACAAGAGATTGATTTTTCATATGGATACAAAGACATTGCGCGTTTTCGTGGCAATGCATCCTACAGCCAAGGAGGTATCGTGATTGCACTTCGCTTGATTCCGCGCATGATTCGCTCATTGGAAGAGCTCAACTTGCCGCCGATGCTTGCCGATTTTGTACGCCGACCGCAGGGATTCTTTCTTGTGGTGGGGCCGGTGGGGCACGGGAAATCCACCACACTTGCGGCGCTCATTGATATTGTGAACACAGAACGTGCCGAGCATATCGTGACAATTGAAGACCCGATTGAGTATATTTTTACGCCAAAGAAGTCCATCATCAATCAGCGTGAGGTGAATGTGGACACAAGCGATTTTCAAATCGCGCTCACGCAGATGTTTCGCCAAGACGTGGACGTGGCGATGATTGGTGAGATGCGTGGTCGCGAAACATTTGCTACCGCAGTAACCGCGGCGGAAACGGGACACCTTGTGCTCTCAACGCTCCACACCAACAACGCTTCGCAAACAATCGACCGTATTGTGGATTCATTCCCGCCCGAACAGCAGAACCAAATCCGCGTACAGCTCGCGGGCTCTTTGACAGGCATCTTTTCACAGCGTTTGATTCCGCGCGTGTCCGGTGGCATGGTGCCCGCGTACGAGCTTTTGATAAATAACAAAGCGGTGGCGAATCTTATTCGTGAGGGGCGCACGCATGAAATTGATAGCGTGGTGGAAACAAGTTCCGAAAAAGGCATGGTTGATATGAATCGTTCGCTTGCGGAATTAGTGCGCGCGGGAGAAATTACGGTGGAGAATGCGCAAAGTTTCTCGCTCAATCCGGTGCTTTTGGAAAAGTTGCTCTAAATAAACATGTTATTCAACTACACCGCAATAGACAAAGACGGCAATGAAACAAAGGGCTCCATTGAGGCCTTGAACCAAGATGTGGCGATCAGCTCCCTTCAGCGTCGCGGTCTGGTGATAGCGTCAATCAGAGGTGAAGAAGAGAAAAAATCGCTCCTAAGTAAGGATATTTCGTTCTTTGAGCGCGTAAAAAACAAAGATATTGTAATTCTCTCACGCCAGATCGCGACGCTGTTTGAGGCGCAGGTGTCGGCGTTGCGCGTCTTTCGCATGCTTGGCAGTGAGGTGGAGAGTCCGCTTCTTTCACGCGTGCTCACAAGCGTGGCGGAAGATCTGCAAGCGGGAAGCCCAATTTCCGCGGCGCTCGCAAAACATCCCAAAGTATTTTCAAACTTTTATGTGAACATGGTGAAGGCGGGTGAGGAGTCGGGCAAGCTCGACGAGACGTTTTCGTATCTCGCGGATTATCTCGACCGTTCCTATGAAGTGAGTTCCAAGGCAAAGAACGCGCTCATTTATCCGGCATTTGTGATTGGCACGTTTGTTGTGGTGATGGTGCTCATGCTCACCACAGTGATTCCGCGTCTCTCCGACATTATTGCCGAATCTGGGCAAGAAGTGCCGGTGTACACCAAAGTGGTGATTGCGCTTAGCGATTTTTTGGTGAACTATGGCGTGTTTGCGCTGATTGCTCTTGTGGTGGGCGGCTTTCTTTTCTGGCGATATGTGCGCGGGAGTGCGGGGGCACTCGCATTTGCGCGTTTTAAAATCTCAATTCCATATATCGGAACACTGTATCGCAAACTGTATCTCTCACGCATCGCTGACAATATGAACACCATGCTTGCCTCCGGTATTCCGATGGTACGTGGTTTGGAGATTACCGCATCGGTGGTGGACAATGCGGTGTATGAAGAGATTTTGACGACTGCGGTGGAGCAGGTGCGAAGCGGGAGTTCGGTATCCGATTCACTCGGTGCAAGTAATGATATCCCAAACATCATGGTGCAAATGATTCGCGTGGGTGAAGAGACGGGTGAGTTGGGAAATATTTTGAAAACATTGGCGCGGTTTTATCAACGCGAGGTGACGAATGCCGTTGATACCCTCGTTGACCTGATTGAGCCGGTGATGATTGTACTCCTAGGGTTAGGTGTGGGGTCGTTGTTGGCGTCCGTATTAATCCCAATCTACAACATTTCTTCCGGAATCTAGCGATGGGAAAAGGGGTCGATAGTAAGTATTAAGGGTTATTTGAATGGTATTTGTCACCCATGCTACACACCACCGCTTATCCACAAGGGATTTTCTGACACTTCGGGCGGGGGGGTATAATGAATCCACGCTTGTAATAAAAGCAATTATTAGGTCGACCTATTAAGTAATTACATATTTATCATGTTTAAAAGCAAAAGAGGTTTTACGCTCATTGAGCTTCTGGTGGTGATTGCCATCATTGGTATCCTCTCGTCAGTCGTCTTGGCGTCATTGAACAGCGCACGTCAGAAATCACGCGACGCACGCCGTGTTTCCGATATCAAACAAATGCAACTTGCATTGGAGCTTTCGTTTGACTCGAATGGAACATACCCAGCAAGTTTGGACACACTTGTTTCTGGGGGATTTATTGCCGCGACAAGTTCAGACCCTCAGACAGGGGCTGCGTACACTTACGAGCAGTTGACTAGTGGGACTGACTATGTACTTCGCGCGGATCTTGAGGATGTGAGCCACAATGCTCTTTCTGGAGATATTGACGGAACCGTTGGAACAACAGATTGTTCCGATGCAACAAATGGGTATTATTGTGTCCAACCATAGTTCTAATTTCGTTTGACAAGGCACACAAGACCGCCCTTCGGGCGGTTTCGTGTTGTATACTAAACACATGCAGGTGTTTGTGTTTATCATAGGGGCCATTGTTGGTAGTTTTCTAAATGTCGTGGTGCTTCGCTATAACACGGGGCGCTCTCTTGCGGGACGTTCGGGGTGTATGACGTGCGGTGAAAAACTTGCGTGGCGTGACCTTATCCCCATCGTGAGCTATTTCACGCATGGCGGGCATTGCCAAGCATGTCACTCGCGGATCTCTTTTCAGTACCCGGTCGTGGAAATTATCACAGGTCTCGCTTTTGTTTTTGTTGCGGAGCTTTTTCCGCCACTTACGCTCATGAGTGCGGCACTTTTTATGGTGGCGATTGCGGGGGTGGTATTCTTGCTCGGCATTGTGGTGTATGACGTGCACCACGGCATCATTCCCGACGGGCTTGTGTATGGTTTTATAATTTGTGGACTACTCTTTCGTGTGATCACTGATGGCGGGGCACTGCTTTGGCCACTTTTGGCGGGGCCGTTGGTGGCGCTCCCCTTTGTGATTTTATGGAGCGTGTCGAAGGGCAGGTGGATGGGGTTCGGTGATGCGAAGCTCGCACTGGGCATGGGATGGTTTCTTGGTATTGTGGGTGGATATTCCGCTGTCATTATTGCATTTTGGATTGGCGCGGTGTGGAGTGTTTCGGTGATGGCGCTCGGTATGGTGGAGAAACGCATGCGCAGTGGTTTGTTTTTGTCTCTACGCCGTCTTACAATGAAAAGTGAAGTTCCGTTTGCGCCGTTTCTCGCGCTCGGATTCATTCTCGTCTTTCTTTTCGGACTTGATGTCATTTCGCTTTTTTCATGAGCCCCCAAATACGCAACAAAAAAATAATGCCAAATGTAGTGCGCGGGTTCACACTCATTGAAATGATGGTCTCGGTGGGTATTTTTGCGCTTATCACCACCTTGATTATGGTGAGTGGGAGGAGTTTTGGTGGCTCGGTGCTTCTCACAAACCTTGCCTACGATGTGGCGCTCTCTGTGCGGCGCGCGCAGACATTCGGTATCAATGTGCGCGCAGACCAAGGTGCCGTAAATCCTTTTGATTCCGGCTACGGTGTGCGATTTCGCACCGATACCCCAACGGAGTTTCTCTTTTATGCCGACCGCGATGGGAATCAGCTTATTACCTCGGGCGCTAACCCTTCAGAAATACTTGAAACATACACTATCGGACAGGGGAACAGAGTTGCCAAGGCGTGTGCGACGATTTCTTCTGTGGAATATTGTTCTGATAGCAGTTCGCTCGTAGCGGTCAACACATTTTTCAAACGTCCCGACCCCGATGCGACGATTATCACCAATTTAGGCACGGCGAGCAGTGCGGTTATCACCGTCACATCGGCAAAAGGAGAATCGCGGGAGATTCATGTGGAGTCAACGGGGCAAATTTCCATACAAAAACCATGATGTACGCAACACATGACACAAAACATAAGACACGAAACGGACGAGGGTTCACATTGGTTGAAATTTTGGTATCGGTGGCAATTTTCACGGTTGTGATGCTTGTAGCGCTCGGCGCACTTCTTTCAATTCTTGGTGCAAACAAAAAAGCGCAGGCCCTAAAAACCGCTATCAACAACATGAACTTTGCCATGGAAAGCATGACGCGTACGATTCGCACGGGCTTTGACTACAGCTGTGACGCGGCACCAGAAACGGAGTGCGCAGGCGGTTCGGGGAGCACTGACATGTATCTCACCAACAGCGACAATCTGCCCGTGGTGTTTCGCCTAAACAATAATCGCATTGAACGGCAAGTGAACGGTGCCGCATTTGTTCCGCTGACATCCCCCGATATCACCATTGGTAATCTCCAATTTTTTGTTGACGGAGTGGTGGAGGACGACGAAATACAGCCGCGCGTTTTGATTTTACTTACCGGAACCGCAGGAGTGAGTGCCACCGCGTCAACAACATTCACTATGCAAACACTCGTGACCCAGCGCCTTATTGACAGATAAATGAGCCAAAAAATGAAAGAAAAAAGATTAAAAACAAAAAATATGCGCGGGTTTACGCTGGTGGAAATGCTCGTGGCAATCACCGTGCTCTTGGTAGGCATTGCAAGTCCGCTCACCATCGCGAGCAAGGGCCTCTTTGCCGCTCGCGTAGCGCGAGATCAGATGGTGGCATCATACTTGGCATCCGAAGCGATTGATTATGTGCGCGCGGTGCGTGATACAAATGCGCTACAGGGGAGTAATTGGCTGTCCGGGCTTGGGCCATGCGACACGGGAAACGGATGCAAGATAGATGTTGTTCAAGGGAACGTGTCGGGGTGTGGTGGCAGTTGTGACGTCTTTAATCTTTACCAGGGAAGCTACCAGTATGCAGGCCAAGGAATCCCCACAACGTTCCAACGAATCATACGCGTTGACGAAACGGTATCTGAACAAGAAGCGACACTAAGTGTGACGGTCAATTGGCAATCCGGATTTATCACGCGCTCTGTAACGATGGAGGAGACGCTTTTGAATTGGCAATAGTGGTGAGTGTAAAAATGAAAGAAGAAAGATTAAAAACAAAAAATATGCGCGGGTTTACGCTGTTTTTTGCGGTACTGGTGACATCTTTGGTGCTCGCGGTGGGGCTCTCTATTTTCAATATCACCATAAAAGAAATTACTCTTTCGTCCGATACGCGCGAATCATTCCTTGCGCTTTATGCCGCAGATAGTGGAATTGAGTGTGCGATTTTTTGGGACGCAACCGAAGATTCATTTGTTGAGGGTACGTCAATTGAATGTCAGGGAGTCGATGTACCTATCTCTGGCCCGGGTTCCGGTCCATGGATTTTCACCTTGGATAATTTTGGGACCGCCCAATGTACCACGGTGACTATAACGAAAGACATCGGTACGACCATTCAGGCGCGCGGCTATAATACGTGTGATACCGACAACCCCCGTCGCGTTGAGCGCGCGCTTCAGGTATCGTATTAGGTATGGCGAACAGGGTCACAAAGGACATAAGAGAGCGTCACAGAGCGCTTTCGGGAGAGGTGGCGCGACACAATCACCTCTATCACACGCTTGATACGCCCGAGATATCAGACGAAGCATACGACGCGCTCGTGCGCGAACTTCGTGCCCTTGAGGCAAAATACCCCGCCCTTGCCAAAAAAAGTGTCGCGGACGAAGTGGGAGGGCCGGTACGCGAAGCGTTTAGTAAGATAACGCACCGCACGCGTCAGTACTCTTTTGATAATGCGTTTTCCCACAACGAACTGGTGCTTTGGCATGAGCGCGTGCTTCGAGGTGCTCTTAAGGCGGGATTTTCAGAGAAGGATGTGTCGTATGTTGCCGAGCTCAAAATTGATGGGTTAAAAATTGTACTTACCTATGAGAGCGGAGAACTTGTGCGTGCGGCAACACGCGGTGATGGCGCGATTGGTGAAGATATCACTCTCAACGTGAAAACGATTAAAAGCATACCGCACACACTATCGGAAAAGGTGGATATTGTGGTAGTGGGAGAAGCATGGCTTTCCGAAGATGAACTTGCGAGAATCAATCGCGTGCGTAAAAAATCCGGTGAGCCGCTCTTTGCCAATACGCGCAATGCCGCGGCAGGTTCGCTTCGTCAACTTGACTCCAGAATTACCGCATCGCGCAAATTGGAAACATTTGTATACGACATTGATTACCTTTCCGGTGATAATGCCCCACAAACACAGAACGATGAATTACTGTTGCTCCAAAAACTCGGATTTCATGTGAACCCACATCATGCGCTGTGCAAAACAATTGGCGAGGTAGAGACGTATTACAGAAAATGGGTACTGCGTCGCGCGCGCGAGCAGTACCATATCGATGGTATCGTAGTCAAAGTAGATAGTGTTGCGGTGCAGAACGTGCTGGGGTATACGGCAAAAGCTCCGCGTTTTGGCATTGCGTACAAATTCCCCGCAGAGCAAGTGACAACGGTGGTGGAAGACATCGCACTTCAAGTTGGGCGTACCGGTGTAATTACGCCGGTTGCGCACCTGCGTCCGGTAGATGTTGCGGGGGCGACCGTTTCGCGTGCCACGCTTCACAATGAGGACTTCATCAAAGAAAAAGACATTCGTATTGGCGACACGGTGATTTTACAGCGTGCCGGTGATGTAATCCCTGAAATCGTGGAAGTGCTCACCAGGATGCGCACCGGAAAGGAAAAGAGATTTGTGTTCCCAAAGAGGGTCGTCGGATGCGGTGGAGACGGCTCTATTGAGCGGATTCCCGGGCAGGCGGCATATCGGTGTCGCGTGCGTGGCGGTCTTGAGGAGCGCTATCGCACGTTGGAGCATTTTGTGAGTAAGCACGCATTTGACATTGTTGGGTTTGGTAAAGAGCAGGTGCGCCAATTTTTGGACGCAGGATTGATTGGTGACGCCGGAGATATTTTCACGCTCAAAAAGGGTGATGTACTCGGGCTTGAAGGGTTTGCCGAAATATCCGCGAAGAATTTGATTGATGCAATTGAAAAAGCACGGCGCATACCATTGCACCGACTGCTCATCGGGCTTTCAATTCAGCACGTGGGGGAGGAAACGGCGCGCGACATTGCCGAACACTTTGGCACATTGGAAAAGATTGAGGAGGCGTCTGTTGAAAAATTGTCTGCGGTGGAGGGCGTGGGTGATATTGTTGCCAAATCAGTGTATGAGTGGTTTCGCAACAAAACACATCAGGCGTTTCTGAAAAAATTACTGCATGAGATTAACGTTACCCCATCACGTCTAAAACCAAAATCCGCGCGCCTCTTCGGTAAGACGTTTGTACTTACCGGAACCCTATCAACAATGAGTCGTGATGAGGCGAAAGAAAAAATTCGCGCGGCGGGCGGCAGTGTCGTGGGGAGTGTGTCTCAAAGGACTGATTATGTTGTGGTGGGTGATGACCCGGGGAGCAAATACGACAAAGCGCGCGAACTCGGCGTAACGATACTTGGGGAGGACGAATTCACAAAACTTCTTTTCTAACACACAACAGGGGCATTTTTTCTAATGAAAAGGAAATCACTGTTATCATCCGCACTCTGTCAGTTAACTGATAGGGTACTAGTTTCCTTTTTTCTTCGATATCCTTTTATCAAGTTGTTTGAGCCAGCGATTTCTTCCTCTGCCCGCATATGGTGGCATACCAAGGCGCAATATTGTTCCCACATCATTCCAAAACTGCTCGCGATTTTTCTTTTTTTCAAAATAGGCGCGAATGTGCCCAAAACCACCACGATCAAGTTTTTTCTGGATAGAGAGCACAGTTGTCGCACTCATGTGGAGAAGGGTGGCGATTCGATACGTTGACATCTCTTCTACAGAAAACGCAATGACCGCCAGTCGTTTTGCAAACATAACTCTCTCAACAGGAGTGAACAACTCCACAAGAAACTTTTTCCCAGAGATTCCTGTCTGTGCGAGGACGCTTTTTGTAAACGATTCAAATATTTGCCCCCATACGTTTTTCGGCAATTCTTTACGAGATATGTTTGTCATATGTCATCCATTACGCAGTGTATGTGTAGTATACGTAACCAAAATACCACACTCTTCCAGTTAACTGGAAGAGTGTGAAGTGGATAAGAATAAGAGAGGAAGGGGAATGCGGATGAATAAGAGGCGGTCGGTGGCACTCTGTGCGAAGTGTATTCAGGCAACTTCTAAAATAAAACGGAAACTGCTACTATGGTGTATATGACCGATATAGACATCGACCATTTGGCGAAATTGGCGCGGATTGATGTGCCCAAAGCGGAGTACGACAACCTCCAAAAAGATTTGGACAACATCTTGGCATTTGTTGGTGAAGTGCAGTCGGCACTGATTGCAGATAGGGGGCCAAAAGCGGATGTTCCGAAAAATGCCATGCGCGAGGATACTGATCCGCATGAAAGCGGTATCTTTACCGACGCGCTTTTGAAAGAAGCGCCAAAAACGCGCGGTGGGTATGTGGTGGTGAAGAAAATATTGTGAAATTTCTAATTACTCTAAAAACGAACGGCTTTTTACTTAGTACGAATTAGAGCTTGTTTAGAAATTAGGTGAATTAGAACTTAGACATTTATGAAGATTGACCTTGCAAATCTCACCATAACAAAGGCACACAAGCATCTTGTGGATGGTGATTTTTCTGCAACAGAACTCGCAGAAGCGTATCTTTCCGCCATTGAAAAAAAGAATCCGGAGCTCAATGCTTTTTTGGGGGTGTACGATGACGTGCTCGAACAAGCAAAAAGAGTAGAAAATCAAAACGTGAAAGATAAAGGTTCTTTGTGGGGAATACCAATTGCGCTCAAAGACAATATTCTCGTGAAGGGAAAAGAAGCAACAGCGGCGTCAAAAATTCTCAAAGGGTATCATGCCACATATGACGCAACGGTGACAAAAAAACTCAAAGAGGCCGGCGCACTATTACTCGGGCGCACAAACCTTGACGAGTTTGCCATGGGTGCATCCACGGAGAATTCCGCATTCGGGCCCACGAAAAATCCACACGACACGACACGCGTTGCCGGTGGTTCATCCGGTGGCTCCACGGCGGCTGTTGCGGCCGGGCTTGCATGCGCGGCACTTGGCTCCGACACCGCGGGCTCTATTCGCCAGCCGTCCGCGTTTTGTGGCACGGTGGGTTTGAAACCAACATACGGTAGTGTGTCGCGAAGCGGTTTGATTGCGCTCGGCTCATCACTTGACGTTATCGGCCCCATTACAAAAACAGTCAGTGACGCGGAAACTATTTTCAACGTCATAAAAGGGAAAGACCCGATGGACAGCACGACCGTTGACGAATCCGATTACCCAACTACAAACGACAAACTACCGACTACCAACTACGCCGTGGGTGTTCCGCGCGCGTTTCTTGATTCCACAAAACTCGACGTTCGTGTGCGAAAAAATTTTGATGAATCAGTGGAGCGACTCAAATCTCTCGGGCACATCATAAAAGATATTGAACTGCCAAACCTGCGGTATGCGGTGCCGGCATATTACATTCTGCTCCCCGCGGAGGCATCGGCAAATCTCGCGCGTTTTGACGGCGTGAAATATGGGCACTATGCGGATGGTGATGATTTGCTTGGTGATTATCTGCGTTCGCGTGGCGAGGGCTTTGGCCCCGAACCGCGTCGGCGCATCTTAATCGGTACGTATGTGCTCTCAGCGGGCTACTACGATGCCTACTATGGCAAGGCACAAGCGGTGCGCCGGCTCATTGCGGACGATTTTGCGCGCGCATTTCAGAGTGTGGATGTGATTGCAATGCCTACGGCGGCAGGGCCCGCATTCAAAATCGGTGAAAAGGCAAAGGACCCTGTGCAAATGTATCTGGAAGATATCTTCACGGTGCCGGCAAATCACGCGGGACTCCCCGCACTCACTGTGCCATCAGGAGTGGTGGAGGAAGCTGGTACGGACTTGCCAGTCGGCCTGCAGTTGTACGCACCACACATGGGAGAATCACGACTCTTTTCGCTCGGCAAACAATTTCTCGGTGAATAAAAAGGTTTTCAACTGGCATATGCGCACGTGCTCGGCGATAATGGGTGCGTATGGCACTTATTTCTCAGGTGAATTTGGACACCGGTACGATCGAGTACGGCTTGTTTGATATCAGGTCAATCTATCGCATCTTTTATTCGCTGTGGTACCAGCTTACCCACGGCGGAATTCGCGCAATGCTCGAGTATTTGGCACAGGTGTGGGCGGACTTGCTTCCTTTTTTGTTTCGCTGGGGGCTCATACTCTCCGCGCTCTTTTTCGCGGGTATTGTGTACGCGGCGTTTCGCTTGTGGAAAGTGCAAAAAGAAGAAGATAAAAAATACGCGTCCCTTGTGGAGGAGTTTACTACCGCACCCGAAAAGAATGAACGATGGGAGAAAATTACAACACATGTGAATTCAGAAAATCCTTCCGATTGGCGACTTGCGATTATTGAAGCAGACATTATGCTCGGCGAGCTTCTTGATGCCCAAGGGTATCACGGTGACACGATCGGCGACAAATTAAAGAGTATTGAAAAGAGTGACTTTACGACGCTTGATGCGGCGTGGGAAGCCCACAAGGTGCGCAATCGTATTGCGCACAGCGGTTCCGACTTTATTCTTACCCAGCGCGAAGCGCGGAGAATCGTATCACTTTTTGAAGCGGTATTTCGTGAGTTTGAAGTTATCTAGAGGCGGGTGTATTGTGTTCGTTAGGAGCTTGAAAGGAGGATGCTATGCCTTGGGAGCAGGGCAAACCGCTCGACATGGAGAGGTTAAGAGGGTCCGGCTGGGAGTTGCTCAGGGCAGAGGTCGTCGTGGGTTACGGAGGCAACATCTGTGTCACCCATCTCGTCGGCCCGAACGGGGTGCGTCGCATCCATTCTCGACGTATCTAGCATTTTGTCTACCCTCCCCACAACGCCCCCGTTCGGGGGCGTTCGCAGTTGACAATAAAAGGCGTCTCCCCTATACTGGGGGTCCACTAAGTCAACAGCCCACTAGCCGTTGGCTGGTGGGCAAAATCGTTCATTGACAAGTGAATACACACAAAAATCTCATGTCCGACGGGGACATGAGTGAGAACCCCCATCACCCAGAATGGCATTGTGTCTGTTGTGTTATATGGAGATGTACTTCCTGACTCGGGACAGAAAACATCTTTTTCATATATGTATGACAGATTTTGACACAATGCAACGATGCCATTCTGGGTGACGGGGTAGTGCGAGCAACACAAAAACAAGAAACAACTACAACCTTTTCTTTTGTTCCGTTCCATTGTGAACGGAATTAGGTGCGTTAAGCACCGATTCTTTATGTAGAGTTTGATCCTAGCTCAGGATGAACGCTGGCGACGTGGATAAGGCATGCAAGTCGAACGCTGGTAGCTGGACACTGGTTGCTAGTTCCTGGATAATTCAAGTGTGGGGAATTTCTCCAATCTTGATGTATACCAAAGAGCGAACAGTATATTTCCAAAAGTATATAAACTGGTTCGTTCCTGGAATCACAACGATCAAAAAGAGATCGGAAGCCAATTGATACGTTCTGCAAATTCAATACATGCGAATATTGCAGAAGGCGCAGCAAAATCAAAAAAAGATTTTGCGCGTTGTATTGGCACTGCTCTCGGTTCGTGTGATGAGACGAGAAGTCATATTAGTGACGCTTTCAATGTTGACCTTATTACCAAAGAGGTAAAAGAACAACTTGTTGGCGAGTACGAGGTTATCGGAAAACAACTTACTCGACTTAGACAATTTCTCCAGTGACTAGTTTCTAGCGTCCAGCTACTAGAGTGGCAGACGAGGTAGTAACACGTAGGAACGTACCCGAAAGTCAGGAATAATCCGCCGAAAGGCGGACTAATACTTGATATCCCTCCGGGGGAAAGATTTATCGCTTTCGGAACGGCCTGCGGGCTATCAGCTTGTTGGTGCGGTAATGGCGTACCAAGGCTATGACGGCTAGGGGAGGTGAGAGCCTGACCCCCACCGATGGAACTGAGACACGGTCCATACACCTACGGGTGGCCGCAGTCGAGAATCTTCCGCAATGGGCGAAAGCCTGACGGAGCGACGTCGCGTGATTGATGAAGCACTTCGGTGTGTAAAAATCTTTTATGAGGGAAGAAGTTTATTGACGGTACCTCATGAATAAGGGGTTGCTAAACTCGTGCCAGCAGCAGCGGTAATACGAGTGCCCCGAGCGTTATCCGGAATTATTGGGCGTAAAGGGTGTGTAGGCGGCAGTGTTAGTCTTCTGTCAAACCGTTCGGCCCAACCGAACGATCGCAGAGGAAACGGCATTGCTTGGAGGGTGCAAGAGGTGTACGGAACTCATGGTGTAGGGGTGAAATCCGTTGATATCATGGGGAACGCCAAAAGCGAAGGCAGTACACTGGTGCATTCCTGACGCTGAGACACGAAAGCGTGGGTAGCGAAGGGGATTAGATACCCCCGTAGTCCACGCCCTAAACGATCCGAACTAGCTTTTTGGAGTATCGACCCTCTAAGAGGCGAAGCTAACGCGTTAAGTTCGGCGCCTGGGTAGTACGAGCGCAAGCTTAAAACTCAAAGGAATAGACGGGGGCTCGCACAAGCGGTGGATCATGTGGTTTAATTCGATGCTAAACGAAGCACCTCACCAAGGCTAGACATCTAGACGAACCTTCCGGGAAACCGGTTGGGCCTTCGGGCGGCTAGACAGGTGATGCATGGCTGTCGTCAGTTCGTGGCGTGAGCTGTTCCCTTAAGTGGGGTAACGAACGCAACCCTCGTCGTCTGTTATACGTGTCAGACGAGACTGCTGTCTTACGACAGAGGAAGGTGGGGATGACGCCAAGTCAGCATGTCCCTTGATGCCTTGGGCTACACACGTGATACAATGGCCGATACAACAGGTTGCGACGGGGTAACCCTAAGCTAATCCGTAGAAAGTCGGCCTCAGTTCGGATAGAGGTCTGCAACTCGACCTCTTGAAGTTGGAATCGCTAGTAATCGCGGGTCAGCATACCGCGGTGAATACGTTCTCGAGCCTTGTACTCAAAATTAAATGCGCCGGGCAGCGCTCTACGCAAGGGGGTTCAAATCCCTCTAGTGCGCAAGCACTATAGCCGAAAGACAGGTCCTCAACCGTGAGGTTGTGGACTGAAGGGTCTGATGTGGCAAATGACAGCCTTTAAGAAAAACTGTGGCGGCCGATCTTTGCGGTGAGTCAAAGAGAAGGTCGCGTGATATACGCAGAAAGGATGTTTGGAAGTGTGGAGAGCGTAACCCCGGGAGATCTTATACCAACACTAGAACTATCGTGGTATGAGAAGTCAGCTGCGTCATAGTACCATGCGTCAACTTAGTGTTATACTAAGCACGTATGGGAAGGACAAAACCGACAGTGAGTGAGGACTATATCGTTGGTCTTACTGACGGCGAAGGATGTTTCTATGTAAATGTATGGAAATCCTCCGCCTATCGAGCAGGTTCCGGAGTTCAATTGCATTTTCATATAAAAATGCAAGAGAAAGACAGGGGTCTCCTTGAAAAGATACGGAGTACGTTGGGTTGTGGGGCGGTGTACTTTCAAAAAGAACAACGCGTCAATCATACCCAGTGCTATCGTTACACGGTAAGTGCGCAACGAGACATATTCAGCACCATTATCCCGTTTTTCAAACGGAATCGACTTCAGAGTTCTTCAAAACAAAAGAGTTTTGAGATATTTTGCCAAATTGCACAACTGGTGGAGAGAGGTAAACACCTTACCCCATCTGGCGTGCGAAAAATCAGAACCCTGAAAGAGAAAATGAATCAAAAAACTGTTGGGCTCGCGTAGTGCGGGAAATCCGCTTGCTACGTGGGGATGCGAACGGTTCTACAAATCGCAATCCGCCCGTCAACTCAAGGGAGTTGGGAGTGCCCGAAGTCCATGGTTCCCATGGCCTAAGGTAAGCTCAATGACAGGGAGTAAGTCGTAACAAGGCACGGCTAGCGGAAGCTGGTCGTGGATTATATCAAATGAAATTCTTTCCTTTTTGGGAAGAGTGTCGATGCCCGAAAAACGCCGCAAGGTGTTTTGGGGCAAGCAGTGGTGCGTATCTTTTCGGTGCACCCGGTTTCCCAGATGTCCGCACTGGGCCAATGAACGGAACAGAAGAAAGGGTTGAAAATCAGGCGCTAGGCAATAGACGCCAGAGCAAAAGACCGCTCCACAGAGCGGTTTTTTGTGTGTCTCATAAAGATTGACATTGCCACACAAATCGTGTATAATTCACTCAGGTGTTCTACACATGAACTTAAGAACTCCGCATTGCGGGGGAGGGATCAAGATGAAGAGGTTCCTGAATGGGTTAGCGTGGCTCGTCGGGTTGGTCGGGGCCCAGTTTCTCCTGTGGGCCATTCTCATGAGAACACTCCCGCTGGTCTACCAAATGGTGGATGTCGACCTCGACCACTTGGAGGCGATGATCACGCAACTCGTCGTCTGGGGGACGATTCTGTTCGGGACTGGGTTCGGGTTCCTCGTCTGGACCAAGCCTCTCGGTCGTCGAGAGCTGGCGGGGGACTACGACTAACCCCGCCACATCAGGCCCCGGCCGTGTATTCCTGCACGCGCCCGGGGCCTTTGTCATTTGTGCGCGCGCCAGGGATCGAACCTGGGACCTTTCGAGTATCAGTCGAGCGCTCTACCAACTGAGCTACGCGCGCATGTGAACACTATAGCAGAGGAAGGAAAGATGCTCCAGAGTCGTCTTTTTGCTATTATAACCGCACGCTGGGATGGCGGAATTGGTAGACGCGCTAGCTTCAGGAGCTAGTGGGAGCAATCTCGTGGGAGTTCAAGTCTCCCTCCCAGCACTTAGTGTCGGGGCGCGTTGCCCTTAGTTAACCATGAGTACGCTTTATATCGTCGCAACACCAATAGGTAATCTTGAGGACATAACACTGCGAGCGGTGCGTGTTTTGGGAGAGGCAGATGTGGTATTTGCAGAAGACACGCGCGAAGCGAAAAAATTGCTCTCACATTTTGATATCACGACCCCCGTTGAGCGTTATGATGAACACTCGCATGAACGACAAACAGAGAAGGTGCTCGCGTATCTTGCGGATGGTAACGATGTGGCACTGATTACTGATGCCGGCACGCCGGGGATTAGTGACCCTGGCGCGCGACTCGTGAGAGCCGCGCGCACCGCAGGACACACCATTATGCCGATTCCCGGGCCATCGGCACTTATCACTGCCTTGTCGGCATCGGGTATTTCTGCGGACGAGTTTGTTTTCTTGGGTTTCCCGCCACACAAAAAAGGGCGTAAAACATTTTTTGAAAATATTGCGGAGGAGAAGCGCGCGGTTGTCTTATACGAATCACCGCACCGAATCATGAAGACGTTGGAAGCATTGGCACACACTCTGGCGGTTAACCGAGAGATTGTAGTGGCGCGGGAATTGACGAAAATGTACGAAGCGTTTGTGTCGGGCACGGCAGAAGAGGTGCTCAAGTATTTCACCGAAAACCCGGACAAGGTGCGCGGAGAGTTTATTGTGATAGTTACTAGTAAGTAGTTGGTAGTCAGTAGTATGAGTTGAAATTGAAAAGGGAGCCGGTGGCGGCTCCCTTGGGTACTCCTTGTGTTTCGTTAGCCAGAACGCCAGTGCTGGCCAATAGGTGTGCCATGAGGCACCTGTAGAGAACTGGCGCCGCTCTCGTCATGCAGTCGAGCGGTCTCTGCAGGAGACGGGCCGCCTCAAGCCCGACCACCTCCTTCCGTGTAGAAGGTGGGTTTGAGGCGTTTGGTCTTCATGGGGCACCTCCTTTGGTCGTCTTTTCGTATCCTATCACGGCTAATCATCGCGACAAGTGGATTTCTTTTTGTGTATACTGTGTGTATGTTGTCTTTGCCGTATAAAACGATACTCACTCTGGCGCTCATCTCGGCGCTCTCGCCGTTTCTGGGGCTCCCCGGATGGTGGCGAAGCGGCGTACCCATTGTAGCGGGGCTCATTATTTTTGTGCTTGTGGGGATTGCGTATCACCGTGAGCGCAGGATTCTCAAAGAAGACGAACAAAAATATTTTGCATCCGAAAAGGCACAAGTTGCGGAAGTGCCTCTCACAGAAAACATCGACGGCATCTCGGCATCACATGACGCACACTAACGACACAACACGTTCACGCTACACATCGTGGGGGGCGGGGTGTGTGGCGGTAATTCTTCTTGCGGTACTCTTTGCGGCGCCGCGTTTGTTTGCGACACGCTATCAAAGCGGTGGCTCTGCGTCTGCGGAAGATGCCGTGGTATCCACAGTGCCGTCGCCGAAACCGCGAGTGGTACATGTGCAAACGCCACGGCAGGTTAAGGCAATTTACATGACGCAGTGTGTGGTGGGCACACCTTCGTTTCGCGACTCGCTCGTTTCGCTCATTGAGGAGACAGAACTCAACAGCGTGGTGATTGATATTAAGGACTACACCGGCTCAATCGCCTTCCCAAGTGAGAATCCGCTTTTGAAAGATACGACACTTTTGCACTGCGGAGCGCGTGATATGCGTGAATTCATAGGACGTTTGCATGAAAAAGGAATCTATGTAATTGGGCGCATTACGGTGTTTCAAGACCCGCTCTACACGAAGTTGCATCCTGAATTGGCGGTAAAGAAGGCATCGGCGACGAGCACCGTGTGGCAGGACTACAAGGGGCTGTCATTCATCGATGTGTCGGCGAAACCATATTGGGACTATATCGTCGCTATTTCCACGGAAGCATACGGACTCGGTTTTGATGAACTCAATTACGATTACATTCGATTTCCCTCCGATGGCAACATGAAAGATATCTCCTATCCCTACAGCGGCACGCGCGTGAAGGCGGAAGCGCTCGAGAGTTTCTTTGCACATCTCTACGGCGAGCTCAAAGAAGCCGGCGCAGTGCTCTCTGCGGATTTGTTTGGGTACACGACTACAAACACAGATGACCTTGGCATCGGACAACTGCTTGAGCGAGCGCTTCCATACTTTGATTATGTAATGCCGATGGTGTACCCGTCACACTATAATTCCGGATTTATTGGCATTGAAAAACCGGCGACGCGTCCGTATGAAGTAGTCGAGTATTCCATGGGCGAGGCGGTGCGGCGGGCAACCGAGCTTGCGAGTGCCAAAAATACCACAAGCACCACAACAGACATGCTCTATCTGCGCACGCAGGCAAATAAAGGGCATGGCACCATTTCACCATCGCAACTTCGTCCGTGGTTGCAGGACTTTGATTTGGGCGCTGTGTACACACCGGAGATGGTGCGTACACAGATTCAGGCAACATACGATGTCGGACTTACCTCATGGGCGCTCTGGGACGCGGGGAATACCTATACTCGGGAGGCGTTGCTTTCTGAGTAGTATGAGGTATGAGTATTAGGAAAAATACAAAGCACGAAATCCGAAATACGAAACAAAAATAAAAATTGACGACGTTCTTCCAGTTAACTGTAAGAATGTGGGAGCACAAAGTGTGTGATTTTATAAAGTTAAAGCACGCTCGCACACGCACACTCTATCAGTTAACTGATAGAGTGTGCCTGCACAGGTTAAGAATATAGGGATTGTGTTTCCTTGTTCTCATGCGCTTTTGACTTATATTAAGAATTTTGGTATTGTGGTAGTGGATTGAAAACACCCCCCCGCACCCCCCAACTAGGACACTCTATTTAACTCATAATACTCTCTCGCAGTCTGAAACCCAAGGCACTGACGAGGCACATCGTTCAGATACGTATGTATCGAACGAAGGGTGTCGTCAGATACCGTGGCAAGATCAGTCCGCCTTGGCACGAACGTCCTGATCCACCGGTTGGTATTCT
>Ga0210057_1003527_pt1 | contig 21537 bp, 19 predicted proteins | sample CryGeyCG2114_010_2_FD_183968 | JGI IMG/M metagenome (GOLD analysis project Ga0210057, IMG submission 183968) | Groundwater microbial communities from aquifer - Crystal Geyser CG10_big_fil_rev_8/21/14_0.10 (SPAdes) (version 2) | ecosystem: Environmental > Aquatic > Deep subsurface > Groundwater ...
GGCGGATATTGAAACAGTCATTAACACTGTCCATTCCGGAGAAATACAGGCAATGCGCGCAGAGGGGGGAAACAGGGTTGACAAGCATCGCGAAAATATTGATGCCTATGTTGATTTTGTAATGGGAATTGCAGGGCACGAATGGGTGGAAAAAATAAAACAGAAGGGGATGACGATCTTGGTTGATCATAACGGAGGATCGTCAATCCCGTTTGTAAAGCCGCTTTTAGACGCGCTTGGCGTCACCATGCTTGAACTGAACGCGGAGCCGGGTGTGTTTAACCGCCAGATTGAGCCGACAATCGAATCCCTTGCGTATCTGGCGCCAAAGATGCAGGAAACGAATGCTGATTTTGCCATTGGGTTTGACGCGGACGCTGACCGCGCGGAAATTGTCCTCAAAGACGGCGGGCTGGTTTCAGGCCAGCACGTGCTTGGCATGGTTGTAGAGAGCGTGCTTTCGTGCCGCGAGAAGCCTGCTGAGACTGTGGCGGTTTTTAATGACGTGACAAGCGATATGGTGCGCGAGATTGCCGAGAAGTACGGCGCGCGCGTGGAGGAGGTGGAAGTGGGGGAAGTGAACGTCGTGAACCGCATGCAGGAGACGGGTTCACCCGTTGGCGGCGAGGGATCAAACGGCGGGTGCATTATCGCACCGCAGACTTGTCGCGATAGCCTGCTCGCCTGTTCTGTTATTGTGCGACACTTAGCAGAAACGGGTTTGACGCTCGCAGAATTGCTCGCTACTTACCCGCGGTTTTACACGTTAAACCAAAAGGTTCAATTTTCTAAAAACCCTAATATTCGTGAAAATCTAAAAAATTATTTTTCTGCACAGTCCGGGGTGACCATCACCACGACCGGAGACGAATTCGGGGGCATTAAGATCCGCTATGAGGATGGGGCATGGGTTTGGTTTCGGCAGTCGCGTACTGAGCCGGGCATCATGCGTGTATTCGCTGAATCGCGGGATGCGGCGCGGGCGCGGGAGCTATTGGCGTTAGGGGTTAATTCGCTTGAGATTAGTGATCGCTAGAGTTTTTTATGGAAATGGAAAAAAAATATCAACAAATGTTTAGCAAAGCGACTCCTTATCTTAAGAAAGGTCGACCTTATGACTACATGCACACGAAGATCTTAATGGGTTTATGCCGGGAAATTATTATAGAAGAAGGCCTAGATGAAGCTGTTATTGTGCCCGCTGTTATTTTTCATGATATCGGATGGAGTTTGCTTAGCGCGGACGTGATGTCCGATTTCCATTCGGGCGGCGCGCGCGCCGCGCATATGAAAGAAGGTGCGCGCCTCGCGGAAAGGCTGCTTAGAGAACTCGGCTACCCGAAGGAAAAAACGGACCGGATTGTTCATCTGGTTTCGGTTCATGATAACCAGAGCGCCGGCGTAGAAAAGGAGCTTTCCGAAAAAGACGAGCTCGCGGTTGCGGGAATCGATTTTTTATGGAGGGCAACGGCAGAGGGTTTTAAGCAGGGCATGGCGGAGACCGGTAACAGCGCCAGCGAACAGGCGACGTATCTTCGTATGCGCGCGCAGGGCCGCTCGTTGAGCCCGGCGGTGCAAAAAACATTTGAGCATCTATTAGAAGAACGTGTCGGGTAAAAGAAAAGAGAGACCGTGATCGTCTGATCATAGGTCTCTCTGGTTAAAGGTGCGTTGCAGTTATGCCTGGAGCAGGATCTCTCGGCATGTCCGGATATTCTCCATGGGCAGTGGTTCGTGGGGGTTGGTTCGGGACAGGTCGAATATGCTGCTAAGGAACGATCCGTCGGCGCTGCAGGAGCAAGCAGCCAACTGGATGCCGAGCGCGCGGAGCGCATCCACGTTCCACGGTGCGATTTCGCCGCTTCGGAGCGCGCCAACTCCGGATTCAATCGGTGAGACGCCGGGCAGCGCAAGGAATGCGTTCTTCAGCTCAGGATCGGCAATGGCATTGCAGATCCGATTGATGACGACTTCGCGCAGCGCAGTGTTCTGCCGCGCAAACTGGATAAGGACGTTGAGCATTATCCCCGCCCTCGAAAAGTACCGAAAGTCCCACGTGGGCCTGATTTCGGGATGGATGCTTTCGAGTGCGGTTGCGTTGAGCGGCCACACCAGATCCACGTAGGAAAGGATACCGTTCGCAACGACGAAGTTCGTCGGCTTTGGATCAATACCGACATTGAGGTGCCCATTACTTCCGGGACTGAACAGTAGTGGAGCAAGGGTCTGCATAATCGAATCGATCCAGCCTTCGGTCCCTTCCCAGCCGGAGACATCGAGCACTTCGCCGAGGGAGGTTTCTCCTTCATACGTTTCCAGGATATAGAGCAGGTAATTTCCACTTCTATCAGCCTCGATGTGGTAATCCTTGCCTTGCGGCACCCTGACCCCGGACTGCTGCAATTCGGCGCGGTAAGCTACCACGTCGCGGAGCAGCTGATCGACGGTTCCGAACTGCGTGAACTGGTCTTCCCGCCCCGGAAGCCCATAGACTTTCAGGAATGATTGCTCGTCACCGATATGAACGCGGGCAACCCTGGAGTGGTAGTTCTCGCCGCAGTGCAGCCAGTGGATTTCGTCTGGATCTTTCCATACTGACGGCCATAGGCCAGTGTCTGGATTCATCGATTTAACCATGTGTTTGCCTAGCAGTGACCATTGTTGTATTGCCGCATGCGCATTATTCTGTTGGTGGATCAGACATTGTCCGATCATATAGTTATCGCGCTTCACAATATTGCGCGCGTCCGCTACCCACATCTGTTGTCTGCTGTCATAGGCGCAGGTGCAATTTGGCGCGCTGCAGACGATATCCGGAAAAATGTTGCGCAAGTTTGTGCTCATGATGTGCTCCCCTGTGAATGAGTCGTATTCCCCTGTAAAAGATAACTGCCGAATGTTACATCTGAACGGCGTGCCGTGACATAACAGTACAGCCTGCCTGATCGATCAACACAACGAGGTGGCCGTTTTGCGCGATCTTGTACACAATGTCAGCGACAGAAGTTCCTGATGCTAGTTTTTCAGCAGCTTTTAGGGCTGCATGATTTTCCCTATCCTTGCGAAGACGCGCATCAAGCACTTCAACCGTAAGCGGTTGGAGTGAAACCGAAATTTTGTCTTCTGAGGTACGTTGTTCAGCGGCCACTTGCGCCGCAATCGACCGCAATGCTTGTCCATGATCGACTGTGTGGCCGACAAGACAGACAAATGAAACCGCAGGCGCGACAAAGGTTATTGTATTTGCGCCATTTCTAAAATCACATTGTGGCGCGGCGTCAAGATCTGAAAACCGAACTGTAGCAAGATAGTAGGTTTCGGATGGCATGCAAACCGTCCTTTCTTTACGTGGTGTGAATGTGCTTACGAACGATGAGTTGAATATCGGTTGTATACGGCACGCATACCATACTCGATTCATCGTTCGCAAGCACGCTGGTTGTCAAGGTTCGTGTTTTTTTGTTTTACAGAAAAGTTATTGCAGTTTGTTCCATAGCGCTTGAAAAATCATGACTTGCGTCCGGTAGGTATTTCTGTCTTCAATGACGACGCCTGTCGGTTCTTTATGGTCATCAAGCGAGATCAGCGCCACTTTGCCCGCATAGAGCATGGTGTAGGTCGGGCTGCCCGCTTCTCTGGTCAGCCATTTGCGTTCGTCCAATCCGTGCAATTCTCCGCCCGGACCGATTGAAATGGTTTTGACCTGAATCTTCTTTGTGATGCGTTCTTCGTTGTAATTCGGGAATATCTTGTGCAGGACCTCACGGATGGTGCTTGATGAGTATGAATAGTACTGCCGGTCCTCGGTGCTTGCGGTTGATTTGATCACGTCTTCAAGAACGCCGTGCAATCCGGTTTCGCCTTCAAAATATTTTGCTTTTGGCTTTGATTCCGACTTTTCATAGAGCGACTTCAGCTCCGGCAGGATGCTTTCAATGTCCTTTTGGACGCGGTCGAGCCGGTTCCTTTTGGTTGTAATAGCGGTTAGGAGGTATTCCGGGGATTCGGCGCTGAAGTATCGGTGTTTGCTTTTGTCTACAAAACTAACCAGACCTTCGTCAATAAGCTTGTGAAGGATTTCGTGTGTGGTTGTCCGGTTTATATCAGCCTCAATCGCGATATTTCTGACCGGCGCCGAGCCAAGCTTCAAAAGCGCGAGGTATACCCGCGTTTCCTTATCATTGAGGCCGAATTTAGTTAGTGTTTTTTCTACCATAATCTTAGCTTGCGCTCATACTAACACTGTTTATTTAATTGTCAATTTATTTCTGTATATATTTGTTATTTATGGCATAATTGGGGCTTATATTAGCCTAAAATTATGTCCGATTTTTTACGACAAATAAATGATTTTTTGATTGACCTTTATGCGCTTCTCTGGTACAGTGACTGCATTGATTTTTAGCTTTCGGTTTGCTCGTTTACAATTGGGTAGTGACAAATCCCTAAACAACGGAGGTACTGCTGTGACTATTCTCGGAAACCCCGGTGTTGATTTCGTGGTGGTTGTTTTTGATATCGACAATACGGTCTATGTTCGCACTGATGCATATTTCAATGCAGGCAGTGAGAATGAGATAGTGGAAGTCGCGCGTTTTTTGGGCCGTTCGGTTGAAGCAACCAGGATGCTCATTAAAGAAAAACGCCAGGAAATCGCCGACCGCGAAAATCGAAAAGCGGCTCTTACGGAAGCGGTTTACGAACTCGGCATCACGGAGCAGCAGTGGAGCGACCTTCGGTGTTGCGCGTGGCGTCCAGAAGAATGGCTCAATTTTGATGAGGAAATGTGTGGCGCCTTGCTACGCATCGGCGAAGTATTCTCGGTTGTGTTTGGAACGAACTCGCCAACAGAGATTGGAATCCGAACGCTCCGTGCTCTTGGCATTGAGGAAGCACTCGGCGATTTTACGGTTTTTGGCCCCGAAAAACTCAGATGCTCAAAACCGGATCCGTGTTTTTTTAGACGAATTGCAGAACTGCTTTCCGTCGATCCCGCTGAGTGTATTTCTGTTGGTGATCGTGATTTTTCAGATGGACCGCCCGCACTTGAGGCAGGATATGCAGGGGCCATCTTGGTTCCTGGCAGCCGCGATGAGACAATTTCAGCAATTGAGCATCTTATGTCCGTAAGACACCCATCACGGAGATGAGTTGATATGGATGCGACAAAAACGTTCATGGAAGTGGTGGCCGGGCTCTTTGTTCCAAATTCCGTGACCATTTTGGGGGTTACCGGACAAGCTGGCGCGGGGAAAACGCAGTTTATTACTCCGCTGATTAAGGCAGTCGCAGCCGAACATAGTTTTCCCTGCTCATCGCTTGGGCTGGATGCTTTTTTCAGGCTCTCAAGCCTTGGTCGAAAAAAGTGGATTGCAGATGGAGCAGAGATGGGCCCTGCTGAGCATGCTTACCGGAAGAACCAGATCAATTGGTGGAACTTCGAAAGCGCGCAAAAATCTCTACTCTCGCTGAAGCGCGGCGAGGTGTTGCATCTGACGAACGCATACAACCGTCAGGACGGCGGTGAGTTGACCGGCGAAGTATTGATTGAACCCCCGCGCGAAGGCTTGTTGGTCATTTTTGAGGGCGTTGCCATCGCGCACCTGGATGGCGCTGATGAGCTTATGTATGTTCATGCTCCGTCACACGTACGCTTTGAGCGCCTCTACCGCCGCGACGCATCACGGCGGAAAAGCATTGAGGAAGCACGGGACCGGTTTCATCTCACACAGGATTTCGAGCGGCACTATTTCCCGCAGCACTGGGAGCGTATCAGCTGTTTTATTGATAACAGCGCCGAAGTGCCACAAGTGCTCGGGACTATTCCGCACGAGATAGCGCTCACATAGCATTTCGCTACCAAAAACAACGGCTTATGACGTTCTTGAGCATGACGGAGCATTTATTTTTGCTCCGTCATTTTTTTGTATAAGAGCCTCGACAAAAGCGGGCGTTAACTCACGGATATCGTCAATAATCGTATGCGCCGGCTTGAGGTGTTCGGCCGGGGTATACTCATGTCGCAAGGCTACACAATGCATTTTCGCGCTTCTGGCGGACAGGATGCCGTCTTTTGAATCTTCAACAACAACGCATTCAGTTGGCAGTTCTCCAAGTCGGTCGGCGGCCAGGAGGTATATTTCAGGATCGGGCTTTTTGTTGTTGATGTCGTTCAATGTCAGGACAACGTCAAACACATTTTCGATGCCGAGCCATCGCATTGCTGTTTGTGCCATTTGCTGTTCGTTTTGCGTCGTCAGTGCAAGCTTGTATTTCGCCTTTTGCAATCCCTGCAGAACTTCTCGTCCACCATGTATTTTTTTAACGTACTTTTCGGGATTGGCGTTAAAAGCCTGCCGCTTCAACTGTGTCAGTTCATCGGTATCGATGAACGATCGCTGCTCGTCGCTAAGCACATCATTCCAAAAATCAACCGACTTTCTGCCCGCTTTGTATTTAAAATCAGAGTCTGCGAGACGGATTCCGTGCTGAGAAAGGATGGTTCTGTAGAATTCGAAGGTTTCCCGTTCCGTCTCTATCAGTACTCCGTCAAGATCAAATAAAATTGCCTTGGTCATATTAGTGTCGATAAGTAAGGTCATTAAACAATTGTTTTCTGATTTTTGCAACTATTTTCACACATTGTCAAAAAGTGGTATAATAAACATACTGTGCAAAAACAAATCACCCAAAAAACACAAAAACAGATCAGCTATCTTGTGTTCGGTTTTATTGTGATCTTTAGCATCAGCATCGTGCTGATACTTTTTGAGCGCGTTAGGCAGGAAGAACGGTTGGCGCTTTTTGCGGGAAAGCCGACAGTTTCCGACATGTTGGTGAAAGGCGCTTCTACTGCCCGGCCGAGCATATCCGAATACCGCGAATACACACTGAGCGCGGCTGCCGCGCTCAAAAGCATGGTTGTGCGACTTGAGAACGGCGAGATGGCTGCCTATTGGGAGCCGGGAAATACGTATGACGCACTTATGTCTATTACGGTTCCAGATATGTATCAGACGCTTCATTTCTCACTCGTTCAGCTCGCGACGCTTTTGAAGGATCCTGAGCCGGACGTGCCGGCTATTCTTGCTAAATACAATGAAATTCGCGGCCTGTATCCTTGGATATTCAATTCACCGCCAAGCTCATGATCATATCGGCGCGTTTGGGCCTTAGTATCACACTGTGCACGCTGACCTGCTTCGCGGGGCTTTTGGGCTTTTTTTATTTTACGGAAACTGATAGTGGCGCATTCCCGTCTGTACCCACGCGCACGGTACTTGGACAGGCGGTTCATCGGTTCACGCTCGCCCGTGATGAGATCGTGATAGCTTCTCAAAAAGGAGGTGTTGACGCGCGCGACACCGCGCTATTGATCGAAGACAAAGAGCACCAGAATCGGAAAATTTATATTGTGAGCGAGAAGGGGCTACTTTTATTCGAGCAATCGATCGATATTTCATTTCGGACCCTTGTCTGGAGCGCTGAGCGCAAAATGTTCATAGCAAGCTCAAAGGATGGCACGGTGCTCGACATAGCAAAGGAAGATGATGCTTATACCATGATCCCTCAATAGGCGGATTATGAAATATCCTATTATGCGTATAATGCGACAACGCCAGTCGGCGGGTTTTTTTATTTTACGGGTCGCACTCCTCGTCGTGTTTCTCATACTTATTGTGGTTGGGCTGGGCGCCGGCATTACTATCGCCAAGGCGGGGCTTGCGCGTATCCCGGTACTCACTAACGCACTGTATAAGCCGTATATTCCTGATCGGATCATTGATCCGAACACTGTCATTCCTTCGATCCAAGAACTGATAACATCGAAAGTATTATTACTGGCTAATGAAAGAAACCAAACAGCACCGACTATACAATTCGATGAAGAAGAAATGACCGCGCTATTGAGGCTGTATACCAGCCGAGCGCCGCAATTTGAACAATTCCGCGAGCCACAGATAACATTGAACGAAGGAACTGCTGAGTTTTTTTCATATCTTGATCTAAAGAAAACTAGCACAACGATTCGCGTGGTTGCTTCACTGCAGTATGATGGCTCTACTATTCACGTCCGAGCAGAACGGATCACTATAGGCGCCATTTCCATACCCGCGACATTGATAAATCTAGTGTTCGCGGCCGCTTTTAGTGAACGCGTCAAACAGATCGAACGCGATCTTGAGCAATCTCCGATCTCCTCACTTCAGATCAAAGACAAGAATCTTGAGGTTGGGTTTCGGGGTGACATGCTCAATAGTCTTGTGCAATAATATTGTATATATGCGGTCAGCTGCCTCTTATTGGTTTCCACTGATTCTTGTCTTTCTCTCATGGGAAACGGCGCTATGGCGCCCCCAGTGGCTTATATTTGCTTTTGGAGCATGTCTTCTTGGAATCGTGCTATTTATTTTGCCGCTCGTTGTACGCAATAAAGAAGGCATAGGATCTCGCGATTATACTGGCGCTCTGAGCGTCGTAGTCGCTCTTTCGGGCGTATTTTGGTGGTTGTTATGGATAGACCTTCGGGTTGTAAAGTTCTTTATTCCATTTTTGCTATTTGTTGCAGCGTCCATGTTTTTCAGCCAAGAGCGTAGAATGACAAAACAGGCACGCCTTGCCATATATGTCGGCGGCACTTTTTTTTGGGCGCATTTTACCTATGGGTTAGTCACGGTTTTGGGCTGGGATCCTTGGCGTGCGGCAGGCATGTTTATAATCGCCTTTATTTTGTTATCGTGGCCGCTTTTCTCTCGCGAGGAACATGGTCAGCACATGATATTGGTCGTATGGTTGACCCAGTGCCTGTTTGCGATAGAGGCATACTCAGTACTGGTGTGGCTTCCATTCGCCGAATCAACACTTGCGCTATTGTTGACTATTTTTATGGCTGGTTTGTATGATTTTTCAAAGTACGTTTTTGATCCGAGTCTTGTCCGACGCTCGATCGTGCTGAAAAAGATACTCGTGTACGTTGGCGCTTTCTCTTTATTGCTCATTTCTACTCCTTGGCATTAACGAGTTTTTAGCACTCCGTTTTTGATGTTCCTTCTGCATGCTGACACATAAAAAATCCCCACATATTTGGTGTGGGGATCTCTTCTGCGTTGAGACTATAATAGCATGTGCTGCTTTTTATTTCCGCGGAAGGCCATGTCTTTGAACTTTGTGTAACAGCTCATTGCGGCCAGGATGCCAATAAACGCAAGTATGGCATTAAAGGCCACGGAGAGGCCATCTGGATGCATGAGGACGAGCAGGACAAGCGCGTCCTGCGTTATCTTTTTTGTCCCACCATACCAGTTGGCGCCCACGGCACTGTGCGCGCGTGCCGCACTTAGGACATAGAGATGTGTGGACAGAAGTTCAAGGAAAATGAGCAGCATGGTCATCCACAGGTATATGGCCCCGAATACGGCGAAGGTTAATAGGTACGGGATCACGATGAGCTTGTCAATTATGGGATCAATAATCTTTCCCACTGATGAGGTTTCTTTGTTGGCCCGAGCCCACGCGCCGTCAGCGAAGTCCATCAGCGCCGCAACCGCATATAAATAGAGAGTCGCGTCAGTGGGATGGCCGTGCTTTAGATACAGCGCCAAGCCAGCAAATGCCGGGATCACTCTGAACAAGGTGATCCGGTTTGCTGTTATGACTGGAAATCTTTTCTTCGAAGACACCAGCGAGTGCTTGAGCTTTCTTTCAATACACGTTTTCAGTGATTGTGAAAGAGGCTTTATGCGCCACCAGAGTTTCAACCTTGTTTTGATTTCCATGCTATCCTCTCTGTGGATAAGTGGGTTTAAAGAACAAATCGGTTTACTGGTCGTTTCTGTCGAGTAGTTTTGGATTTGGGGAATACTTCTTATTCTTTATTCTCCATTGTCCGACAAATTGCCCAACGCCCCGTGCATCTCTTTGGTTTCTTCGGCGAGTTGATTTTTGTGACCAGCTTAAGATGCTCTCAAATGATATCTTATATCTGCCCCTTACCACAACATACTGCAATTCATCCTTTTTGATAGCTGCTCTGATTGTTCTTTCGGAAACACCAAACAATCGGGATGCCTCTGACACAGATGTTCTTATTGGTAAATTTTTATGCATACTTCTAGAATATAGTATAACTTATTTAATATTTTATACTAAAATTAGTATAAAATATTATGTATAATTACTTCTAGAATATAGTATAACAAAAATATATTGATAATGCACTTTTTTATATGCATGAAATCGGTGGATAACTCACACATTATGAGATTCGTGTGTTTGACGCCATCCTGGAGTCCGCCGATTTGGCGGCCGATAGCATCTCCGTCACCAGCTGCCGTCATCCTGGAGGCCGGTACTCCGGCCGATAGGATCTCCGTGATTGACGCATAGGTTCTATCACTCGCAGAGTACTGCTCGTTCCAGAATGACGGAGCTTCCTGCAACACAGATTCTATCGGCATCGAGTACAATACCTCCAGAATGACCATGATTTTTAGCAAATGCGTAGATCCTATACATATTATTTTACTGTATTCACGGTTGTTTCTGTGAACAAGAAAGCTTCGCTAAATAGTCAAAAATCGACTATACTTATCATATTCTGGACAAAATGCCAGAAAATAGTCATATTCTGTAATATTTTTCAGACAATACCGTCCTACTATATGAGACACAGAGACAAAGACAATATACTGATTTCGAGGATACTTTCTGGAGACGAAGAAGCTTTTGGTATCTTATATGATGCCTATGTCGTCGACATATACCGATTTGTTTTTTTTAAAGTCAGTAATCAGGAAGAGGCCGAAGATCTGACATCAGAAGTGTTTCTCAGGTTTTGGCAGTATCTCTCGACACAAGGAAAGAAAGTTGATAATGCTCGAGCTCTTCTTTATCGGATCGCCCGAAATGCTGTCATCGATTTTTATAGAAAAAGCGGACGGAATTCAGTTGCTCTGGATGAAACCCATGCGGATACAATTGAAGACACATCGGTCGATCTTGAGAAAGACATCGAGATACGAGACGAGGTGAGCCGGCTTAGAGAGATAATCGGGAAATTGGGAGCGTCCGATCAAGAACTGATTACATTACGGTATATAGAAGATCTGTCAGTCGCCGAGATTGCTGATGTTTTGGAAAAATCAGCCGGAGCGGTCAGAGTAGCGCTTCATCGCGCCATAAAGGCGCTTAAGAATATAATACGTGAAGAATAGTTATAGGTATGCGTTTACGCGAATTCAAACAATTGATATCCTCATCGCGAATCTCACACACCCCGCGTGAATCATGGAAGCAGGAACTTCGTTCAGAACTTCTTGCTACGGTGCGATGTTCTGATCTCTGGAAGCGCACTACCTATAAAGAGCCTTCGCTCATGGTGCGTGTTGCTTATCTGTTTAAGGCATCGGGTAGTGTGTTCAAGCCGGTTGCCATAACCACGCTTATTGTAGCGGTGGTATTTTCGGGTTCGTTTGCGACTGTATCCGCGGCAAAAGACAGTCTTCCAGGAGATGCGCTTTATCCGGTAAAGCTAAGTGTGGAAAAAGCACAGATCGGCTTCGCGCTTTCTGAAGAAAAAAAAGCCAACCTTGAAATGTCGTTTGCAAGCACGAGGCTTGATGAGGTCAGCGAGATCATTGAGAACAAAGATGTAGATTCGGCAGCAAAAATAGGAACAGCTATTGAGAATTTTAATAAGAGCCTTGATGCTGTGGAGGGAAGGCTTGAACGTGCGGAAACGCCTAAACTTTCAGAGATAATCAACGAAAAAACACTTATTTTAGCTGAAAATTTGAAGCATATCAAAGAAAAGATCACCGAGGAAGCCATTGTTCCCGCAACAGAAGAGAGCGTTGAGCAAGCTGATTCTGATGTTATCTCCTCGGATGGCGCTGTCTCCGCGGTCCCTAGTGCGGAAGAGGAGTCTCTTAGTGAGACGGCCGCAGAAGATGTACCCGGTCAAACAGTAAGCGATACGCCGGCAACGGAACAGGCCGCCATGGCGAGCGCGGAAGAAACTGGCGATGCTGTTGGCTCGCAGAAAGAGGCTGAGGCAAAAAGCGATCAGGCTGCTGTTGAAAAAGCTTCTTCTCTTAAAAAATCCATTGACCATATAGATCAGGCTCTTGATAGGGTTGATCAAACCAACACCAAGTCGCTGGTTGTTATTGTTAAGGACGCGGTCAAATCACCGGATAATAAAAAGAAGGAGATCGCACTGGACAAATTGCAGAAAAAGATTGAAAGCATGGAGACAAAGATTCAAAATATTGAAACAGCGGCAACGGCTATCACAAAAGAGATAGAGAAAGAACCTGCTGTCGCCACTTCGACTCAAGATATTATTGCGCCAGCCGTTTCTTCTGATGTTCAGCAAAAAGGCGATGCTGAAGGAATTGTGGCCGCAACACCACCTGTCGAGACGAGCGTTGCTCCGGTTCTTCTTAAGCCGGATCAATCAGGGCAAAAAACAGCGGCAACCACAACACAGAGCGTGCTAAAATCTATTGGTGAAGATGTGAAAGCAAAGCCGGTTGAGGCAAAAAAAGCAATTGAAGAAGTGAAAAAGATTGTAGAGAGCAAAGAAACTGGCAAGCTTGAAGAAGTGATGCAGAAAGTTACTGAGACAAACAAGATAGTTACGGATGCCAAAAATGCGATCAAGAACGCTGAGGCTATCATTCAGGCAGGAAATCCGGAAAAACAGTCTTCTGTTCAGGAAGATAAAGAGAGTGGAAAGGTTCTTGGCGAGCAGGCAACAAAAGTCTCTGAACCCGAAAAGAAAGGGATCCTCGATGCTAATACACAGCTTGATGCACAAGATGATGATAAAAGTGCTAATATTAGCAAAAATATATCAGATAGTAATTTAAGCGCGTCTGGTTATGATGATCAGAGTGATTTAGGTAATAATAGTAAACTGGAATAGTTTTTTGTTATTTTGTCAATATTTTTGTTGATTTATACTATAGTTGGCAACAATATCCACAGAGTGTATTGCCGAAAAAGTGCCAATTTGTTATAATTATATTTGACAAATAGCCATTAAATGCTATATTTATCGTTGTAATTTAATAGGTTTTGTAACGGAATAAGTCGATATTCCGTCCTATTAATTGAACGGGGAGTTGCATAGAGCGATCCCATATATACGAATTTCTTGTAATTTGTATAGATGTGATTGCTCTAGCAATAACCATATTTATTAAGGTTTATTAATCAAATAATAAACAAAGCCCCTAGGCCGGTCGCCTGGGGGTATATAAAGGAGACCAATACATGAGTGACGTTATTAAACACTCAAAAAAGGTCCTGTCCGTTGCCCTCACGATCACTACGATCGTTTGGAGCGTGAGCCTCTTTGCTTTGGCCCCGGTTTCTGCCGGCGCTACTGCAGGAGATCTCGTTAAAGCGGCAGGTGGCCCAGCGGTCTATCTTGTGGATGCGGATGGTGTGACCATTCACCCATTCCCACACGCTAACGTGTACTCGTCCTGGGGATTCCCAGCAGACTTCAGTTCCGTTATCACCACAGATATCTCTGGGTTTACCGTCGGGAACGATGTCGAGTTCCGCGATGGAGCACTCGTAAGAGCGCTTGAGACGCCAGCAGTATACATTAAATCAGCCGGATCACTTCGGCCGGTAGTATCTGCGAACGTATTTGAGACTCTCGGGTATAACTACGACAATATCACCTGGTTGCCACAGTCCTTTTTGGACAAGTATTCAACCGGTGATATGGTGAACTCTACCACCATGCACCCAGACGGTACATTGGTAAAGTATGCCAGCTCGTCAACCGTATATCTTGTTAAGAGCGGACAGAAGCGTGCATTCGCATCTTCTGACGTGATCAAGGTAAATGGTTACAGCAGCATTCCGGTGATCACCATTCCGTCTTCAGAGACATACACAGACGGTTCTAAGATCGTTGTTAAGGAATCATCATTGACGGTTCCTGTCGGCGTCGGAACAGCGCCTACGACCACCACCCCAACCGGACCGGTTGGATCAGGGTTGACCGTAGCGCTCGCATCGGACACTCCGGCAGCAGCTTCAATCATTGATGATAGTACCTCCACCACTTCAGGTGCACAGGCGTTTGTTCCGTTTGCCAAGGTCGCTTTGACCGCAGGCAGCGACGGCGCCGTCAAGGTTACGACCTTGAAGTTCACCCGATCTGGCATCTCGTCTGATGCAGATGTTGTCAACCTTTACCTTTACGAAGGCAATGATCTTGGCGATAATCTGCTTTCAGCAAGCACTGCCTTCAACAGCGGTGTTGTTACCTTCACCAATTCCAACGGCCTTATCACCGTTCCGGCAGGTCAGACCAAGTACGTTATGCTCCGCGCTGACGTAGCAAACGACACCGGAAGCGGAAAGACCATCAACTTCAAAGTTGCTTCAGCATCTGATGTCACGACTGACGGCGCAGCAGTCTCCGGTTCGTTCCCTGTTGCAGGAAACACCATGAGCGTTGCGACCGCGGGCGACCTCGGTTATGTCACTGTTGCCAACGTCTCGCCATCAGGAGCGGCTTCAGTGAATCCGGGCACCTCAAACCATGAAGCATGGCGCTTCAGCCTCGCGGCAAGCGACCAGGACATGGAGATCCGCTACTTGAAGATCTCAATGACCGGTTCAGCAAGCACGAGCGACCTCTCAAACTTCCGTTTGCAGGTGGGCGGCGTGGACATTGCTTCTCCGGTGAGCGCTATGAACACCAATGATGAGATCGTCTTCAACTTCTCGACCCCGTACAAGATTACGGCCGGTCAGACGAAGAACGTGAGCCTTGTCGTTGATGTGCTTGGCGGTTCAAGCCGAACTCTCCACTTCCAGATCCAGGAGCTCTACCATGTCAACGCCTTTGACACGGAGTACAATGTGTACACCAAGCTCAACCAGGCAGACACATGGACCATCATTGAATCAAACACCTCGTCAACCAACACCTCAATCAACGCGGGTTCGTTGACGATCAGCAAGTCAACTGATTCAGCCAACGGCAACGTTGCCGCGGGCGCGACCAGTGTCTCTGTCGCCAGGTTTGACTTCAGAGCAACCGGTGAGGATGTTCGTGTCAGTTCGTTGAAGGTGACGACCGCTATCAGCGGTGGTCTCGACAACGTGAAGACATACTTCAAAGGCAGCCAGGTCGGTTCAACCAGCGATGCTGACGCAACCAACCTCGATGCTGACTTCACCTATGGCACCAGCGTTGTCGTCTCATCCGGCACGACCGAGACCCTCGAGGTCAAGTCTGACATTAAGAACGCGGCAGGCAGCAACCTGAGCACGGGCAACACTTTCGCAGTGACCCTTGCCGCAGGCACATCAAACGCCCGCGCGCTCTCAAGCTCGACTTCTATCTCGACCAGCGCGGTTACCGGAAACACTCTCACGGTTGCAACCGGATCGCTTCTCGTTGCTGAGAACCTCTCAGTACAGGACGCGACTTCTGCAAACCCGAGCGGTGTTGCCGGTCAGGAAAATGTTGTTATCGGTTCATTCGTGATCACTGCAGGCTCGGGTGAAGGCGTTACCGTCACTCAGATCACCTTGACGGACGACGCGGGTACCGCAACCGGTTCATCACTCGCTGATCAGTTCCTGAACCTTCGCCTTGAGTCAGGCGGCGCATCGGACGCGAACGGCAATTACACTGCCGGCGCCCTAATCGGAACAATGATCGGTACATTGACCGACACCAAGGCAACCACGTACAACTTCAATCCAAGCCCATCAATCAGGCTTGAGAAGTCGCAGCAGTTGGTGGTCAACATCATGGCTGACCTCCAGAACAGCGCGACCCAGACCCAGCTTGACACCATTAACGACGACACTGATGGCATCGTATACCCATCGACCATTACGGCGACCGGTAACGACACCAGTTCATCAGCTAGTGGTTCAATGAGCGCAGGCCTGCAGAACGTGTACATCGCCTCTATCGGTAGCTTGACCGCCGCTGTTTCAGCAGACACGCCGGAAGCGGCAACCCTCGTAATGGGCGCGACTGATGTTTCAATCGCCTCATTCGATCTTACCGCAACCAACTCGGAAGACATTGAAGTGACCAAGCTTGTGTTCTCAGTTGCGGCCACGCCGGCGACAACTGCCGCTGCTGGCACCGCAACCAGCACCCTTGGTTTCATGAAGAACTTCGATCTCTTGGTGAACGGCGTATATGCCGGTACATTGCCAACCGCTGCTACGACCGATTCTTCAGGACGCTACCCGGTGTCAACAAGCTACAATGGATTCCTCGAGTATGACCTGTCATCATCTCCGCTTACTATAGTTCGCGGCACTGTGGCAACCATCGCTATCCGCGGTGATGTCAACACCAGTGTTGCCGGTACGGACTCTAATGCCCAGTACCAGGTGATCATTGACGGTGACTATTCGAATACCACTGGCACTCAGAACCCGATTGAGGCCCGCGGCGCTAAGTCGCAGACCAGCTTGACCGGCATCAACATTGTTGCCGCGGCAACTGATCTTTCGACTACCAAGACGCATGTGATCCGAAAGACCAAGCCGACCATCGCTACTGTTGGTTCTGGCGCAACTCTCTCGAACACGACAGCGACTATCTACAAGTTCAGTGTTACAGCTGATGCAAACGCAAACGTGTCCATTAAGAAGATGACCTTTGATATCTCTCTTACTGACACTGACTCGGATCAGAGCTTGAAGCTCACCAGCTTCAGCATCCGTGAGACTGGCGCATCATCAGCATTGTCCGGAGTGGGCTTCTTCACTGACACAGGTAATGGCCCGACACACAATGCTACGACCGTTGCGGCAGATCTCGCATCTGATCGCTCCGGCAGTACAGCGTCTGTCACGACCAATACGCTTGCGTCGAGCACCTTCCAGATGATCTTCGGGTATGACCCGACTTCAACAACCAACGAGGAGCTCGTGATTCAGGCAGGTACCACAAAGACCTTCGAGATCCGAGCAGCTATCGCTGGTACGGAAGTGACTGGCGACTCGGTTGCAGTTCGTGCTTCAACCCTCAACGAGTCAGCAGTTGAAACCAATGCGAACGGTGTTGTTTGGGCTACTCTCGGCAACGCCCGCATGAACGCCGGTGCAAACACCGCAGCAAGCAATGACTACTTTGTGTGGTCAGACAACTCTGCGGCCGCAGGTACACACGACGCTACTGTCGATACTACCTCAACCGACTTCTTCAACGGCTATCTGGTTAAGACCTTCCCAACTGAGTGGTACACACTCTCGAAGTAAGGTTCTCTAGCTAGATTCTAGTCCAACTGGATTAGTCCACCAGCCCCCGCCAATTTGGCGGGGGCTGGTTTGGTTTTAGGGTAGGTGCTTGTTATTCTTGTATTGAATGTTTTTGCCTTGTTTGATTTCAACAAAAAAACGACCCCTGAATATGGGTCGTTTTTTTTGTTGTTGAACGCTATGTGTTGTAGATGGCAATTGTTCTCTCCATCATTCTAGGAAGCGTGTATTCATTTTCTAAGGCTGATGGCAGTGGACGGGTTAGCGCCTGTTTGATTATTTCTGCCAGTGCGCCAGGATCATTAGGTTTTGCAAGATACCCGTTCTCTCCATCGCGGATCAGTTCAGGTATGCCGCCGACAGTAGTGGCAACGATGGGGATTCCCGCTGCTTGAGCCTCAAGCAGTGTGTAGGGGAGGCCTTCTTTGCGGGAAGGGAGCACAAACAGGTCAAAGGCTTTTAGGTATTTGCTTGCAGAATCAACAGAACCTATGAAATGTACGCGGCCGCGTCCATGCTTTTTTGCCAGGGACCTGAGCTGTTCCCGTTCCGGTCCATCACCAATCACAATCAGGTGCGCATCAACATGATCCATTGTTCGGATGAGTATGTCGAGACCCTTAGTGCGGTAGTGGTTGGCGATGGATACTATTAGTGATGTTGAGGTGTTGAGGAACCGGGGAATTGAGGCAAACAGTTGTTCTTGAGCTTCTTTCTTTGGCAGAAATGCTATGCGTGGGTCAATACCATTGTGAATGACAATCATTTTTTCTTCGGGTATTCCTGCTGCGATTCCAGTCGCGCGATCGAATTCAGAGACGGTGATAATGCGCGTCATCCGTTTGGCGCTTGCGCGTTCAAGCGCAGTGTAGATCGCTTTTCGATAGAAAGAAAGTTGTTCGTTAAACACAAATCCGTGTGCTGTATGGATTATTTTTTTGACATTCGCGCGGCGAGCAGCTTTGCTTCCCAAAACTCCGGCCTTGGTGCTGTTCAGGTGTATGATATCAGGTTTGAGGCTTTCAATGAGAGAAATTATCTCTTTGTATGCTCTATAGTCAGCAAGGGGGTTGATCGATCGTTTAAGGTGGAAAAGTTTGTGGGCGGCAATACCTCTTTGTTCGAGGTTAGAGAATAGGATTCCATCACCACCTGCTGCCACATGAACTTCATATTGACTTTTTGGTATATTTGTTGCCAAATCAAAAACGTAGCGCTGTGCGCCGCCCATTTCTGACCGTGTTATGAGATAAAGGATCTTTTGCATGAGATATAAACCAGTAGGTCTGATTTTCCTTGTTTTTTAGCTGTTTTTTGCTATGATTACACCATACTATTTACTGATACTGTATGTCAATTTCTGGACGGGTTGCCCTTTTTTCAGTGACCTATGATCCCTTTGTGGGCGGGGCAGAGATAGCGCTGAAAGAGGTCACAAAAGGGCTTCAGAGCCTCGATTTTGACCTGTACACGGCATTACTGGATAGATCACTTCCCCGTACGCAAAAAGTCGGAAATATGACCATTTTTCGCCTTGGATCGGGCTCTTTTTTGGATAAATACCTCTATCCTTTTAGAGCGGCACGCGAGGCATATAAGAACCATCAGAAACAGCCATATCAGGCAATACACGCGTATCTTGCGACATATGCGGGTCTTGCGGCAATGCTTTTCAAACGGCGTGTGAAGATACCCTATATACTGACCATGCAGAGCGGGGACTCTGATCGATTTTTGCGTTTGCGCACATGGTTTTGGCATCCGTGGTACAAACAAATCTACACTTCGGCTGATATGATCACGGCAATCAGCAGCTGGCTGGCGGCTCGAGCGAGGAGATATGGATATAAAAAAGAGATAGCCATCATTCCCAATGGTGCGGCATTGAAACGTTTTTCAGAACCGATCGATCCAGAGGCGCGCATTACTCTACGGAATTCGTGGGGCGCGGAGGATACGGATACGGTCATTTTGACAGTATCGCGCCTCGTACATAAGAATGGCGTTGATATTCTAATCGATGCTATGTCTGATGTTGGCGATAACGCGGTGCTTATTATTGCAGGAGATGGAAAAGATCGGGCCAAACTCGCTTCTCTAGCCAAGAAAAAAGGAAAGCGCATCCGGTTTGCCGGTGAAGTTGACCATGACACGCTTCCCCAATACTATCATGCGTCGAACATATTCGCACGCCCGTCGCGAACCGAAGGGTTTGGCAATGTGTTTATTGAGGCCATGGCTGCCGGGTTGCCGGTTGTGGCGACGCCGGTGGGCGGGATCGTTGATTTCATTCACGACAACGAGAATGGCCTGCTCGCGCAGTCTGAAGACGCGAAAAGTGTAGCAAAAAAAATCAATATGCTTGTGCAGAATGAGAGGTTGCGGAGCGATTTCTCAGCTCGAGGAAAAGAAACCGCCGCAGCATATTCCTGGGATTGCATCGTTGAGCAGTATGGAAATGTGTACAAGGAGGTGCTGTCATAATATGCGCGTGCTCATGATCAGCTTGGATGCCTCGCTGTTGAGCGATCGCCCGGTGGGTGATGTGCTTGACCGTTTGCGCGCATACGCCGAGGAAGTTGGGCATCTGACGGTTTTGGTATTTGGAAAAGCGTCGCGTACGCGCGTGAATGACGATCTTGATATCATCGGCACCGGCGGATCGATAAAACCAATACGATTCATTCGCGGCGCGATAAAAGCGCGCGCGCTGGCTCGTTCTGCTGATCTAGTCACCGCCCAAGATCCTTTTTTTGCGGGTCTTGTCGCATACTGGGCGCGCCAGAAAGCGCAGGGACTTGCTATTGAAGTGCACGGTGATTTTTTTGGGACAGAATGGAAGAAGAGCAAGGGCGCGTTCGGGACAGTACTGCTTCGCCTTGCTTCGCACATTCTCTCCAGCGCGGATGGCGTGCGCGTGGTAAATGAATCGATCGCGCGTGACATTTCCGCGATCGGGATCAGTACGTCGCGCATACACACTATACCCGTTCTGGTTAATATTGAGAGGTTCACTGAATGTTCTGCTGATCTGACACAGGCGCTCACAGAAAAATTCGCAGGACATCCTGTTGTGCTGTCCGTTGGGCGGATAGAAAGAGAAAAAGGCATCTATGACCTCATTGACGCCTTCGCTCTATTTTTAAAAAATCAGAAATCAGCACAACTGGTGATTGTTGGATCGGGAAAAGATGAAGACTCAGTGCGCCGAGCAGTTGCCAAGAGAGGTCTGCAGCCGTCGGTGCATTTTGAAGGGGTAGTGTCGCCGCAGGAGCTATCATGCTATTATCATCTGTGTGACGTGTTTGTGCTTGCGTCGCACCATGAAAGTTTCGGCCGTGTCATTTTGGAAGCCGGAGCAGCAGGCGCACCGGTTGTCGCCACTATGACCGCGGGCGCGCGGCTACTGCTTGATGACCGTAAGACTGGTTATTTGACGAAAGTTTCAGACGTCGAAGGATTGTGCAACACACTCGAATATGTATGGAAGCATTTAGGGGAAGCCCGAATTGTTGGCGAGCTTTTGAAGCAGAAAGTTCTGAAGGAATACGACCACAAAGAGGGCATATCCCGGCTAATTTCTTTTTGGAAACAACTTGTCCGCTAAATACTATGCTATCAATCATTGTTCCTGTCTATAACGAAGAAGAGAATATCCGCGAACTTTACAGCGAGATAGTATCTGTTTTGAAATCAATGGGTGAGCCGTATGAGATACTGTTTGTGAACGACGGATCAAGCGACCGTTCGGAGGAGGTGCTTGCCTCGCTTTCGGGCGTTACGATCATTTCCTTCAGAAAGAATTTCGGGCAAACTGCGGCATTGGCCGCGGGGTTTGATGTTGCAGAGGGGGATGTTGTGGCGACCATGGACGGAGATAGGCAGAATGATCCCGCGGATATCCCGAAGATGGTGAAAAAGTTGCGAGATGAGAGTTTTGACGCGGTGTGCGGTTGGCGAACAAAGCGCCGCGATCCGCTCTCGAAGCGGTTTGTCTCGCGAGCCGCGAATTTTTTGCGGACAATTTTGGTCAAGGATCATGTGCATGATTCCGGCTGCACTCTGCGTGTTTACACAAAAGAAGCGGCAAAGACTCTGACTGCTATCAGCGGCGAGGCACACCGGTTTATTGCGGCGCTTTTGGCCATTGAAGGATTCAGGGTGGGGGAAATGGCCGTGAATCATCGTCCGCGTACGGCCGGCATGACCAAGTATAATTGGCGACGAACGATCAAAGGACTCATTGACATGGTGGGTATCTGGTTCTGGCGC
>Ga0210057_1003529_pt1 | contig 21519 bp, 18 predicted proteins | sample CryGeyCG2114_010_2_FD_183968 | JGI IMG/M metagenome (GOLD analysis project Ga0210057, IMG submission 183968) | Groundwater microbial communities from aquifer - Crystal Geyser CG10_big_fil_rev_8/21/14_0.10 (SPAdes) (version 2) | ecosystem: Environmental > Aquatic > Deep subsurface > Groundwater ...
CATTCCGGCCCGCGAGCCGGAATCTAGAGTTGGGCAGGATATTTTTGTCATTCCGGCCCGCGAGCCGGAATCCAGGGTTGAGCAGGATTAACAAGAATCAATAGACTCCACGTTTGCATAAGTTAACCCCTGGATCCTGGGTCGCGGCCCAGGATGACAGAGTCGGAGGTAATCGCGGCCCGGGATGACAAAGTCGACGGGTGGTATTATTCGTCATTCCGGCCCGCGAGCCGGAATCTATGATTGGGCAGGACATTTTTGTCATTCCGGCCCGCGAGCCGGAATCCAGGGTTGAGCAGGATTAACAAGAATCAATAGACTCCACGTTTGCATAAGTTAACCCCTGGATCCTGGGTCGCGGCCCAGGATGACAGAGTCGGAGGTAATCGCGGCCCGGGATGACAAAGTCGACGGGTGGTATTATTCGTCATTCCGGCCCGCGAGCCGGAATCTAGAGTTGGGCAGGATATTTTTGTCATTCCGGCCCGCGAGCCGGAATCCAGGGTTGAGCAGGATTAACAAGAATCAATAGACTCCACGTTTGCATAAGTTAACTCCTGGATCCTGGGTCGCGGCCCAGGATGACAGAGTCGGAGGTGGTCGTGTCCCAGGATGACAGAGTCGGAGATGGTCGTGGCCCGGGATGACGGAGTAGAAAGATTTTATCTATAAAATAAACTTAGCGATTAAACAATGTAGTTATATTCTCACCAAGAGCCATACCTTCAAGCCTACTTACCAGCAGACAGACTCACTTGCTAGCTCACGCAGAGGCTTATCTGATTAAAAAAAATAGCCTGTTTGTGTTTTACAAACAGGCTATATTATTTTTTAGTTTTGACCGACCCCGTAATTAAATCTTATCCGCCATGCCTTTTCATTCCCCAGTAAATCACTGAGAATAATAGGACTGTTGTCTGGAAGATAAGATTCAACTGAATCTTGCGCCATGCTGGCAATAATTTTGTCGAGATCAACGAGAGGATCTCCAACAAAATCATCATCACCGATAATCGGGTAATCACCGTCAGAATCATCACTAAGATGATTGCCATTTCCGAACAAAGCGTCTATGTCTTCGTCGGTCATGTCGTCAAAAATATCCTGACAGTCAGAAACGTTACCATCGTGTTCCAAGGCGGCGAGCAGATCGCTGTCAAGATCTTCTTGCAAATCCGACCACCGATTATATTTGCCAGCTTCGTCGCAGTCTATCTGTTCCTGCGTTAATGCTGATTTCGGCAATTTTTCTAATTTTGCCAAATAAGTTTCCGCAGAAAGCGATGTTTCGCTTGCCGGCTGGTTGTTTGTGTCGTCGTTCATGACAAATCATCTATAAATGTAAAACAAATTTTTTATGTACTAATATATAATTATAGCATACTTTAAGGAAAAAGTCAATAGTATATCAATTTTGGCTAATATTAAATAAATAAAAAATAATTATCTACTTTTTCTTCTTATAAATCTTGACTTTGATATTGACTTTGAGGATTAATATCTGTTAAATAAAGGTAAATATTAGTTCATTAACAATTTAAAGGACATTATAATGAAAAAGTTTTTCTCACGACTTGCCGGGGTTTTTAATCCTTGTAGTATAATCGGTGCCGGACTTGGCTTACTGGGTTGGCTGATTTGGGGAGGTGCTACTCAGCCGGAAATTAAAATATTACTTAACCAATCCACGTCTTCTTTTTTACAACTATTTATATCCATCCCTAGCTGGACCTGGCCTATCTCAGGTTTTATGACTGGAATATTTATCAGGCAGTTAGCCAAAACAATTGCGGTGGCCCTTCACACCAGAAAAAAGCAACTTGCTCATCTGTCCCCAAGAGAACAGAAACGAGAGCTTGAGGAAAAAGAATTTACCATTAAATTATCATTTTTTGCTATAATCATGTTTTCCGTTAGTTTTATCATAATTGGATCCTATGGCTTATATGCCTCACTATCATTATCTTTAATAATGCTGTCTAGTTATTTTTGTTTTTTCTTTTGTAAATTCAAAAGGAAACTATTTAAATATTATTTTCAAGAATTAATATTTTTAGAATTACTGACGATTGCAGTCTGCTCATTTAGCTTTGCACCAACCCTTATGCCACTTATTCTTCCAATGTCTACGGCTTCATTCTTGCTACTATTTAAATGTAATTTAAGACAATTTTTACCGCCAAAAATCAAACACTCTGGATTATCCCCGCTTGAAAAAGCTGTCTTTGAATTAAACGAAAAAAAGAACAGCTTAGCCGAATACAAAGATAAGATCATCGGTCAGGACACGATCTTCGGCGAATTAATCAAAGATGCGGATAAGCAATTAACAGACTATGATAAGATTATCCGATACTACAAAGGACTGGTAGAAAAAACTGAACAGGAAGAAGAAATCTGCCATAGAGCTAGTGCCGGCAAAGCAATGATTGCCAGCTACAAAAAAGAACTGGACGGTAAAAGACAACAAATCCTGGAATTTCTTAATCAGATTGAAGTTGGCATAGAACGGGAAATCGGAGAGACGACAGCCATGGTCTCCAGAGAAAAAATGAACCTGGATCACATTGATCTCTTGAGACAGCTAAATGTGGCTGTTGATGACTTGAATTTAAAAACCAAAGATTATCTGGAAAGTAAATTATTAGGCGCGCTTAAGGCTCTGGATGGCTTCATGGACACTGTTCGTGATAAGAATATCATCGAAGAAGCTCGCCGAATAATTGCCGGCGAAATGGAAACCAAACTGCAACCTCAGCCCTCGCTGTCTTCTGAAAACTTCCACTATTTAGCTATCAATACCGAAGCTGCCTTGGGGGTGATTAACGACAAGCTGGAAGAAATTAAAGATCTAACACCAAAAAATGAATTTTCTACATCTAATAACTAGGAGCGAAAAATGTTCACAATTTTAACCCAAGACATTGCTTATAACTCAATCGAACAAAAGAAAGATAAGCAGAATTTACTTGCTAATGAAGTAAATGAATTTATCCAAAAACACTCCTCTGCCACCGTAAAGTGGCTACAATCAGAATCAAATATTCACGATGGACTTCACGTCACTCTAACTGCCATCATAAAATATGATGAATAATCTCAAATTCTAATCCTCGAATTATTTCGGGGATTTTTTATTACAGACAAAAACTCCAACGTCAGCTAGTGAGCCAAGATGAAGTCAATTCCCCTCTTGAGAGGGGTGGTCCCGCGGACGGGACCGGGGTGTGTGACTACTTTGCCATATGTTCCCCTCTCGAGAGGGGTGGTCCCGCGGACGGGACCGGGGTGTGTGACTACTTTGCCATCACTAGTGTCCGGTTTAAAAATCAAACAAACGCTGTTGTTCCTGACATAGGTCATCTGTCATCTGTAATTCATACTCAGATAATAGAGTGTTTAAGGGGGTTTTAAGAAAAAGAGTAACGTTTAAAATTTGTAATATTTCGTATAAATTCCGATCAATATTTAATTTTTTCTTAGCAATGGCCACAATTAAATAAGTACAGATTGCGATACAAATTTGGGTCTTAACAGCGTTCTCGGAGTAGCCCCAGAAGGTTTTGATTTTCAAATGTTGTTTAATCCATTTAAAGAAAAGTTCTATTTGCCAACGATGTCTGTATAGGTCAGCGACAGTTGTGGCTGGAATATTAAAGTTGTTCGTTAAGTAAATAAAGTAGCGTTTCGATTCTTGGTCGTAATATTTTACACGCCGTAGTTTACTTGGATATTTTTCAGATGAAATTTTAGTTATCAGTTTAACTATCTGATCGCAATGGATGCCAGTATCTTTTTTCACTGGATTAGAATACAAACGTTTAAGTTTTAAACCAGTCTTAGCACGAGTGACAAAGTAGGCTTCAGCATCATTGATTTTAAAAAATCTTTCAACATCAACATAGCCTCTGTCAAAAATATAATAGGCACCTGTTTCATAATCAATTAAATCAAGAAAATTCACATCAGCCACTTTAGCCGTAGAAATATCGAAAAACGCTGGTAAATTGCCCTTTAAATCTAATTGCAAATTCAGTTTAACTGCTGCTCTGACTTTTTTTAATTTAGCCCAACCAAAAATATTTAAACACAATTCAATGATAGTCGAATCGATTGCGTAACAAGCTCCGTCTAACTCTAAATTAAATGAATGGTCATTACAATACAGGTTCTTGGATTCTTTAATTAATATCCGTGCTAGGTCTCGATATATTTTCCAATTTCTTTTTTCGTTAGCTTCAGCTAAAGTAGTCCTAGCAATTGATGCTGAGAATCCTAGGTGATATATTTTTTCTTTTTGTGAACTTAGACAAACCGTAATACTGCGGAGACTTTCCTGATATGATAGCTGACCAAAGGCAAGAGCTAAAAATTGGTCCCAACAAGAAAGATTTCTGACACGACTATTGCTACCATAGCGATTTACACATTTTTTAAATTCATAGCTTGAAACAAAATCCATGATTTGATTTAAAACATATTTACCTTTATTCATATGACTTAATTAATGATTAATTTCATTAATTATGCCACCAAAAATTCAAATCGAAAAATCCCAAAAACTCTGTTTCTTGTTTAATATTAGAATATATTTAATGAACAAAAAAAGTTAAACCGGACACGCATGACTTTGCCATATGTTCCCCTCTCGAGAGGGGTGGTCCCGCGGACGGGACCGGGGTGTGTGACTACTTTGCCAAACAATTTATTAAAGATTTTGTTAACTACACGAACACACCCCGTCCCAATTGCGATTGGGACACCCCTCTCAAGAGGGGAATTTAAAAGGAAACACACCCCAACCCCTCTCAAGAGGGGAATTTAAAAGGAAACACACCCCAACCCCTCTCAAGAGGGGAATTATTGTGTCTTATCTAAATTGTATGCCCTATATAATACAAAAAATGGCTAATATTAAATAAAATACAAAACAAACACCGATAACCCTTGACAAATATAATAAACTATGCTATACTAATAAATTAATTTAGTTCATTTTGTCTTCAATAACTCGGAAAGGAGGGCTAAGGGTTAGCAAAATAGTTAATCAACCGGCTTTGGCTAGTTATTAACTATGGCTAATTTCTGACAGGCGCCCCACTCCTTGGATCGCGCCACAATTCTTTTCCGAATTAATGAAGATAAATAAGTTTAAATAAGCACGGCTTTAAACACCGTGCTTTTTTTATACAAAAAAGGATATTAAACAAAGCAAAGGATTTAAAAACTTTCCAAACAAAATTTATAAATATAGTCCAAACTTGACATTGACTAGATTTTTTAATAAAGTATATCCATTCTTTAAAGTTCATTTTAATAATCAATCCGGAGTCTTTTGATGAAAATAATTTATATTGCTTCTTTTGGTCATGTGTTTCCAGACAGCTATCCCCAAGTTCCTAAAAATAAAACCCTACAATATGTATATGATGTCAGGGGTCTTATTGAGGATCCAGGAAAGGAATTCTGGCAACCCGGTACCGATCAAGAAGTAGCCGATTTTATTTTGACACAAAAAGAAATTGATAATTTCATATCAATGCAAAAACCGCACATTGAACAGCTTCTTAAAACCGGTGGCAGATTTAGAGGTATTAATCTTTACTATGGTTGCGCCGGTGGCTATCAAAGATCAGTGGCCATAGTAGAAGCGCTCTTTGCTTGGCTCCAGAAAAACTTTGACTCCAAATACACGATTACCAAAGAACACTTAACTTTAGACCTGTGTGCCAAAACATACAAAAAAAAGATGAGTAGACTAAAAGCAGACTGGGAAAAGAAACAGACGCCATAACCTAAACTTTACTTAAAAACAGCGCGGATCAAAAACTCCGTGCTTTTTTTATACAAAAAAACGAATTAAGATATAATTCGTAATTGAGTTTGTGGACATGACAGGATTCGAACCTGTGACCTCACCGATGTGAACGGTGCGCTCTAACCAACTGAGCTACATATCCTTAATTTATATTTTTCCAACCTATGGCCTCACCGATGTCAGCCTCGACTAAACGTCAAGTCTGGGCGGGTGAACGGTGCGCTCTATACCTCCGCCCGAGGCGGATGCGCCTAGGGCGCAAACTGAGCTACATATCCTTAATTTATATTTTTCCAACCTATGGCCTCACCGATGTCAGCCTCAACTAAATGTCGAGTCTGGGCGGGTGAACAGTGCGCTCTATACCTCCGCCCGAGGCGGATGCGCCTAGGGCGCAAACTGAGCTACATATCCTTAATTTATATTTTTCTAATCTATGGCCTCACCAATGTCAGCCTCAACTAAATGTCGAGTCTGGGCGGGTGAACGGTGCGCTCTATACCTCCGCCCGAGGCGGATGCGCCTAGGGCGCAAACTGAGCTACATATCCAAGTAATTCGTAATTTTTAATTTGTAATTAATTATCGTCCGCGATCCATAGCTTCATTAGCCAGAGCGTCGGCTTCTTTGTTGAACTCTCTGCGAACATGAAAAAAGCGGACTTTTTTAAATTTTAAAGTTTGGTTGTAAATTTGCACAAACAACGGTTGCAAATCTTTGTTGCGAACTTTATATTCTCGATTCAATTGCTTAACCGCCAACTCGCTGTCTAAATAAAAATCAACCTCTTCGGCGTTTAAACTTTTAGCCTTATTAATGCCGGCAACAATAGCTTTGTACTCGGCTTGATTGTTGGTGGCTTTGCCCAAATACTCATTGATAGTGGCAACAATTTGACCGTCCTCGGTTTTAATCACCACGCCAATGCCAGCCGGCCCGGGATTACCACGAGCCCCACCATCGGTATTGATAATTAATTTTTTGTATTTAGGCTTTAAATCCATAGTCATAATTTAAGACAATGATCGTTTCATGTCAACTAAGCGCATTTGAATTTTTCTAAAACCGTTAAAATCATTGTATTCCAAGGTATAGGCTAAATCAACTTTATCGCCAATAACCAAATCTTGCCATTTAAGTGCTTCACCAAACGCAATCGCCCAAAAATTGTTGAATTTAAACTTAACATGCTGACTATCGGCACCCATGGTTTGTTTGTCACGAATAATTAAATCAAAAGAGGCAAAGATTGGCTCTTTGTTGCCTTGGCCAAAAGGGGCAAAACGACTTAAGGTTTCAACCAATTCTTCATCAATATCAACTAGCTCTAATTGGGCGTCAATTTTTAAGCTAGGCATTAGGGCCTCGTCTTTTAATTCTTGTCTAACCAAACTGCGAGCCTCGTCGCTAAAAATTTTTAAACTATTTTTATCCCTAACCGTAAAACCGCAAGCCGCTTTGTGGCCACCAAAGCGTTCCAGATGATCTTTGGTTCTTTCCAAAACAGACAAAATATTATAACCCTCTATACTGCGCCCCGAACCCTTAATCTTGCCCTCGCTTAAAGTAATCACAAAAGTTGGCTTAGCATAACGCTCACACAAACGACCGGCTACCAAGCCGATTATACCTTCATGCCAAGCTTCAGCTGATTCATCTGCCAAATTGGGAGAGGTCACGATTAATAATTTATCATCAGTCAAATTAGCCTCAACATAAGCTTGGCCGTATTCCATTAAACGCTGAGTTTCTTCTTGACGTTTGATGTTTTGATCATTTAAACGCTTGGCTAAACGACTGGCCTCTGCCTGATCGGTGGTCACCAAAAGCTCATAGGAAGTATTGGCATGATCAAGGCGACCAGCCACATTAAGACGTGGTGCCAACTGCCAGCTAATATTCCATTCATTAATCTGACCGTTAAGTTGGGAAATTTTTACTAGCTCATTTAAACCAACTCGATTGTGATGATTGATCTCATTTAAACCCTGACGAACCAAAAAACGATTTTCTCCCAAAACACTAACACAATCGGCCACCGTACCGATGGCCACTAAGTCTAGGATTTTATTTTTTAATCGCTCTTTGATATCTGGCGACAATTTGGCAGTGGCAATTAAGGCGCTGGCCAATTTAAAAGCCACACCGACGCCGGCTAAAAATTTAAAAGGATAGGGTTCGCCAGGCACCATCGGATTGATAATCAAACAATCCGGCCAATCACTCGGCAATTCGGGTGCGGCATGATGATCGGTTAGAATAACATCCAGACCAAGGCTTTTGGCTATCTCAATTTCCTGACGGCTACGAATACCATTGTCAACTGTAATAATTAAAGAACAGCCGGAGTCTTTAATTTCTTTTAACACTCTTTCATTTAGACCATAACCCTCGGTTAAACGATTGGGAATCCAAACATCAACCTTGGCCTTAAGCGTTTTTAAAGTTTCCGACAAAACTGCCGAGGCAGTCACGCCGTCAGCATCATAGTCGCCACAAATAGCTATTTTTTCACCCTGCTTAATTTTTGTCACCAACAAATCAACCGCCTCACGCATATTTTTAAAAGCAAAGGGCGAGTGCCAATTAGCTTCATTGTCGGAGGAGAAAAAAATATTAGCTTCTTGGGGACTTATGCCACGATTATAAAGCAACTGGGCAACAACCAAAGAAAATTGCTCATAGCCAACATTAGCCTCAAAGTGTGGGGCTATAATCCACTTTTTTTCCATATTTTAAAACAAAGCAAAACTAAAGCTCCAGCCAATCATACCGATAATAACAATCAAGCTTATAATTGCCCACAATAGTTTAACGATTTTTTTACGCTTAAATTTAAATTTCATATTTTTTCACGCAACAAAAATATTGTTTGTTATTTATTGTTTTTACCTTTTTAACAACTTAACAAAAGTATCACTAGGGATATCAACACTACCCTTACCCGCGGCCATCATTTTCTTTTTGCCTTTTTTCTGTTTTTCCAAAAGCTTTTTCTTGCGACTAACATCACCGCCATAAAGCTTGGCTGTCACATCTTTTCTCATGGCCGAAATTCTTTCAGCGGCCACAATCTTACCGCCCAAAGCCGCTTGCAATTTAATCACAAACATCTGTTTGGGTAAACTGTCTTTAAGTTTGGCCACCACTTCTTTGCCTCGAGCAAAGGCTTCATCACGATAAACAATCATGGCCAGAGACTCGATTGGCTCTTCGGCCACCAAAATATCCATCTTAACTACGTCGGCCTCCCTATAACCGATAAATTCATAATTGATTGAAGCATAGCCGGAGGTGGCGCTCTTTATCTTATCATAAAAATCTGTCAAAACCGAGGCCATAGGCAAATCATAATGCAAAATCGCCCGATCAGCATCCATGTATTCGGTGTTTTTATAAATACCTCGTTTTTCCTGAATTAAACCCATGACCGAGCCAACATAATCTTTGGGAGTAATCACATCCAAGATAACCCAAGGTTCTTCAATCTTGCCAATCTCCGAAGGATCCGGCCATTTTTGTGGACTACGCACAACAACACTTTCAACTGAAGATCTTTTATAAATTTTATAGGCCACACTGGGAATAGTGACAATCAAATCAAGATTATATTCTCGCCTGAGACGTTCTTGAAAAATTTCCAAGTGCAACAAGCCTAAAAAACCACACCTAAAACCATAGCCCAAAGCCTGTGATAATTCTGCCTCATAAACTAAGGCTGCGTCATTAAGTTTTAATTTATCAATCGCCTCTCTTAAGTCTTCAAATTCATTACCCTCCTTAGGAAAGATGCCGGCAAAAACCATAGGCCTTACTTCGTTGTAGCCTTTTAGGGGTTCCAATTTTTCCTGATCATCTTTTAGTAAAGATAGAGTATCACCAACCCGACATTCGCTAACATCTTTAAAGCCAGTCACCACATAACCAATCTGACCAGCAGTTAATTGACCTGTTGGAGAATAATCGGGTTTAAGAAAACCAACGTCCAAAGCTTCGCTTCTACCCTTGGTGACCAACATTTTAATTTTTTCACCTTTACTAAGCTGACCGTCAAACACCCTAATATAAGCCACTACTCCTTTATACTCATCATAGTTGGAATCAAAAATTAAAGCTCTTAAAGGAGCATCATTTCTTCCAGATGGCGAGGGACAGCGATCTATAACCGACTGAAGAATATCCGCCACGCCAACACCGGTTTTGCCTGAGGCTAAAATAATCTCGGCCTCTTGGCAACCCAAAAGCTTGATAATTTCTGCCTTGGTTTTTTCAACATCGGCAGCTGGCAAATCAATTTTATTAACCACTGGAATAATTGTTAGATCCTGTTCCATGGCTAAATACAGATTGGCCAAAGTTTGCGCTTGAATACCTTGAGTGGCGTCAACCAACAGCACAGCGCCCTCAACGGCAGCCAAACTGCGAGACACCTCATAGGAAAAATCAACGTGCCCGGGAGTGTCAATTAGGTTAAGCTGATAGCCTTTGTAATTCATGGCTACCGGCGTTAATTTAATAGTAATGCCACGCTCCCGTTCCAGATCCATACGATCCAAAACCTGATTTTTCATTTTTCTGGCCTCAATCGTACCGGTAATTTCCAGCATACGATCAGCCAAAGTTGACTTACCGTGGTCAATGTGAGCGATTATGCAAAAATTTCGTATATTATCCATATTAAAGTGAAAAATTTGAAGAAAACGAGATTTAATCATCTCGTTTTCTTTTATCTTAAAAGCGTTGTTATTCTATTGGGTTTTTTTAATTCAGTCAAATCAATTACTTGGACCTTGAGGATTTATCTCAACCTTTGATTCACTAACAAATTGAGCGCCCAAAGCCTTGACTGTAAAATTAACGATTAAGAAGCTGAAGAAAACGATAATACCACCAACAACGGCACCGGCAATAATCTTTTTGCCACTGGACACCCGATTGTCATTACCGGCAGAAATCATAATCATAAAGGAACCAGCCACCAACATAATCAAAATTAGAGCACCAACAATACATAAAATACATTCGTAAATATTAATAGCTGTTTGAATAACATGGTTAAGGGTATATTCCTCGGTTTGGTGATCAATTTTGGGAACGATATTACGACAGCAGTCTGTAATATTAATAACAGCTTGTTTTTTAACATTTTTAACCGGCGTGGTGGTGGTTGAAACCTTTGATTCAACAAAATTAACTTCTTCTGGTGGTGTTTCTGGTGGTTCAGGAACTTTTACCCAACAAGTAGATTTATTCATTTTAGAACAACGAAAACGAATTATTTGCCATTTGGCTGGTTTGCCCCCGCCGATTACATATTTAGACTTAGTTATGCCTGTTTGACAATCAACGTCGTTTTGGCGAGGCGATCCAGCGCTACCGTCTTTAATACAAACACCACCAATATCCTCACAATCAGCTTTTCTTACACAGTGCTGTTTACTGCCACAATCACTAGCACAATCTGACTTCCCCTCGCAATAAAGAGATGCTTCAGGAGCTCCACCGCCACCGCAAGGATCAATATAGGCATAATATTTACTACTAATTTCAGAATCATTTTTACAGGAAAAACCGCCCAAGTAACCCCAGCTTTTGTAAAAATCTTTAAAATTATTAGTCCATTTTTTTTGCGTATTAGACCACTGACGATAATCATGATTCCACTTAGCATCGGGACTGCTACACTTAAAAGACTCGGCTTGAACAGTTTTAAGCAAAACTAAATTAAACAAAAACAGGACTAAAACAAGATAGCCAAAATTTAAACAAAAATTTAATAAAAAACGCTTCATATATTTTATATTCTAACACATCAATCAAGGCGAAACAACTTTTTGGCATTGTTGGTTGTTATAAGAGCCACTCTTTCCGGAGTCATGCCCTTAATCTCAGCGATTCGCTTGGCCACATAAGATACTAAAAGTGGTTCATTACGTTTGCCTCGGTAGGGCTCTGGTGTCATAAAAGGCGCATCGGTTTCCAAAAGCAAACGATCATCAGGCATTTTTCTGATTAAACTATCCCAATTCTTGCTAAAAGTAATTAAGCCGGTAAATGAAATTGACAAACCTAAATTAAAATAACGCCAAGCTAAATTTTCATCACCAGAAAAGCAATGCAAAACACCCCAAGGCCGATCTGTTGGCAAAAGCGAATGATACTTGTTTTTAAAATTACTTAGCAAAGTCAACATATCGTCATGAGCTTGGCGACAATGAATAATCGCCGGCAAACCAAGCTGTAAAGCAAATTCTAATTGTTCCAAAAAAATACGTCGTTGTTTGTCCTTAATTTTTTCCCAATTATCAGAGCTGGTATCTGGCCGAAAATAATCCAACCCAATTTCACCCACCGCCACCACCCTAGGAAATTTAGCCAATTGCTGATAAATATCGGCATTAAAATCTTCAGCCTCAAAATACGCCTTGGCGCCATTTTCCTGTTCCATGCGATTTTCCAAAGATTCCGGATGCAAACCAACAGCCACATAAACGCCATTCTGATAACGATTGGCAATATCCAAAGATCTTTTTGAGGTCTTGTAATCGGTGCCAACAATAACCATGGCCACACTAGCATTAAGCGCCCGATGGATAATTTCATCTATATCTTCTTTAAAATATGGCAAATTCAAATGGCAATGAGTGTCTATTAAATTCATACACTTATATAACTGACTTTAGTTGATTTAATAATTCCGGCAACAATGGTTTTAAAATTTCAGCAAATTTCAACAAAAAAGGCACAAATTGTGATTTAATAAAAAAAGCGCCCAACCAACCTTGAAGCCAAGAATAACGGCTGACAGTAAAAATTACCAAACCCAAAACCAAACCACCTTCTAAAAAACCTAAAACAGCACCACCTAAACGATTGATGGTTTTTAAAAAAGGAATTACCGAGATTAAATTAAAAGTTCTATCCAAAAGTGCAAAGCCCAAGCAAATCAAACGATTAATCACAACAAAGCAAACAATAAAACTAGCCACTCTACCCCAATCATCATGACCAAAAGCCAAGCTTTTAGCCAAACCAAAAGCCGGCAAATAAAGACGGCTGGCAACCCAAGCACCAACCACTACGCCAGCTAAAGAGCCGACGGTTTTTATCAAACCGAAAAACAAACCGTAGAAAACAAAGCCGGCCATAAAAACAATTAAAATAAAATCTAACCAATTCATATAATATTTATTTTTTAGTTACCTCACTAAACCAAGTTTGGGTTAACTTAAGATAGGTTGGCCAACTAGGCGCCTGACAACCAGCCTGCTCTTCACAAAAAGAAGTTAGACATTTAACTTCCTTGGTGGCACACCAAGCCGGACACTGACTGCCACGGGCAGTCATACATCTTAGCATATTGCCAAAAACAGCTAAACCAAAAACTATTAATAAAAATAACACCAGCCAAGAAAAAAATTTCATATTTTTAAACCGCTAGCTCAACAACAAACTTCAGCGGTTAATTAAGGCGAGGAAACAAGGGCTCACCTTTTTCAATATTTGTTTGATTAAATTGAGTTGATAATTTTTCGGCTATGTCTGGCATAATTGGTTTAAGCAAAACTGCTGTTTGCCTAATTAATGCCACTAGTGGCTCTAAACAATTTTTAATATCACCCTGATCCGACATTTTCCACGGCTGTTTGGCGCTAAGTGTGGTATCAGCTTCTCTTAAGCGACGCCAAATAGCCCCGAGAGCTTCATTAAATAAAAATTTATCCATTTTATCAGTAAATTCCGCAAGCAGACTTTTATCTTCAACGCTGTTTGGAAAATTTAAATTATTTTTAGCAACCAAATTAGCCAAGCGGGAAGATAAATTGCCTAGGCCGTTAGCCAAATCAGCTTGATAGCGAGCTTCAAATTTAGCAAAACTAAAATCACTGTCTTCAAAAGGATTCATTTCAGCCAAAAAATAATAACGCACAGCATCAACACCATATTTATTAACCAGATCAATCGGACTTACAACATTACCCAAGCTTTTAGACATTTTTTGACCATCGGCTGTAATAAAACCATTAACCAAAACTTGACGAGAATTAGGCAAACCGGCTGACAAAAGCATTGCCTGCCACATGGCCGTTTGCTGGCGCAAATTATCCTTGCCACAAATTTGCCACCCTGGCCAAAATTTAGAAAAATTTTCTCCTTCTGGCCAATCCAAACAAGAAACATAATTAATAAGTGCATCAAACCAAACATACATTACCTGTTCATCATCACCTGGTACAGCTACACCCCAAGGCATCTTGCTTTTTAACCTAGAAATAGAAAAATCATCCAAGCCGGCCTCTACAAATTTTTTAATTTCATTAAACTTGCCAACAGGCAAAACAAAATCGGTTTGTTGTTTATAAAAATCCAGTAAGGCGGTTTGATATTTAGAAAACTTAAAAAAATAATTCTCCTCATCAATTAATTCTAAGTCTGTCGTAGGGTGCAAAGGGCAGTGACCATCAACTAGCTCTGATTCAGTTTTTTCCAATTCGCAACCAACACAGTATTTAACTTGATAATTTTTCTTGTAAATATCACCCTTAGCCAAACAAAGCTTCCAAAAAGCTTGAGTTGCCTCTAGGTGATTGGCATCAGTGGTGCGCGTAAAACTGTTGTAGCTTAAATTAAGTGCTGTTTTTAAATCAGCAAATTTAGAAGCCATCTGGTCGCAGTAGGTCTGAGTTTCCAAACCTAGTTCTTCGGCTTTGCGATAAATTTTCAAACCATGTTCGTCAACACCGGTATTAAAAAAAACTTCATCACCATGTTCTCGGTGATAGCGAGCAATCACATCAGCCTTAACAATTTCTAAAGCAAAACCGATGTGTGGATCGGCATTAACATAAGGCAGGGTGGTTGTTATATAAAAATTATTCTTAGGCATAAAATGGATAACTCTTATAATTTTAAATTAAAAATTAAAAATTTAATTTATCTTCTCTCTTCTCTCCTTAATATACTTAGTCCATTCTTCAGCTACGGCCACGAAAACTTTAAATGGCGCTTCAATAATAAAATCTAAAACGAAAACAAAAATATTAATGCTGGAAAATTTACCAGATAGCCATTTGCCGGTTGAAATAACCGGAATATAAAAGAAGCTCCACAAAAAGGTAAAAATGTTTTCCCTAGGCTCAACCACTACCAAGGCCTTAACACCTCGCTTAATACGAATAGCGAAGAAGCCAGCAAAGGTTAAGAAGAATAAAAAGATTATAACACTAACCCAACTAAAGTGAATCTTGTCCAAGAACCAAATAACCAAACCAAAAGACAAAAAGAAGGTGGCTGTATAAATAATAGTAAAAATAACATTAATTACTGCCCCACGTTGACTGGGTTGTCTTAAAATGATCGGTTGTTTACGAGCATTTTCTTCAAACATAACCTCTTCGATACCTTTAACAATTTTTTCCGTATTAGCTTCAGTTGGCAACTTAGTTAGAGCCACGGCAAAAAACAACAAGATTGCCGGAAAGCTAATATTCAAAGCCAAAGACATGTAATTAATTTGCTCGTCAAAAAGCTTAATAGCTGGCACTTCCAATAAAACCACAAAAATCGACTTGGTTAAAAAGATGTAAACAATACTTCTAAGCGCACTACCCCATAATTTTGATTTGGCCAAATTATAACGTTTTTCACAAGCGCCTTTTATCTTGCGGGGGAAAGATTTTGGATCGTTAACGATATCATTATAAACAGCCTCCGGATCATCCTCCAAAACGTCTCGCAAAACCTTGAAATAAACAGTGTATTTAAAAGCAATAGCAGATAACTGTGGCTTGAGCGGGTGGTTCATTTGAGCATCAATAGCCAAACGTAAATCACTTAAGTGATCAGCGATTCGATTAACCAAAGTTTCATCGGCTTCTGACCAATCTGGATAATAGTATCTAAATAAAATATAAGCCAAAACATCACTATCGTTAAGATTTAAAAAATTACGATAAATACTTAAATAAATTTGAATAGGCAAGTCGTCTTCATAAGGCAAATCGGCCGGCAAACTTATGGTGCGACTTAAGGCACTAAACATTTCACCGACAAAAGATTCGGTCGCCTGATTGTAACCCAAATTTTCTTCAATTTCACTGGCCGCCATGCCAATCAACCAATTAACAATCATGGAGCGAGCTCGAGCTTCATCACCCTGGCGACGAATGTCCTTATTAAGAAATTCTCCTGAATTAATTATTTTATTAATAGCTCTTTTTTCTAAAAACAAATAACGGCTCAAAATCTTGGCAATATCACTTATTTTTGTTTCCGGTAAGGTGCCATTACTTAGATAACCGGCGCGAATCAGCTCAACCAATAAATTGGTGGCTAATTTCACAGTGTCTTCTTCTCTTTGGCCAGTGATTGAGCCTTCAATTAATAGCTGACGTTTTAAAATTCTTAAAATAGCACCTTTCCTCAGCAAATACTCTTCGCGATAATCAACTGAATTACGAATTTTTTCATAATAAAAAGCCATCTTAGAAATCAAGTCGGAGACATTGATTTTTGGAGTTTCCTCAGACTCGTGGGTATTTTTGCTTTTATACAAAGCCTTAAGCAGGCGCTTAGCGCCGATTGTTAGGGTTAAAGATTTGGCTGATTCACTTTGAATTCTGGCAAAACTCGGACTGGGCATAAAATCTTATTTTATAGTTATTTTCGACTTATTATCCTTATATCTTAACACTTATTGCTAATAATGGTCAACTGAATAATTTTTAATTTTAATTTTTAATTTTTTAAATATTCTCCAATTTTTACCCCGCCCACCCTATTAAAATAGGGTATGCTGGCGGGTTTGAAACCTATGCTAAATTACCAACAAAAAATAAAAGAGGTAAAAATTACCTCTTTAATTATGTTATTATTTCGTTTTCCAAGCCCCCGTTAATGTTACAATAGCGGAAGCTATTTGTATGTCGGCAAAAAACACTTGTGATGCATTATAGCCAACTACAGCTGCTAAAACATGGGCAGTGGCATAAGCCAACCAACCCAATCTAGCCTTGTTGTGTGTCAACCAGTATGTTCCAAATATTAGTCCCACGGAACTAACAAATTCAGCTATAGTCATGATGCCGGCAAAAGCCCAAAACACCAAAGCTGTCATTACCAATATGATAGTAATATTAATTACTTTTTCCACCTTAGGATTTTTTTTCTTAATAAAAAAACCATAGGCCATCAAAACGACCAAACCGATTTCCAGTACCGCAAAACAATACAAACCAATAAGATAAAAATAAGCCACACCCGTCACGGCCGACAGAGTGCCAATTAACCAACCAGACTTTTTGTCTATTAGCACAAGCACCTTTTGAAGAAAAAATGCTAAAGCCACAATAACCTGCAAAACAAAGACAATTGTTTCCACTTTTTAAATCCAATATATTATTGATAATATTTATTTTCAATGTTCTAAATTGCTATATATAATTTCATGGACGCTATATTTTGTCAACAACAATAAGACACACTAAGTTGTTTTGATGGTTGGTGTAAAAAATCCAACCAAAACCGTAGAAAAGTATGATTACACGATTTGCCAACTGTCGCCGATTGTTTCTAATTTGCCTTTAAGCTGAAAACCGGCCGCTTTAACATGGCCACCGCCTCCCAAATAACGACAGAGCTTGGCCACATCAATATCGTCTTGGCAGGCTCGCCAACTACCCTTAATAATATTGTTGGGTGCTTCTTTCAAAACCAAAACAGCCTTAACCTCACCCAGCCCCGACAAAAAACCAGGTAAACCGTCAATCATATCGTCATCAACGCCACTAACTTCAAAATCCTTGGCAGTCAAAACAGTAAAAGCTACTTGATAACGCCGATTAATTTTTAAACGAGACAAAGCCAAACCCCAAAGTTTGGCTGTGCCTAAATCGGTTGTTAGTTTGGCGGTTTTAACCATCTTCGGCCAGTTGGCTCCCTGATTAAGCATTTCGGAGGCGATGGCTAGGGTTTGATTAGATGTGGCCGAATAAATAAAATTGCCGGTATCGGTCACCAGACCAACCAAAATAGCTTCTGCCAACGAAGGCCAAATTGGCAGATGATTTATTTTTAACCAATCGTAAATTACTTCTGTGGTTGAGGCGGCCGTATTTAAACGCAATTCCAAATCAGTCACTTTTTCAGATGCTTCATGATGATCAATTTCTATCAATGTTTGATAAGCTAGTCTATTTTTAATTTTTGCCGACAGACGAGTGCGACTCAAATTGCCACAATCCAAGGTAATAATCAAATCAAAATCAGCCATATTAAAAGCCGATTCATGATTAACAACTTTATTCAAACCAGGCAACCAAATATATTTATCCTCAAATTTATCAGCGCAAAAAGCCACGTAATCTTTTTTTAAAAATTCAAAAATCTGCATCATAGCGCTAAGCGAAGACACAGCATCACCATCGGGACTATAATGAGTAATTAATAAAGTTTTTTTAGCACCCAAAATAGTTTGGTATATTTTTTTGGCAATAATTTCTTTAACCATAATAAAATGTAAAAAATTAAACGACGAATTCACTACTTTTTATAATAATACTAACACAAACAACTCCCACTAATTTACGAATTACTTACAAATTTACAAATATTATTTTGCGATTCCTTATAAAATAACAGTCTTCTTTATTTTAGATTTGTAAATTTGTAAAAAATTTGTAATTTTGTAGGAGTAATAAAAAAGTTATATTGCCACAAAACAATACAACTTTCAAGTTTCCACAAAAAAATTTTATTCTTTTATTGCCTCAAATAATTCTTCCAATTCAGCGGCTTTCTTTGGTCGGCTGTCTATTTCCCAATTTAAACGAGGCACCAAGCGCCAATTTAATTGCTTGGCCAAACGACTGCGAATTGAACCGGTGTTTTTACGCAACTTTTCCAAAGCAGTGCCATAAAATTTATCAGGTAAAACCGAAATGCCGATTTTGGCTTGCTTTAAATCAGGGCTCAAGTCAACAAAACCGACTGTTAACAAGATGCCATCCAACTGCACTTCCTGATTAATAATTTCAGCCAGTCTATGATGTAACAGCTCCTGTGATTGTTCTTGTTTGGACATAAATATATGCAAGTTAAAAACTTCTACTTCTAATTTTTTCTTTTCTAATTACGAAATTTTTTTATAAATCTTTTCTTCTTTGTATATCTGCAAAATATCGTCAATTTTAATTACCGGCCGACCGGAAAATTTTAGACCGCATTCCGAACCGGCCTCAGCCTGGTCAACCTCTTCTTTGCCGATTTTTAAGCCGGTCATTTTGCCGGTTTCCAACAAATCTTCACCCCGCCAAACTTCAACCATAACATTTGGCTCAGCCAAACCACTCAAAACTTTGCAACCAACAATTTGTTCGTTTTTATCAGTTCTAAAAATGGCTAAAACCTTAAGCCTAGCTAAATCAACTCGTTTGATTTCCGGTTTAACCAATTCTTGAATTTTAGCTTTGATGTCGGCAATTAATTCATAAATAATTTTATAGAGCTTAATTTCAACAGCCTTAGTTCTGGCTAATTCTTCAGCAGCTGGAGAAATTTTAACATTAAAACCAATCAATTGAGCGTGACCGGCCTCGGCTCTTTCCACATCACCCTCGGTAATATTACCCAAACCCTTGGTAGTAATTTTTATCTTAACGCCCTGACTGTCAATTTTAGACAAAGAGCTTTCAATTGCCTCAATACTGCCAAGCATATCACCTTTAATAACCAAAGTGATTTGATCTTCAGCGTTGTCGGTTTCTTCATTCTTGCTGGCAACATTATCGTTGCCCATAACTGGTCTAAAATTTTTGGTTTTTATTTTTTGACCAGAGCCAACTTCAATAATATCACCAACCGCTGGCGCATTTTTAAAACCGATAACCCTAGCCGGTGTTGAAGGCGGAGCGCTGTCAATATTTTTTCCCAAATAATTTTTTAAAGCCCTAACCTTGCCATAAGTCATACCCTCACAACATAATTCATCACCAACTTTTAGAGTACCGTTTTGAACTAAAATAGTAGCCACAATACCCTCGCCCTTATCAACTCTTGATTCAACTACCGTACCAACGGCGGTGGTACAAGGATTGGCTCTTAGATTTTCTTCCTCCATATCCGCCACCAAAAGCAAGGTATCTAAAATTTCCGTGATGCCAGTACCATCTTTAGCTGAAACCGGCGCGCAAATAGTTTTGCCACCCCAATCTTCTGGCACTAACTTAAGCTGATTAGCTAACTCTTGTTTGGTTTTTTCTATATTAGCTTCTGGTTTATCAATTTTATTAATAGCCACAATAAAAGGAATTTTGGCCGCCTCAATAATGCGATAAGCTTCAACTGTTTGCGGTTTAACGCCATCATCAGCTGCTACCACTAAGATAGCAATATCAGCTACCTTGGCGCCACGATTGCGCATAGCTGTAAAAGCTTCATGACCTGGCGTATCAATAAAACTAATTAGCCGACCTTGTCTTTCAACCTGATAAGCGCCGATGTGCTGAGTGATGCCACCAGCTTCGGTAGCTATGATATTGGTTGTTCTAATAGCGTCCAACAATTTAGTCTTACCATGATCAACATGACCCATAACCACAATCACTGGCGGACGAGCCACCAAAGTGCAGGCCTCCTCACGGGCAATAATGTCTTTTATTTTAGCCGACTGATCTTCAGTATCAGCCTCTGTGGTTTCATTTAAAATAGCTTCCACGCCTAAATCAGCGCCAATAATACTGGCAGTATCAAAATCAATTTTTTCATTCAAGGAAGTAAAAACACCGCTTTTCATCAATTGCGCCAGCAAACGATTAACCGGAATTCCAGATAAATTTGAAAAATCCCTAACAGTTATAAATTTAGGGATAACAATTTGTCGCTTGACCTGATCCTGACTGGCAATAATCGCCTCTTCTTTTTTCTTGGCTTCTTCCTGACGCTCCAAACGACGCATAAACAAAGGCCATTCCCGCATAATTTTTTTGGCGGTTTGGTTGTCGACTTTAATGGCCTTAAAACCGATATGATAACCCATTTCCGGTAATTTTTCGCGTAAAAAATTAGGGTTAACCTTAAGAGTTCTGGCTAATTCGGTTATGTTCATTTTTGTCTAAAATTAGTTATTTAAAAAAATAAATTAAGCCAATTTAGCAAAATAGGCTAAAAATATATAATATATGATAATTTTATTTAAGATTAAAACAAAAATAGCAAAAAGTCAACCTAATCACGCAATAAGTAGCAAGCAACAAACAACAAGACAAATTTATTGCGATGTTTGTTTATTTTGTTATAGCGTAGTCTAATTATGTAAATAAAAACAAAAAACGATCATTATTTTCTAATGACCGTTAAAATTTAAATACTTCCATCAAATAATCTACCACCAGCTTAAACGCTGGTGGTTTTAAGTTTGCCCGCTATGCGGGCTAAAATCTCGGAATACAAGGAAAAGGTTTGGCGTTCTTTCCCTCCCCTTACTAACGAGCTTGCAAAGAATTCAGAGGGATTTAATGATTAATTTAATTAAATGTTGGCGAAAATTTGGGTCTTTTCGGTTGTTGAATCTATACAACGCCTCTTTAACATGAATTTGGTACCTATCTCTGCGTATGCCATTGCGAGATTTGAACAGTTTCTTCATATACCCCCAGAACGATTCAATGCCATTGGTGTGAACTATTTTACTAGCCACATAACCG
>Ga0210057_1003530_pt1 | contig 21518 bp, 24 predicted proteins | sample CryGeyCG2114_010_2_FD_183968 | JGI IMG/M metagenome (GOLD analysis project Ga0210057, IMG submission 183968) | Groundwater microbial communities from aquifer - Crystal Geyser CG10_big_fil_rev_8/21/14_0.10 (SPAdes) (version 2) | ecosystem: Environmental > Aquatic > Deep subsurface > Groundwater ...
TTCCTCAACCGACACTTGGCTGTGCATGCCGATTCCTTGCCATACGAACGCCAAAGAAGCGATTACGAGGACAAGAAGAATCAGCATTGGCATCATCATTGATTTCATGTTTTGCATAATGTTTTTTGATTGGTTAATAATTTACTTTTGGACAGTCCGACCTTATTTTACGCCTGCCCATCTCTTTAATTCTTCATAAGTGGCCTCTCCGCATATGACGGCATCGGTATCGGTATTAATGAAAAACGGAACGCCGCCGCACCGGCCCTTGTCGTATTCTCCCATCTTTTTTGCGTTTTCCTCGCTGTGCCATACTTCGTACTTTTCAACTTTCAAACCAGCTTCTTTTTCGAGTTTTTCCACAAGCGGCATCATCGTAATGCAGTGCGGACACTCTTTTCCGTAAAAATCTATGAGCATAATAAAAAATTATTTAGTTTCTACTTTTGACTGCATCGGCGGCATCGCATGAAATGGACAAAGCTCGCCATGAACCTTGTGGTCGTTATATGCCGAGGTTGCCGCAACCGAACCCATGGCGGCCGCGGTAATGTCTTGCTTGAACGAGCCAAAGTGATTCACCGCGTCGCCGGCGGCAAAGACGCCGTCAATATTTGTTTTCATCATGTTGTCGACCTTGATATAGCCGCGCTCATCAAGCTCTACGCCGAGAGATTTTGCGAGTTCAACATTTGGCACGGCGCCAATCTCAACAAAAAGACCATCAATTACTAATTCGTTAGAATCCCTGAATGGTTTGGAAAGAATCAATTTTTCCAACTTCTGCTTGCCCACAATTTCTTTCACTTCAGTTTCGAGCAGCACTTCAATTTTATCGCCAAGCTTTTTCATGCGCTCCAGATTAATCGGCTCTGCTGCGACTTCCTTGCCGCGAACAATAAGAAATAATTTGCTGACATATTCTGCGGCCAAAACTGCTCCCTTCACCGATGCGTCGCCGCCGCCCGCCATGGCAATGGTCTTGCCGCTATAGACAGGCCCGTCACAGGTAACGCAATAATGCACTCCTCGGCCAGTAAGCTCTTTTTCATTCGACAGACCGAGGCGACGCCGTTCGGCTCCCACGGCGAAAATAATCTCATGGGTTTGGTAGGCTGCATTGTTTGCCCTCACTTCAAAACAATGTTCATCCCTCGTGATCTCGGTTACTTCAGCGTCCAATGTCTCGACTTTCAGATTTTCTGCTTGTTTTTTCATCGCATCCATCAAATCAAATCCGTCAATGGACAAGAACCCGGGATAATTTTCAATGCTGCCCGCTTTGGCGGTCTCTCCGCCGAATTCCTTGCCAATAACAAGAACCTTCATGCGGTATCTTCCGCCATAAATTGCCGATCCAAAGCCGGCCGCGCCCGAACCTATGATTATAAGATCGTAAATCATAATTTATTTCTTCTTTAAAATTGCTTGCTCCAGCATTTCTCTCGGAGGACCCTCATGCAATTTGTCTTTCCAAATATAAAATCTGCAACCCGATTCATGATAGTTGGTGACTTTCCCGGCCATTGGATCAATGTCCTGCCCATCCACGAGTATTTGGGGCGAGCCGGCAAAATGACGTTCCTTTGCCTCCGCATCATTAGCCACTGTGATTTCTTCAATCTCTGCCGAAAGACCGTTTTCTTTCAAGATAGTTTCGATAATTTCTTTGGTGGTTCGCCAAATATTACAAGTTTTATTATGAAGTATGGTGATTTTCATAGTTTTACTGGATTCCAATCGCTCCGCCGCCATTCACAAGAAGAATGATGTTGGCGGCAAGAAGAATAAGATCAAACTCCCATCCTGTTTTATCCATCGCCCCAAAGGGAATATGCCACTTCGCCGTCTTGAAGTAGATAGCTCCGATCATCACCATCGCAAGGAGAAAAGCGGCAACTTGGACATAAACTCCGAATATCATTCCCAGTGACGACAGAAACTCAATGCCGCCGAGCATAAATATCATTCCCGCCGGCATACCCATTGCCTGCGACATCATCTTCGCGCCCTTTAATTTTGGCATGGCGTGATAGATGAAAATCGCTGCGATTACCAGGCGCAGGACGAGAAACGAGATATCGCCAAATTGATTAAGTTCTAATATCATATTTTGAAAATTAAATTTTATTTTTATCGACCTTATTTTTCATTTTAACAATTCTGTATCGGGATGGGCAGCCACCCATGAAAACCAGAATGACCCAAATGGATTAACGCGCTCAAGCGTTCCGTCAGATTTCTTCTCGAAAAGCCTCACTGCATCAATGTCTTTTTCGTATTGGGCAACAATCGTTTTGTTTTCAAAACGATCTTCGACCTCGCCCAGTTTTTTTATTGCTTCCGGCCAGTATGCTTTTGCTTTTCCATCTACGACAATGCCAAGCACGAAATCCTTTTCGTTGAGGCGGTCATCCTTCTTGCCGACGGGGAAATATGTACCGGGAGTAGTATAGTAATTTCCGTAGGGATCTTGGCCATAGAAGCGTGTCGTGCCTGTATCGCGTGAAAGAACCCCACCATTGGGATGCAATTTTTTCCACTCGCCAAATCGAATCTGATCCGATGGCAAAACTTTGAGCTGTGTTCCCGTCATTTCCCCCACAATTGCTTCGCCTAAAATCTGCGACCAGAGAGAATTTGTTTTGCGGTCATACATGACAAGATTGGAGTTCCAGAGTTTGCCAGATGTTCCGAATTCCACGCGTTCATTATTTACCAGTGGATCAAATACGATCCCCGAAAGACAGAGCGGGCAGTAGGTAACGAGTACTCGCTGACCACCGATTACGTCATTTACGATTTCGTGCCAAACCAGAATTTGAAACGGATAAAAACGATCTGCGCTGTTGATGCTTAAAGCAATACCAGGCTCGCTGTCGTTTAAAACTTTGCCCGCATCCGTAACTGAAATAAATTTCGGATTATCAATGGAAGGGATTCCATCTTTGGGCGGTCCGCCACCGATAATTTCATCGAGCGGAACGCTGTGTTTTACGCCATCGGTTATCATAATTTCTTTTGTTGAAAATGATTTGTCGCCATCACTTACAGTGACAGTTCCTTGTTTAGTTTCTCCGCTTTTTGGCAAAGGAAAGTCATTTCTAAATACTGTGCGCGATAAAACAAATATCGCCGAAATTCCTATTATAATTGCTACAATAATGATTATCCTTTGAGGGCTCATATATTTTACGAAGGATTTTTACAAACTCCGGCCTGCTCGCCATCCTGAATGCCTTCCGCAGAAGCAATTTTGCATGGCTTCTCATCAGGAAGAGATGACTGGTCATTGGAAGCACTCCCATCCTTAATAAGCGATTCGATATCAGCTTCTCTGATGTCGCCGGGAATTGTGCGAATAAGGTTACCGTTTATATCTATTAAAAAATGCGTATTGGTGTACTGAATTCCAAAAGCATTTGATGCCTTTCCCGAAGGATCGAGCGCGATCGGGAAGTTTATGCCGCGCGATTTAATAAAATCTGCAACGGTTGACTCCCGCTCTTGCAAGTTAACGCCGATAACTTCGACCTTATCTTTGTATTTTTCATAAAAACGATTGAGGTTTGGCATATCGCGCCGGCAATTTGGACACCATGAAGCCCAGAAATCAACTACTACCGGCTTTTTGCCTTTGAATTCAGAAAGCGATATTGTACCACCACCGAGCTTTTGGAGGGTGAAATCTGGAGCGGCACGAGTAGAGCCAGCAGATATGCTGTTCTGGACAGAGGCAGTGCCGGCAGAAGGCGTGTTATTGCTGTTGAATCTCCCGAATATCAAAAGACCTGCTACCACAAGAACAACGCCGCCAATCAAAAGTTTATTGTTCATGGTTCTTAAGTTATTTTATATTTAGTAACTGGGAAAGCCGTTCCTTGTCAAAACCAACGGTCAGTTGACCGTCCACATCAACAACCGGTACGCCCATTTGATTAGATTTTGCGATCATTTCATCGCGTGCCGTAGCATCTGTCGAAACATCTTTTTCTTCGTAAGTGACGCCCTTTTCTTTGAAGAACGCTTTAGTCATTTTGCAGTAGACGCAAGAGGGGGTGGTATAGATAGTAACTTTTGGCATAGAATTTTTATGATTAAATTGTTTATTTATTCGACCCTTTGAATAATTTAACTAATTGTTTTGAAATCTGATTTTCGTAATTTATTTCATAGCAGACCATTTGTCCCATTCTCACCTTAAGGACAAGTCCCAACCTCTCAAGAACCCGCAGTTGCTGGGAAGCGGCGGATACTGTAATCCCAAATACATTAGCTACATCGGTAACGCATATGTCATGGTTATCTATGAGCAGCCGAAAAATACGAAATCTGCCGGGATCTCCCAGTGCTTGGAATACGAGAGGAAAACTGCTGTTATCTGAATCAAAATCAGTTTTGATTTTAGAGAGTTGTGATTTATTTAGCATGAATTAAGTATATAATAATTAAATAATTAAGCAACTACTTCACCAGTATAACTGTGGATAAATATAGTGTCAATACCCAGAATTTATTAACACAAAAACGGCTGGCTTTCCAATCGCCGAGAGACCACCTGATCCGAACAAAAACCCTGCGCGGGCTTTGTTATTTTTTGCTAATTTTGTAGTTTTCCTGCAAGTACATCAAATCTTCCTCCAAGCTCTGCAAGAGTTTGATGTGCCAGTTTTTCTTCGGCCCGCGCATGTCTTTCTCAAGAGTTTGCCGCGCCATATTTAGCACGGTTGCCAGTGTGCCGAAGTAGTCGTTGTTCTCGATATGGTTTTCTAATTGTTTTTTATGCATGTTGGGGTGATGTTACCTTCGGCAGCAAGCTTCGCTCAAATCTGGTTATCCACTCCTGCATCAAACGCAAAAAGCCCACCACCAGACCGAGCCTTGCGGCTCACATACGAGTTTCCCCGTATGACGCATCGAGCGAACCTGATGATGGGTTCTTTATGCTCGATGCGGTTTGCGACCATGCCCCAGAAAAATCTCCGAGGTTTAGGCCATTTCTATTCAGTTGTATTGACACTATATCATAAAAAGACAAAACAGGACAGCCTTGTGGGCAACTTTCATATGACAAAACAGGACATTGAGGCTATAATAAAAATATTACTATGGATCACTTTTTGACGATTCAGGAGGTTGCTAAAAAACTGCGCGTCAGCGAACGCTCGGTGATGCGCTATATTAAAGCGAGGAAACTCGTGGCTTCAAAGATGGGTCAGTGGAGAATTAAAAAGAGCGACCTCAATCGGTTTTTTAATGCGCACCTTAATGCCAAAAAGCGGCAAAAAATTTAAATTCGGGTATAATACAAATATGCAAACAACAACGCCTCTCCAAAAACTCAATATTGCAGCCAAGTCCAAGGAGAGTAAATCCGGCAAGAAGCGGGCATACAGAGTTGCCTCCTTGTTTTCGGGCTCAGGCGGAATGGATCTGGGTTTTGAGTATGCGGGATTTGATGTCGTATGGGCAAACGACGTGAACCACTGGGCATGCGAAACATTTCGGAAAAATTTCAAGGGCGTTATCGCCGAGGGAAGCATTGTCGACATCAAAGTAAATGATATTCCTAATTGTGATATTATAACCGGCGGTTTCCCCTGCCAGGATTTTTCCATGATATGGAAGCGCATGGGGCTCAAGACAGAGCGCGGAAATTTATACCGACATTTCGTCCGCGTAGTGGTGGCAAAGCAGCCAAAAATGTTTGTTGCAGAAAACGTCAAAGGACTTTTGAGCGCTGACAAAGGAAGGGCAGTCAAGCAGATCGTTGACGATTTCGCCAAAGCTGGGTATAAGGTAGATGTCTATCCGATCAACTTTGCAAACTATGGCGCTCCGCAGCTCCGTGAGAGGGTGCTGATCATAGGCGTGCGCAAAGACCTTAATAAAGAATTCAAGTTGCCTGTCCCGACTCATGCGCCCGAAGAATATGTCACCGCAAAAGAAGCTTTGAAAGGCGTAGAGAGGGTCCGGCTGAACAATGAGCATCAGAAAATTGAGCCGAGTACGATCGCAAAATTGAGAATCATTCCTCCGGGCGGAAATTTTACCGACATACCGAAAACGTCGCAGCACTATGTGAAGGGCATGATCTCGCACGTGTATCGTCGCTTGCACCCAGACAAGCCTTCAACTACCATCATTGCTGGCGGCGGAGGCGGGACATGGGGCTACCATTACAGCGAGCCTCGCCCTCTGACAAATCGAGAGCGCGCCCGCCTGTTTGGCTATCCCGATCACTTTGAATTTGTCGGGTCGATAACCGAGGTCAGAAGGCAGATCGGAAACTCGGTTCCTCCTGTGGGCATCAAGTCGATCGCCCGGGCAATCAGGAGATTTTTAGATGAATTATGATTTTTACCTTGCATGAAACTTCTATATTCGAACATCAAACCCTGCGAGTACGATAATTCTTCTTTCAGCGAAGCATTTGAAAACGGGGTTGTAAGTTCAGACAACATAAAAATAGCCACCGGCTACATAACGGAAGAATCGCTGCTGGAACTCAAATCCATCCTGCTTTTTTATTTTGAGGAGAAAAAAATGAAAACTTGCAGCCTTGTAATCGGCATGCACTGGCGAGAGGGATTTACTCGTCCTCAATATGACGCGGCCATAGACCTTGCCACTTTTATGAAAGAAAAAGAAGTTGGCAAAGTGTATGTGTGCACTGCCTTCAAATATCACGGCAAGACCTATGTGTTCCGCAAAAACGGAATGCCTGCACCCGTCTCGGCAATGCTGGGGTCGTCGAATCTCGGCAATCTTCTCGATAACCGGCATTGGGAAGTAGACGCCATGTTTACGGAAGGGGGCGTGCTTGAGGAGCTTGATGCGCTGCATGATGACCTGATAAGCAAGGCATCCCGCGATATCCTTGAGATGCCGACGCCGTCAACTTTTATCGAGAGGAAAGATCTGCTGGCGGACAGAATCGATGTTGAAAAAGCGGATCAGGATGAGTATGAACGAATTGACGCCTCTTCAGCAACAGGACGCGTCTTCGATATGCCGCTCAAGACGGAGACGAAAAGCAATCTCAATGTTTACTTCGGAAAGGGCAGGCTCTCTACGGCAACAGGAGCAATACGCCCGCGACACTGGTACGAAGTTGAGCTCATTGTGTCGAGAGAGATTACTGCCGCGGACGGCTACCCGCAGCGCGATTCCGTGATCAATGTGCTCACCGATGACGGATGGCGGTTTAAATGCAAAATCCAGGGCGACTACGGCAAGAACTTCCGATCGGAAGGCGACCTGAAAACGCTCGGCCGGTGGATAAAGGGAAGGCTCGAGCGTGCGGGATGCCTAAAAGTCGGCCAGCCGGTCACTGATGAAGTTCTGCAGCAATACGGAAGGAGCACAATTTCTCTGAAGGAGACGAACGATCCAAACATATGGCTGCTGGATTTTTCGGTATAAATATAAAAAATTATGAGCGCATATCTGGAGAACTATCTTAAGCGTGTAGGCGAGGCCAAAGGGTCGCGTCTTGTTGACGCGCTTAATAAAAGCGCGAATGAGTTTGTGGAAAAACATGTCGACACATTTGACTACAACAGCAATATCTCGGGGCTGCTTTACGGTCACGTGCAGAGCGGAAAGACGGGACAAATGCTCGCGATCGCTGCAGCAGCTGCGGATAAGGGATTCAAATTTTTTATACTGGTAACAACCGACAACATCCTGCTTCACAAGCAGACGCTTGAACGCGCGAAAACATTTCTCGGAGGATTTATGGCCGGCTTCAACGTGCTGGGCGAGATGGACGAAGAAGCGTTCCTCACCCGCGGGTTGCAAATGCCGACCATGCTCGTGCTTAAAAAGAATTCGAGCGTGCTCAAGACGTGGGCGAACAACATCAGCAGCAACCCGCTCTATAAAGAAGAGCCGCTCTTTCTACTTGACGATGAAGCGGATGCATCAAGCCTCAATACAAAAGTAAATCAGCACGAACAGAGCACCATTAACGCTCTGCTGGAAAAAATCAGCGAGCAGCCGCCATCATGCATGTATCTGCACGTCACCGCCACTCCGCAATCGCTTGTTCTTCAAATATCGCAGTCGAACTGGAAGCCGCAATTTTCCTTCTACCTTCCGCCCGGGGAGGGATATCTCGGCGGTGATTTTTTCTATGGAGAGGGGTCAAAAAATCTTATCGAAACCGAGGATAACGAACGAGACGATCTTCTCAGGGCCGAGCATATTCCTATCGGTCTGCGCAAAGCGGTGCTCCATTTTATCATTGCTTCTTCCGACCTGTTTCTTACAAAAGAAAAGCCGGTCTGCAGCCTGCTCATACATCCGGGATCGCGCATAAGCGAGCATGCAACAGTGCGCACTAAAGTCGAGAAGTTTCTCGAGGGCGTAAAGAATGATCTTATTGCGAACTCGCAAACGCTCGAATTAGATCTGCGCGACGCTTGGGAGGATTTCTCAAAAACAAAGGACGGCCTCAAAAGCTTCGAAGATGTGATGAAGTTTCTCCGTTCTGATATGCCGAGCGTCAACATTGTGGTGCTCAACTCAAAGACGCCAGAAGGCGCGGTCTATGATAAGGGGCTCAACATTGTGATAGGAGGCAATACCCTCGGCCGAGGCGTGACGTTTCCAGGCCTGCAGGTTGTCTATTACTGCCGAAGCGCCAAGACCCCGCAAGCCGACACTTACTGGCAGCATGCGCGTGTCTTTGGCTATGACCGCGATTCTGGACTTTGCCGAATCTTCAGTCCGAAGCCTCTCATCAAACTTTTCCGCGAGTTGAATGACGCTAACAACGCGCTCTTTGAGACACTCCGGCAGAAAGGCCCGCAGGCGGTCAGCATCCTGACTCCAGCCGGCACTAAGCCGACCCGCATGAATGTCGTGCTGCGCGAGGATCTCATGGTTGTAGCCGGCGGCGTAAACTACTTCCCGCTGCTCCCGATGTCTGTAAACTTGAAAGAGCTTGATGCTGAGCTTGGTGTAAAAGATGACGAGCGGGACATTTCGCTCAATGAAGCCGAAAAGATTCTGCGATTGGTTGGCATCGAAAAAACTGACTTATGGAATCAGCACTCTTTTCCTGATTGCGTCGAGACATTAAAGAAAAATAAGGTCAAATATAATTGCCACCTGATAGTTCGCACCGAAAGAAGCATCAGCAAAGGAACTGGAACGCTTCTCTCTCCCACTGATCGAGAGATCGGCGTACAGCACGCTGACCGGCTTGTGCTGACTATGTATCGGCTCAAAGGAGAAGCAGGCAAGGGCTGGCAGGACAAACCTCTGTGGGTGCCAAACATCAAATTTCCGAATGGCACTTATTTTTACTATCAACTGAAATAAATCTATGGCAATACCTCAATTTAGATATGTAATACTCCCTTTCTTAGAGCATCTTTCAAGCGGAGAGGAGCTGTCTCTAAAAGATATAGAAGCCGCTTTGGCAAAAAAGTTCAAACTCACCCAAGAAGAGCTTTCTAAAACGACGCCAAGCGGCAGAATGACTATTTTCAGCAATAGGGTTGGATGGGCGAAAACTTATTTAAAAAAGGCGGGCTTGATAGAAGCGCCGAAAAATGCAGCTTGCAAAATAACAAAGGAAGGACAAAAAGTTCTTGCGCAAAAACCCGAAGTGATAGATTCGAAGTTTCTTAATCAATTCGCTTCGTTCCGCGAGTTTCAATATGGGGACGAAGAAGCTCGCGGTTTGGAAAAAACAGAGCCTTCCGAAAACACTCCCGAAGAAACGATGGAGGCTGGTTATCAGAGCATTTCGAAAGAGCTTCAGGCGGAACTTCTGACTCGACTCAAGTCAAGCTCGTCGATTTTTTTCGAGCAAGCTGTTTTGGATTTGCTGCTGAGCATGGGATACGGCGGTTCCAGAAAGGACGCAGCGCAAGCCATTGGAAAATCTGGCGACGAAGGCATAGACGGCTTCATTAAGGAAGATAAGCTTGGTCTTGATTTAATTTATGTGCAAGCAAAAAGGTGGAATGATGCTACCGTGGGCAGGCCAGAAGTCCAGCGCTTCGTAGGAGCATTGACTGGTAAATTCGCGAAAAGAGGGATACTTATCACTACTTCCAGCTTCAGCAAAGAGGCGGTGGAATATACGAGGCATATAGATTGCAAGGTGATTTTGATAGACGGTTTGCATCTCGCGAAATTAATGATCGAGCATAATGTTGGAGTTTCAACGACAACAACATATGAAATCAAAAAAGTAGATTCCGATTTTTTCACCGAGGAATAACAATGCCAGATGTTTTTAATAATAAAGAGAGGAGCGAGATCATGTCTCGCATTCGCTCAAAGAACACCAAGCTCGAATCAGATTTTTTGAAAGAATTGAGCGCGGAATTATACCCTCGAGGATATCGCTATAGAAAACATTATTCTAATCTGGCCGGGAAGCCAGATGTTGTTTTTGTGCGCCAGAAGGTTGCTGTATTCATCGACAGCGATTTTTGGCATGGCAGGAATTTCTCAACTTTAAAAAAGCGCCTTCCGAAAAAATATTGGGTGTCTAAGATTTCTAAAAACAAAGAGCGGGATCGAAAAGTATCCGCAATCCTCAAGAAATCCGGTTGGATAGTTTTGAGATTTTGGGGACGCGATCTCAAAAAGAATCCGAGAACTGCCATAGAAAAAATAAACAAGACCCTGAAAAGCAGAAATCCGAGATTAAAAAATCATTAAATAAAGATAAAATTTTTCTAAAGTCCATTGTTGACCATCATGAAGAAATGATGTAGTATATGAGCTAACCCCAGAGTCCAGAATAGTTATCCACTATTGCGAAGTTGACTGGTCTGGACGATTAGCATAGGGGTTGTGTTGAAGGCAAAAGTCGACCTTCACAGCAAACTTACAACTGCATAAACAAATCCGTTCCCGAAAGGGATCATTCCGCGAAAGCGGAAATGAGTTAGAGCACGGAATTGGCTTCGCTACCGAGATTGTTTTAATGTGAGCAATCGCTCTTCCATTAAACTGATTTTGGTGGTATTATAATCATGCCATGCCCTTTTGCAAAAGGGCGGCATGGAAATCCTGCCGCAAGGTAAGGTACAAGGCCACCCGTGAGCTCTAACTCTGGGTGGTTTTGTTTTATGCACCTTACAATTTAAGAAAAATATGCAATTTAAAGAAGCAATCGATCAATTTTCTGACTGGCGCAGGTTCAAGGTCAAGAAGCAGACGGTCAAAGGATACGACCAAACATTGAGACAGTTCTGCCTCTTCCTTCGAAACCCCCAGATCGAAGATATATCAATCCATCATGTCATGGACTATTTGAACGGCATGAAAGAACTGGGGTGGGACCAAAATAGCTTTGTCGGGAAGTGCATGGCTCTGCGCAAGTTTTTTGAGTTTTATCGACTTCAGAACTATGCAGTTCTCGATGAGAACCTGATTCCGATACCCAGCAAAGAACATAAACTTCCAAGGGTCGCAAAAGAGGCGGATTATAGGCAACTGATTGCCGCCATACCTGCAAAGACCACCGATCCTCGTCATATCCGAAACTTAGCCATCGTGAACTTGCTATGGGACACCGGCGCGAGAAACGGAGAGGTGCTTGCATTAGATGTAGATGATCTGGACATGGAGAGACGCCGAGCGGTTATCAATACCGAGAAGTCAAAAGGTCGACGCCCGTTCCGGGAGTTATTCTGGACACAATCAACCAACGACAATATATGGGCTTGGTTGAAAAAAAGAGAACATCTAAAAAAGACAATGGCGTTCAAAGAACCAGATGCGCTCTTTCTCTCGATATGCGCCGGCCAGCATGATACGACCGGCAGGCGATTCACTATCCGAGGAGTCGGTGAAATGTTGAGGCGTTATTCAAACAGAGCTAAGTTGCCCTACTTGAACGCTCATAGTTTTCGACACCACATGGGTCACCACATTATAAAGAGTGGCGGATCAAGCGCCGATGTGATGAATATACTTGGCCACTCGTCGGTCCAGAGCTCGACAATTTACACGATGATGACCGATCACGAATTGGAAAAGAGATATCGAGGATTCATGAAAGATACTCCGACAGAAGAAAGAGTAGAGAGGGTAGAGAGAGCAGAAAGAGTTGCGAGAGGCGAAAACTCCGTAGAGAAATTTGCGAGACCCGTCGTCCCGTTGCCAGATTAACCAAATGTGGGCATCTATCAGCTTGATAGAATACCCCGATAAGTTATAATGAATATGCGAATAGACAGCTGTGGGCAACTCAACTTGATGACTTTGAGAACTTAGCATAGGGTTGTCCTTGCAAGACTAAGACAGACCTTTGACAACCCGACTTTTACTCCCAGACGATCCCGTAGCGAAAGTGCCACGGGGCCGCCAGGGAGTAAAAGAAAAACTCGTAAGACAAAAGGTTTTGGGACTACCCAAAGACCCGCATGACAATTAGCCCAGTGGATGAAATATAAAAAGTGTCATGGAGCGTAGTTTTGATTTTTTTGGTTTGATTTGAGAAAATGACGAATATGGAGAAAACAAAGAAACAAGTTGTTGTAGCTGTGAGTGGGGGGTTTGATCCGATTCATGTTGGTCACGTGAGGATGTTTCAAGAAGCGAAAAAACTTGGGGACAAATTGGTTGTTATTTTAAATAACGATAATTGGCTAAAAAAGAAAAAGGGATATGTTTTTATGCCAGAGACTGAAAGGAAAGAGGTCATAGAGTCGATTACCGGAGTTGATGAGGTTGTTATTTCGCATCATGGTCCTGATCCGTCTGATATGAGCGTATGTCGTGACCTTGAGATTGTGAGGCCGCATATTTTTGCAAATGGAGGAGATAGGACTCATGACAATATTCCAGAAATCCCAGTATGCGAACAAATTGGTTGTGAGATGATTTTTAGTATTGGACAGGGTGGAAAAGTGCAATCAAGTTCGTGGCTGGTATCCAGTTATGAACAGAATAGGCCGTGTATTTGCGGGAGTGGCAAGAGAACGGCGGATTGTCATGGTGTTTCGAAGGGAGATGTAAAACTTGTTTAGTTTTTATGAAAAAAGATGAAAAGACGGATGCTCTGAAAAAAATCCGTGATGAGGTGTGGGCGCTCGAGTGTCCGCTTTCTCTTGAGCGTAGGCAAAACGGCGTGAATGCGGTTTTAGGTGAAGGGAGTCATGACGCCAATGTGATGTTTATAGGAGAGGCACCGGGAAAAAATGAGGCCGAGCAGGGTAGACCTTTTTGCGGTGCTGCGGGGCGTGTTTTAGATGAGCTTTTGGCTTCTATAAATATGCCAAGGGAATCTGTTTATATTACCAATATCGTAAAAGACAGACCGACTCAAAACCGAGATCCAAGCCCCGAGGAGATAGATTTATACGCGCCATTCCTTGATAGACAGATTGAGATTATCCAGCCAAAAATTATTGCAACTCTAGGCAGGTTTTCGATGCAGTACTTAATGAATAGATATGGCTTATCTCATGCATTGGACTCGATAAGCAAGATTCATGGACAGGTCTTTAGTGCAGATACTTCTTATGGGAAAGTTACGTTTGTTCCGCTTTATCATCCCGCGGTTGCGCTTTATAACGGAGCGACGAGGGATGAACTTAAAGAGGATTTTAAAGTGATCAAGAAATACCTTGAGCAAACTAAAGACTTGTGACTTACAACTGACAACTAAAAACTTACAACTGAAAACTAAAAATCGAAGAATGTGGAATGTGACAAGATTACTGTTGTTGAATGTTGATTGCAGGTTTTTTATTGGCAGAAGCATATGCCAGCTCCTGAAAAATCTGTACCACAAGTAGTGCTTTTAAGAGCTAATTCTCCTGCCGTTCCGTCGGTTATTTGTGAAAATTCGTATGCGGCTGCACATGTTCCCGTGTGATTTCCACAAACAGTTGTGCATGTTTGAGTGTCGCCACTTTCTATCATGACTGGCATAGACCCTCTATTCCCGCCGTCATAGTTTGCTCCTTGAGAAAAGGATGACCCAATGCTGTTCACATAGAGAGTGTTCCAAGGAGTGGTTTGTGAGCCGATATCATATCCGGTTGTTCCAGCGCTTATGGCCGAGTCAAAAGTTGCGGCGGAGACTCTGCTGATTACGCTTGTTAGTTTTCTCGTTATCTGCGCAGCGGGAGTGTTGTCGTTGTAGGTGAGTGTGAGATCAATCTGTACTGAGTTGTGACTCGGATAATTATTGAGCTCCGTGAGAGTAAGTCCGTTTGCAGGTACGGATATTTTATCGGTTGTTATGGCATCTGTAACACTACTTTCTTTACATTTTCCGTCATTTGGAAAACTGGTTTGCGGTCCTTCTGTTATTCTTATTTCTTCACCTACCTGAACGATGCAAGTTGGGTCAACCGCAGTGTCTCGCATTCGCAGTTTTAGGTAAGAAACCTCCGTTGTTGATGTTTCGGTGTTGTCGGAGCCAATTGATTCGATATTGCTAGATTCTCGTATAAGTCGTTGGATGGTTTGGAGTACAAAATTTGCCTGATTGGAGATTTCATTTGAAGCTGATTCGTGTACCTGAATTTGGGAACTCGTTCGGAGAATTCCAATAAAAAGTCCAGACATAATTGAAAGGATGCCTAAGTATATTAGTAGTTCAACCAAAGTGAAACCGTTTTTTTGGTTTTTAAACATGGATTAACTTAAATTATATACCAATTTTGTTTTTTGTTTTTACACAGCGTTACTGTCAAAGAAAATAATTGAAAGAGTTTTCATAATTATTTTCATATCCATCCAAAAATTTTTGTGCTCTATGTAGTGAAGGTCGTATTCAAGTTCTTTTAGAAAAGGTAGGCTTGATGCTCCGTTTACCTGTGACAAGCCAGTTACGCCAGCTTTTGAAAGTATTATTTTTTGGTATTTTCCCGGATATTGGACAATTTCTATTGGTTCGTGGGGTCTTGGACCTACAAGAGATAGTTCACCTTTTAGGACATTTATGAGTTGAGGAAATTCATCCCACCTGAAGCGGCGTATTGTTTTACCGACTCTGGTAAGGCGGGGGTCATGCCGCATTTTAAAAAATGGACCGTCGTTTCTTTCGTTTGATACAAGAAGGTTTTTCTTTAGCGAATGGGCGTTGTGGATCATCGAACGAAATTTATATACCTTTATAAGTTTACCGTTCGATACTCTGTCTAGTGTTACTAAAACCGGTCCTTTTGAATCAAGTTTTATGGCAATTGCAATAAATGGAGTCAGCGGTGTTATTAATGCGAGTCCCAATACTGCGCCTACAACATCAACCAATCTTTTCATCATCTTGCTATTATATAGAATAGCTTTATGAAAGTCGCTATTGTTCATGATTATCTAAATCAATACGGAGGAGCAGAGAGAGTTCTCGAGGCATTTCTCGAAATTTTTCCCGAAGCTCATCTCTATACGCTTTTTCATGATAAAAAGCGTACCGATGGGAGGTTTGTGTCGTCGGTTTTTAAGACGAGTTTTTTAGATAATCCGCTTGTTTGGAGAAAGCATAGATTTTTTATTCCTTTCATGCCTTTGGCGATGGGAAAAATGAAATTAGCAGATTCTTACGATCTTGTTATCTCTGCTACAGCTGGATATGCAAAGGGCATTAATTTTTTGGATAGTAATAAGAGTTTCCATGTTTCCTACTGTCATACGCCTATAAGGTATGCATGGGAATTTGATAAATATTTTAAAAATCCTTTTTTTCGATTATGTAAACCGGCATTTTCGGCTTTACAGAGGTGGGATTATAAAACGGCTCAGAGACCGGATGTTTTAGTTGCGAATTCCGGTTTTATAGCAAAAAAAATAAAATCTTATTATGGAAGAGATGCCTTGGTTATACACCCGCCTGTTTGGGACAAAAGATTTAGCCATAAAGGGGATTTAGAGAATCAGGATAAAAGATATTATTTAAGTGTAGGGAGATTGCTTCATTATAAAAAAGTTGACCTTGTAGTTGAGGCTTTTAAAAATCTTGGGAAAAATCTTAGGGTTGTGGGTACGGGTCCAGAACTTAATAGGCTTAAAGAATACGCGAGGGGATTTCCGAATATAGAGTTTCTTGGGAGTATTTCGGATGAAGACCTCTCTGGACTTTATATGGGGGCAAAAGCGCTTATAGTTCCTCAGGTTGAGGATTTTGGGATTGTTTCAACGGAGGCTTTGACCCTTGGTGTTCCGGTCATAGCATATGCGGCTGGTGGTTCTCTTGAAATCGTTGACGATGGCGTCACGGGCTTGTTTTTTTACAATCAAAGAGCAAGCGATATCATTTCTACTGTGAGGCAGTTTGAGCGGATGTCTTTTTCTGCCGATATTATTAAGAAATCATCGGAAAAGTTCTCATTTGAGGCATTTAAGGGTGCTTTTTTGTCATGCTTACCAGAGAGGCTTAGATAGGGCTTATTTATTTGACTAATCAGCGGTCTTTCTTCTATAATCTGTTTCACGAGTATGTAGGGCTTTTGACCCTCGTATATAAATATGGATTTTATGGTAGAAGCAGAAAAACAAGAGGAAATAGTAGAAAAATCACAAGAAAAGCCGGTAGTTGATCCGGAGGTTCTTCAGTCTATGGTTCAGGCCGGGGTTTTGTATGGAAGGAAGAAAGCAAAGACTCAGCCAAGGATGTCGAAGTTTATTTGCGCAACAAGGAATGGAGTTGAGCTTATTGACCCGACACAGACTTTAGCTTTTATTGATGAAGCTTCGGAATATCTAAAAGATATTGCCAGAGATGGAAAATCGATTTTGGTTGTAGGGACGACTCCTTCTGCCAGAGTTGTGGCAAAAACTTTTGCTGATAAGTTTGGCTATCCTGTGGTTACAGAAAGATGGCTTGGTGGAACACTTACAAACTTTCGTACGATTTATCAACGTCTTCAGTACTATATAAAACTTCGTTCAGATAGAGATACTGGAGCTTTGGAAAAATATACAAAAAAGGAGAGGCTTGAATTTAGTAAGAAAATAGAAAAACTACAGGTTTTGTTTGGAGGCTTAGAGCCTTTTAATAGGTTGCCAGATGTGCTTTTGGTTTTTGGCGCAACGAGTCATGACACTGCTGTGAGGGAAGCTGTTAAGCTAAGTATCCCGATAGTTGCTATTGCTAGCACTGACGCAGATCCTGATTTGATTGACAGGGTTATTCCTGCGAATGATAGAGCGAGAGCAAGTATAAAATGGGTTGCAGATAAGCTTGCTGAAGCAATTGAAGCAGGAAGGGCTATGGGAGCAAAGGAACCTCAAGAGGCTCCTCTCGTCCCAAAGGAGTAGTTTTTACTATTTTGTTTTGTTAATATTTGATGGCAACTTTAATAAATAAAGCATTATTTTGTATTTATGATTAGTATTGAAGAAGTTCAAAAATTACGTGAAGAAACAGGCGCAGGCGTTATGGATTGTAAAAACGCCTTAAAGGATGCAAATGGCAACTTTGATGAAGCGATGAAGCTTATTAAAGAGAGAGGTCTTTTGAAGGCGGCGAGCAAATCATCAAGAGGCACAAATGCCGGACTTTTGCATGCTTATATTCATAACGGGAGAGTGGGTGTTTTGATTGAGGTGCATTGTGAGACTGATTTTGTGGCCCGTTCGGAGCCTTTTCAGAATATGGTACAGGAGCTTGTTATGCAGATTGCGGCGATGAATCCGCAGGATGTTGATGAATTACTTGCTCAGCCATATGTTCGTGATCCAAAAATGACGGTTGATCAGTTTGTGAAAGATAATATTGCTCTTGTTGGAGAAAATATAAGAGTGGAGCGTTTTTCCAGATTTGAGCTCCCAAGATAAAATGTATATTTTTTACGCGGTTAATGCGCGTTAGGTTATGTACGATTTTCTTTTACAGACTATTTTGTTTCTAAGCTTAGGCTTTATTGTGTATTTAATTGCGCGCGTTGTGCCTAGGGTTTCTGATGCCGATATTCAGTCGAGGCGTACTCATGGGAAAATGGATGAAATCCTAAGAAGGTTGCCACTTAGGGAATTAGATAGGGAATTGCATAGGGTTTTTGAAAAAATTATTAGAAAGATAAGGGTGGTTGTGCTTAGATTTGATAATACTCTAAACAATTATCTTACAAAGCTTCATAAAATTAATCAGAAACATGGAGATAACGATGAGAGCGGTAATATTTTCCATGATGGAAACGGTTATTGATTTAAGTCTTTTCTTCTGGTAAAAATCAAGATGTTATGGGCAGGTGGTAGAGTGGTCAATTACACGACGCTGTAGACGTCGCGCCTTTATGGCTCCGGGGGTTCGAATCCCTCCCTGCCCACAAAAAATAGTCCCGAAAGGTTTGTTTTCCTTTCGGGACTGTTTTTCCCGATTAACCTGCAACGGTTTTCTCATGACCTTGCCCCTCTTGTTCGCTGAGAAGTCTTTCGACTCTTTCAACGATTTCGGCCAGTTCACCTTCGCTGACTCCTCCGAATCGCTCCATTTCTTCGGAGTCTGCTTCGTAACCTCTGAGTTTTAGAGCGAAGATGCTCAACTCTCTACTTGAAAGATTTGGGTTTTGCTCTCTTAGCTCTTTGAGCTTCGTGAGCTTTGAAGACAACTCGTCTTCGTCGGTCATGGTTAACTTCCTTTCTTTTATTTGGTTTTGAAGTTGTGACGGGATATTAAATCCCTTTCTATTTATAAATTACCATATTTTTTCAATTTTTGTCACTATTTTCATATTGAGTTGTTGCGTGTTATAGTATTTTTCGCATCCGCCACCTTAGCTCAGCGGCAGAGCAACTGTTTTGTAAACAGTAGGTCCCCGGTTCGAATCCGGGAGGTGGCTCACTTATATCTTTTATTTTATACTTTCTAGAGGAAAGAAAGTTTATGTTTTTTGATATTTTTGAAAACATCGGGAAGAAAGATAAAGAGCTTGCTGTAGCGAGCCTTATTGAACACAGTTCTCCGAGAAGGGATTTTTTTGTGATGATTATTCTGTCTGTGGCTATGGCTACGTTCGGTCTTTTGGTTGATAGCATACCTGTTCTCATCGGAAGTATGCTTATCGCTCCGATGCTTTATCCAATACTTAGTCTTTCGATGGCTCTTGTTATTTCTGATAAGAAGCTTCTCGTGAGATCTTTTTTTACTTTAATAAAATCAGTAACCTTTGCTTTGGTTGTGGCATTTCTAGTTACGGCATTTTTTGAAGAGTCGGGTCATGTGCCTTTTGAACTTTTATATGCGTTTGCGGGCAATCAACCACCACTCACATCTGCTGTTATTTCTTTTATCGCAGGCTTAGCTGCTTCACTTGCTTTGGTGAAACCTCATTTTAATGAAAATCTTATTGGGGTGGCTATTGCAGTATCTTTAATACCTCCTCTTGCGGGTCTTGGTGTTGCTCTTTCTATTTTTGATTGGAATTTGTTTACTAATGCCTTTCTTTTGTTTTTGATTAATGTGGCTGGCATTCTTTTTGCTAGTGTATTAGTATTTCTTTTACTTAACTTGTATGTTGCAAGGAAGGCTGTTTCAAAAGCAATAAAGAAGGAAGATAGGATAATAAGCAGGGAACAGAAGAAAATAAAAAAGCCTTTAAAAAAATAAGTTTTGGTACTTTTGCCAACGTAGCTCAGTAGGCAGAGCAACTCCATGGTAAGGAGTAGGTCGCCGGTTCGAATCCGGCCGTTGGCTCCGTTTTTAGTTTGCGTTTTTTAGAGATATATTATATACTCGTCACCAACTATGGCAACATCAAAGTTTTCGCAAAACCTAATTAAATTACGTTGTTCGTCCTGCAAGAGGTTTAATTACTATACGAGAAAAAACGTCAAAAAAGTTACCAAAAAGCTTGAAATAAGTAAGTTCTGTCGCTGGTGTAAAAAACATACTCCTCACAAAGAGGCAAAAAGGTAATCGCTTTGTTTTTCTGATTATTCGGATTATTCTTTATTTGCTAGGGGGTATAGTTTTAATGGCAAAACGTCGGTCTCCAAAACCGAATTTCTGGGTTCGAATCCTAGTACCCCCGCATTTTGCGTGTGTTGGGATTATAGCGGATATGTATCCGTTTGTTTTTATTTGCTGATAAATATTTGGTTTATTAGCTTTTTTACTATTCACAGAGTACTTATCTGTGAAATTGCTATAATTTCTGTGGGGAACTCTGCGTGCAGAGTATTTCCTCGTACTTGTATTCCTTGGAATTAAGGAACCAATGCACATGTTTTTAAAAAGAGGTAGAACAAAATTTTTGAAATGGCAGAAGCTGCTACTGTTTTTGTTGTTGCCTTATCTTGTCTTTCCGTCAGGTTTTGTTTCTGTTGCTCATGCTGTTGGAGGCGCGCCAAGAATATTGAGCTATCAGGGCAGACTTCTTGATTCTTCTGGAAGTTTGTTGGGAGGATCATCTGGAACAACTTATTATTTTAAATTTTCAATTTGGAATGATTCTACTGTCGGATCTGGTAGTAGGCTGTGGCCATCGTCTTCTCCAACATCCGCATCTATTACAGTTACGAGTGGAGTTTTTAATGTTGATATTGGGGATACTGCAAATGGATACCCCGATGTTTTGGATTATGACTTTAATACAAATCAGGACATATATCTTCAAGTAGAAGTTTCTTCAGATAATAGTACTTTTGAAACTTTGTCGCCCAGGCAAAGGATTGCTGCTTCGAGCTTTGCTCTTCTTGCAGGTGCGGTTAGTGGAACTTCTACGCCATCTACATTTGGTACGACTACGCCGATTGGTTCTTCGCAAGTTTCTATTGAGGCAACGAGCACTACTGCAGTACCTCTTTCGATACGTGCTGCATCGGGTCAGACAGCGGCTCTTTTGAGAGTTCAAGATGCTTCCGGTGCTGATTTATTACTCACGAGCGCCACGGGTGGCCTGTATGCGTCTTCTACTCTTCAGGTTAGTGACCTCTCGACATTTTATGGTGGCATTATTGTAAATAGCTCAACTTCGACGATTACGAATCTCGTAATGGTAAATGCAACTAGTACAAGTTTGGCTGTGACTAGTTTCGCAACAACTTCTTCTCTTCGTGTGTCTAATGGATTTTTTCAGGATGGTTTTGTAAGTGGATGTACGGGGGATGAGGGAGAAACTGTTTTGTATAATGCCTCAACGGGTAAATTTACATGCGGAACTGACTCAACTGGCAGTGGAACCGGTGGTGGTACATGGTCAACTACAACTTCTCAAGTTGCTGGTAGGCTTATAAATTATCCAAATAATGTTACCGATATTGTTGTTATTGGTTCTAGTGCTACCACGTCTGCAGAATGGTGGTATGACCCAAATATTAACCAGGGGTATCTACAGGGTCTTTTTGGAATCGGCACAACATCAGCTGCATTTTCAAGATCACTCGCGGTACAGGGAGGAGCGTTCTTCTCCGGAGACTTAACCGGCGCCAATATCAGGGCAACCGGAACTCTGGAAGTTGACGGGGCAATCACAGCAAGGAGCTCTATCACCGCTTCAGGGGCCGTGACTGGATCTGTGCTTAACAGCACCGGGGGACTGTTTGCCTCGGGCACAGCTGAGATTGCAGGGCTCCTTACTCTTCGAAACGGA
>Ga0210057_1003531_pt1 | contig 21516 bp, 23 predicted proteins | sample CryGeyCG2114_010_2_FD_183968 | JGI IMG/M metagenome (GOLD analysis project Ga0210057, IMG submission 183968) | Groundwater microbial communities from aquifer - Crystal Geyser CG10_big_fil_rev_8/21/14_0.10 (SPAdes) (version 2) | ecosystem: Environmental > Aquatic > Deep subsurface > Groundwater ...
TCAAGGGTCTTTACTATCTAGATGGGCAATATCGAGAGATGAGACCGCTTGTTGAACAAAATAAAGAGAAGTGTGCACTTATTCCTCAAACTGAGTATGAGAGTTGGATCCAAGGATATCTACTCTCGACACAAGGGAGAATACACAACATTGTTTATGATCTATATAAGCAGGTAGAGCAGAATAGGAGTCAGGTTGAGGAGTTGTGCACTAATTAAGTTTTGGTTATCAAATAATTCCCCAGTACGAGCGCATCGAGTTTCATTTTTAGAAAAGAATTAATTGCATCTTGTGGCGTCTCTACAATCGGTTCACCTTTTCCGTTGAATGAGGTATTGAGTAAAACAGGAATACCTGTTTGCCTGTTAAACTCTGCAATGAGATTGTAATATTGAGGGTTTTGTTTGTGAGCGACAGTTTGTAGGCGGGCTGAGCCATCAATGTGGGTTACGGCTGGAATGACTACTCTTTGTTCTGGTAATACATTGGCTACAAGAAGCATGAATGGACTTGGGTGTTTAGCATCGAAATACTCATGAGTTAATTCTTCTATTATCACTGGTGCAAGCGGTCTATACCATTCTCTAAACTTAACTTTGTGATTGATGTGATCTCTCATATCAGGGTTTCTAGGATCAGCTAGAATGCTGCGATTACCCAAAGCTCGTGGTCCAATCTCGCTTTTGCCTTGGTACCAACCTATTACTTCTCCTTTTGCTATGCGTGAGGCAATTTCTGCAGATAAATCATCTTCAGGCATGTTGGTTGCTTTGATTTTGTCACCTGACCTACTGATCGCAGATAACGTAGCTTCCTGACTATATTGGGGACCTAAGTAAGCAGTGCTTATTTGAGTGTTAACGGGAAGACCTTTGCTCTTAATGTCTAGTAGAAGTTTGCCAATTGCCTGACCGTCATCGCCAGCAGCTGGCATAATATAGACGTCTTTGAATAACCCGGATTGGAGAATCTTACCATTGGTGACACTATTGAGCGCTACTCCACCCGATAAACAGAGATAGTCACTATTTGTTAATTGCTTGATCCTTGTAGCGAGACCCATCATGATCTCTTCGAGAATTACTTGACCAGCAAAAGCTATATTCATGTCGTCTTGGGTTATTTCTTGCCCTTTTTGTCTTATGTTTTTCCCTCGTAAATCAAGAAATTTTTGCCAAATTTTTTGAATTTCTGGTGGTTGTGCTTGCCAATAAAATTGTGACAGACCTAGAGTGTTGCCGAGCATAGCATAGATGAATTTTGGATCAAGATCATAGGTTCCGTCAGAATTGGTATGGACAAATTCTGAAAAAAAATCCATGTAAGGAGATGGTTCTCCATAAGGTGCTAAGCCCATGGTTTTACCTTCTTCGTGAAGTTCTTGCATGCCACAAAGTGCGCCGATGGCAGTATAAAAATGCCCTATTGATTCGGGAGCAAAATTACCATCGGCAAGATGAGGTGATTCTAGAAGAGTGAGCGATTGATTTTGACCATACCATAGGGATGTTGAGGCGCGTTTGTCAAAGTCGGGACCCTGGCCGTCGACTACTAAGACTGCAGTCTTTGTAAATGGTGAGGCAAAAAATGTTCCTGCAGCATGATAGAGATGGTGGTTATTGTTTTCAAGACCATCTTTTTGACTTTGAAAATGATCATTGGATCCCCCAAAAGCATGTGATAGTTCAGGATATTGGTGTTTAAGATGAGTATAGGCAAGCTCTGAGTCCCAGCTGTGCTTAAAACGGTCACCTACTCGTTCAGCGGCTAAGGCTACGATCTGACCATTTGGCAAAACCATGGCAACGCTTCCGTCGTGCCAAGTTGTATAGTGGGAATGAATGATTGTGGGTATTTCTTTGTTCATATAATTTCTAAATATTTGCGCATTTGGCGCATTTTTTCTAGATCGCTATTTGTAACCTCTATTATTTTAAGGTCATTTAGTTTAGTAGAAGCAATATGTTTTCCGTCTGGGTAAAAGATTGTACTCTTGCCCAAGTAATTAATGCAAGTTTTTTCTTTGCCAGATCTGTTGGCGAAGATGGTGATAATTTGGTTTTCTAGGCTCCTGGCTTTGGCAATCGTCCATAGATAGTCTAGACTCACAGTACTGGGGATCAAGAGGATGTCGATGCCTTTTTGTACCATTCGCCTAATAAAAGATGGGTTGAGAATATCTAAACAGATGCATGTGCCGATAGTTATGCCTTGATAATGAATAATGGTGAATGGGAATGTTCCTGGAGAAAATATTGTCTTTTCTTGGGCGAATAGTTTGTGTTTAGCATGACCAATCACTAGTTTTCCGTTCTGGATATAAAAGATTCTATTTCGAGATATTTCTTGCCTGGATAGAGCGATAGTTCCCACTAAAGTAAGTTTATTATACTTAGAGAGTGTAATGAGCTTGGCAATGTCGTTATTAAATGTTTGGAGAGTAGTAGGTTGAAAGTCGTAATAGCTGTTGAAGCAGAGTTCTGGCAATACGATCAGTGACTCAGTTTGTCTTTGACATTTTTTTAAAATATACAAGACGTTGTCTGATATGTTTCTAGTTTGTGGATCAAATTGTAAATAGCCGATATACATAGTGGTTGTTTGTTATCTTGTACTTGTTAACTCAGATTTGTATTATAGCTTTAGTTAACAAATGATGGTTTGAGAGTGTAAGGAAGCTAGTGTAACTCTAGCGCTGTGCCGCAACCGTATACCCCTCCGTCGCTCATTCTGAGCTATGGCGGGCGAAGCCGGGAACTTCCTCTCAAGCTACCTTTATAAGACCCCCGCGCGAGGGGTTGGAGGAGTTGAGAGTGAGTCCGGAATCTGGTTTTCGAGTTATTCCCAAGGAGTTGTTCAAAAGTGATTTTGTTTTGGATTTTTATGATCCAAATGATCTTTCTGGGGTAGAAACCCATGTGCAAGCTTTCTTTGGCGAAAAACTAATGAGACCGCGCTGCGAGAAGTTGTGGGTTGGGCGAGATGGAACTTTGGATCCTAACTATGTGACAATGATGGAGAGGTCCATTGCCTACTGGAGGAACAAAGGCGATGAAAAAGCGGTATCACGTTTTGAAAAAGAACTAGAAGGGGCAAAGAACGCAGCTACCTTGATTCTGGAGTCAGGTGGAAATGGTGACCCATTACCTGTAGTGATAAATGCGAGTGATCCAGGAAGGTTTTACGTCGATAAAGAGGGAAAAAAGAAAAGTGTTACTTTTGTGTGGATGTTCGACTCAATAGGGGTGGATGGGTGGAATTATAATGTTTATTCGCTCCCGACAAAACATATTGGTTTATATGAGCACTGGGAAATACTTAAGAAATTGGGAGACTTACAGAGGACGGAAAATATTTTAAAACATACTTTAACAGAGTTGAGTGCTGAAGAACTAATAGCATTCCCAGTGATTTTGAGAGATTTTATTGAGCAGCAAAATGAGTTGGCGCATGACCTGGGGTATTTGTCGTGGCAAGAAATTGAGGAAATGGCGGCAGATCAACTTGCACTTGAACATGATCCACTGATGAAGAAGAGAAGAGAGAAGATAATTATTGAATTTACTGCCCTCATATTCTATGCGGTAAAAGATCGGAAAGACAAAGAGTACAAGGAGGCACTGGTCAATGCCATGTCTGATACTATGGCACTTGAGGCCGGAAGTAGGGACTATTTGGGGATGAATGCGAAGCAAATTGAAGCGGAGATTGATAAAAATGTGAAATTAGCGCTTGCGATCAAATATGAGGTATTTGAGAAGAAAAGTTATCATGAATTGAAAGATTTGGGAATTAGGTTCGGAGATTTGGGATATTTGTATAGACATTACCAATGGGTTAGCAATGCGTTCAATACAAATCAACTAGCGAGAGAGGCGAGGGCTACCGGTTGTGGCGGTTCGGGGAGTAATTATGGGTCAGATATGTTCTCAAATAGAGACTTTATATTTAGAGATGTGAGTAGCTTGATTGAAAGTCAGAGTTTTTATTCAAATATCTCTGAGGTTGTAGTGGCTTCTTCAGGAGGAGAGGAGCCGGAAGGTAGGTATTCGGAGGGTGTATATAAGCCTGGTCATTGTCGAGCGTGCGACACAGATCGAAAGAAGGTGTGGCATAAAGAGGATGGTGGGTGTGATTGCTGTACAACATGTGAACATCGGCTTGCAGGCGGAGACTAAAATCTGCTCCTATTTGATACATTCATTGCTAGTTGACGATCACTGTGGGTAGGGGTTACGGTTAATAGGCCCTACTATATGTAGGGTTTTAGTTTCTACCCGCCGTCGCATAAAGCTATGGCGGGCGAAGGGAGAATATGCAGTGCCCGTATTGCCACCATGAAGATACCTCTGTCCTTGAGTCGCGTATCACAGCTGAGGGTGGAGCTATGCGCAGGCGGCGTGAGTGTCCCAAGTGTTCTAAGCGCTTTACGACCTATGAGCGAGCAGAGGGGGTAGATATCAAGGTGGTCAAGAAATCCGGCAAGATCGTAGATTTTGATAGAGAGAAACTCAAGAGAGGAATAATGAAGGCGACCTGGAAGAGACCGGTCTCAATGGAGCAGATCGAGAGTATGGTGGATGAGATTGAGCGGATTTTGCGGCGGAAAAACACGACAGAGGTGAGATCGTGGGAGATCGGAAATCTTGTGATCAATCGGCTGAAAAAGATTGACCCACTCGCATATCTACTTTTTGCCTCGGTATATCGTGAATTTGAATCGTTGGGCGATTTTGAAGAGGAGATCAGAAAACTAAACCCCACTTCGTCTACGACTTCGTTAGGGGCAGGGGAGAGCGAAACGTGAAGATAACCAAACTAAACAAAAATGCAGCGGCAATCATGGTGAATAGATATTCCTTGCGGGACGAATCTGGACACCCAGTCGAGTCTCCAGCCGAGATTCTGATGCGTACTGCGCGCGTGGTGGCTGAGGCTGAGAATAACTATCGAAGTAGTGGGGCTACCTCGATAGAAATCAGAGAGAAGTTTTTTGAGATGTTATATGAAATGAGGTTTATGCCAAATGGGCGAACGATGGCAAATGCAGGGACTAAGTATGGACAACTGGCCAATTGTTTCGTTTTGCCAGTTGAGGATGATCTAGGCAAGGGAACTGATTCGATTTTTTCGGTACTACGCAAGGCTATTTTGGTGCTTCAGACAGGAGGCGGGGTAGGGTTTTCGTTTGGAAGGATTCGTCCCAAAGATGCCAGTATTTCTACCACCAAGGGTAAGACGACGGGAGCGGTATCATTTATCAAGGTTTATGATACGGCTTTTTGGGTGATAGGACAGGGTGGGGGTAGACGATCTGCGGCGATGGCGGTACTGCCGGTGTGGCACCCAGATATACTAGAGTTTGTAAAGTGTAAGAGTGAAGAAGGACAGATCACCAACTTTAATATCTCGGTAGGGATCACTGATGAATTTATGAAAGCAGTCAAGAAAGATGACGACTTTACTCTGCGTCACCCGGAAAACGGAGAGATGTACAAGATGATTCCAGCTCGTGAGTTGTTTAGCGCAATAGTGGATAGTGCGTATAAAAATGGTGAGCCAGGGGTGTTGTTTTTGGATACTGCCAATGCGAGTAATCCAGTACCACATTTGTACAAACTAGAGGCTACGAATCCTTGTGGAGAGCAGTTTTTGGGGCCGTATGAGAACTGTTGTTTGGGATCGATAAATTTACGAGAACACGTAAAGAAATTCTCAAATCATAAATTCTCAAATTCTCAAATGAAATCACAGTATATGGTGGATTGGGATAAGCTGGCAGAAACGGTGCAGCTGGCGACTAGATTTCTCGATAATGTGGTGGATGCTAATAAGTATGTAGTGGCCGTGCCTGAGATCGAAGAGGCGGCACGACGGGTCAGGCGGATTGGACTCTCAGTCATGGGGCTCTCAGACCTCATGTATATGGTAAATGTGCGATATGGGAGTGCCAAAGGTCAAGAACTAGCGAGCCAGATCATGGAGTTTATTCGTTATTATGCGATGAAATCTTCGGTAGAACTGGCAAAGATTCGTGGACCCTTCCCTGGGATTGTGGGGAGTATTTATGACCCTCAAAATATGACGTGGAGTGTGCCCAAGCCACTCATTGCACACAAAACCAATTTTGGACGATCACAACTAGATTGGAAGAGTCTGATAAAGGAACTTAAACAAGACGGAATCAGGAATGGTGCCCAGACTACGATTGCCCCAACTGGTTCGATTGCAACAATCTCGGGGTTAGAGGGGTATGGATGTGAGCCCGTGTTTGCCTTGTCTTATACACGTCATACAAGAGAGGGCGCTGAGCGTGAGGGCAAAGAATGGCGAGAAATGTATTATACAAGTGAGTTATTTAGTAAATTGCTCATAGCTCATGGTTTAACAAAATCACAAAGAAATATAGTTCTTGAGAAGGTAAGGAAGAATGGGGGCAGTTGTCAGGAAATTGATGAAGTACCAAAAGAAATTAGAGATGTGTATGTGGTGTCGAGCGATCTTGCAGCAAGTGAACACGTGAGGATGCAGGCTTCGATGCAGAGGTGGATCGACAACTCAATCAGTAAAACCATCAACTTCCCTCCCAACGCACGTCCCGAGGAGATAGCGGCTGCATATCAGCTAGGGTGGGCGACCGGACTTAAAGGAATGACGGTGTATGTAGAAGGATCGAGACAACAGGTGGTACTTGAGAAAAAAATAGGTCCATATGAGACTAAGACTGAGAAGCAAGTGACTTCAGAGGAACTTTGTCCTGAATGTGGCACGCCTATGAGGAAGGAAGAGGGGTGCTCCACTTGCCCGAGTTGCGCATATTCGAAATGTGATAAATGAAATATGACAAAACCAAAAATAATTGAACCAAGGTTGACTAAAAATGCCCTTGAGGTAGCGAAGAAACGGTATTTGCGGACGGACATGGAGGGGAAGGTAGTGGAAACTGTGGGAGAGATGCTCTGGAGAGTGGCGTATCATATGGCCAAACCAGAAGTCACGTGGGGAACTAACGGAATCGTAATGGAGATGGCAAATAAGTTTTACGAACGGATGAGTAGTCTCAAGATGGTATGTGCTGGTAAAGCGATGTTTGAGGCGGGGAACCCTGGCGGGACTGGACAGTTATCGTCCTGTTTTGTTCTCCCCATTGAGGACTCGATAGGGGAGATTTTTAAGACACTAGGTGAGGCGGCTGTTGTACATAAAAATAATGGCGGTACGGGGTTTAACTTTAGCAAAATTAGACCTCATGGAGACAAAGTTAAGAATGTGCCCGGAGCGGCTTCGGGACCGGTAGATTTTCTCAGGGCCTATTCGGCGGCACTTTCTCAGATTTTACAGGGTGCCAAGAGACAGGGTGCAAACATTGGGATCTTGAACGTCAATCATCCTGACATTGAGTCATTTATTGAGCTCAAGGATGCGGATGGGACGATCAAAAACTTTAATGTCTCGGTGGGAGTGACTGACGCTTTTATGAACGCTGTGGTAGAAGACAAATACTGGAACTTGGTGAATCCCCGTAATGGGGAAGTGGCAAAAAGGCTAAAAGCAAAAACTCTTTTTAATAAAATTGCACAACAGGCATGGAAGACGGGGGATCCGGGACTCATGTTTTTGGATACTATGGAAAAAGGAAACACAGTACCTGGTTTTGGAAAATTAGATGCGGTGAATCCGTGCGGAGAAGTGACCCTTTTCCCTTACGAATCATGTAATTTGACGAGTATCGATTTGGCAAGACATTTGAAGAATAATAAAATTGACTGGGAAGAGCTCAAGGAAACGGTGAGGCTGGGAGTCAGATTCCTCGACAATATGATTGAGGTCAATACATATCCAGTCCCAGAGATCGAAGCGACGGTCAAAAATGGAAACAGAAGAATAGGACTCGGAGTAATGGGATTTGCCCATTTATTGTACAAAATGGGGATTCCATACAATAGTGATGAGGCGGTCAAGTTAGCCAGGGATCTGTCCAAGTTTATCTATGAAAACGCAGCAGAGATATCTAGTGAATTGGCTGAGGCGAGGGGCAACTTTCCCAACTGGGACTTGTCAATTTACCCAGCTAAAGGACAGCCCATGCGCAACTGTGCCGTCACGATGATCGCACCAACTGGGACTATTTCAATCCTGGCGAATACAAGTAGTGGAATAGAGCCAGTATTCTCACTCGTGACAAGGCGAAGAACTTTTTATGAAGATGATAAGTCAAATCATTCAACTAAAGAGTTCTTGATGGTTGACCCAGTGTTTGAAGAATATATTGGGTCGCGAAAAAATATCTTGGATCAAGTAGCGAGTGGAGACTATTCGGGACTGAGTGTCGAAGAGAAGAGGCTCTTTGTGACTACGCATCAAATAGAACCAAAATGGCATGTGAAGATACAGGCAGCCTGGCAGAAATATTTTGATAATTCGATTAGTAAAACAGTCAACTTTGGGCATGATGCGACAGTTGATGATGTTAAAGAGACTTATATGATGGCATGGAAGATGGGGTGTAAGGGAGTGACAATATATAGGGATGGGTCGAAACAAGATCAAGTACTTGTTTCGAATAACCAAGCACCAATAACCAATAATCAAACTGACGGAGTATGCCCCGAGTGTGGGGGAAAGCTGCATAAGCAAGATGGATGTTCTAAGTGCATTGATTGTGGGTACAGCGTATGTGGATAAACAAAATAATAAAACGAGATGGTAGGGAAGTGGAGTTGAAATTGCGAGGAAAAGCATTGGTTTTGGTGGATTGGGCGAACGTATATAGATGGAGAGACTCACTCAAAAAAGAAGTTGATGCGAAACTGTTATATAAAAGTTTGAAAAAATATGGGGAGATTAAAGAAATTCATCTGTATCACGGGGAGGATGATAACGAAAAATCAAAATTATTTTTAATAGAGATGAGAGAAGTGGGGTATAAAGTAATTTCTAAACCAGTTAAATATGTGAGATTTATCATGAATGGGAAAGAAGTAAGTCAGAGGAAATGTGATTTTGATTTGGAGATTGGACTCGATTGTTTTGAGAATATCGACAAATATGATTCTTTTGTGATTCTGTCAGGAGATGGTGATTATGCGACTTTATATGAAAGATTAATAGGACATAAGAAGCAAGTGATTGTAGTATATGCGTCGGCACATCTGGGGAGAGAAATTTGGCAAATGAAAAAAGGAATATTTAAGATAGAGATTGATAGATTATTGCCAGAGTGCCTGATAAAAAATGTCCCCCGGGTGGTTAAACCCAGGGGCGAGATTGAAGTTACTTTAGCAAAAAAGGGAGGAAAAGTCAATGGATAAAGTGATAAACAAAATAATAAAACGAGATGGTAGGGAAGTGGAGTTTGAAGTAGCAAAGCTCGTGAAAGCGATAGAAAAAGCGGGAATCCAAACTGAGGAATTTACAACCGATGAGGCAAAGAGACTGGCGGAGATTACGGTAGCTTTGGTGGCAAAGTCTCTGAAAGATGGAGAAATTCCACAAGTTGAAAAAGTGCAGGACTTTGTCGAACAAGTACTTATGGCTGGTGCTCATTACAAGACTGCCAAAGCATATATTTTGTATAGAGTAGCCAGGAGTGATGAGCGAAGATTTGAGCGGATTATTGGGGTGAAGGATGATCTGGATTTTTCATCAAACCAACTGAAAGTCATGAGGAACAGGTATCTGCTTAAAAATAGTGACGGGAAAGTGATAGAGACACCAAGCGAACTGTTCCACCGCGTTGCCAAGAATTTGGCTATTGTGGAGAAATCAGAAAAGAGAAAAAAAGTCGAAGCCGACTTTTATGAGGTGATGAGCAAGCTCGAATTTTTGCCAGCTGGGAGAACACTAAACAATGCCGGGACTCCTCAGTCGCAACTAGCTAACTGTTTTGTTTTGCCAGTTGAGGATTCGATGGAGGGGATATTTGATAGTGTCAAATGGATGGCGATGATTCAGCAACGTGGTGGCGGAACGGGTTTTAATTTCTCTAAGCTCCGTCCGCGAGGGGATGTAGTTACAAAGTCATCTGGGGGATTTGCAACAGGTCCTGTTTCTTTTATGAAAGTTTTTGACATTGCGACTCGTCAGGTTATGCAAGGCGGGAAGAAGCGAGGCGCTAATATGGGGATACTCAACGTAGATCACCCAGATATCTTGGATTTTATCTCGGCAAAATCAGAACGAGGTGAGATCGAAAACTTTAATATCTCCGTAGGCGTGACTGATGACTTTATGAAGGCCGTAGACCAAGATACTCAGTGGCACCTACGAAACCAGAGAACGGGGGAGATAGTGCAGAGTATGCAAGCCCGTACACTGATGAGTCAACTTGTATCGATGGCCTGGCGAACAGGTGATCCTGGTCTTATCTTTTTGGACTCGATCAACCGCAACAATCCGCTGCTTGAAAAATATGGTCGGATTGATGCAACTAATCCGTGCGGGGAACAACCACTTCATCCATTTGATGCGTGCAACCTTGGGTCAATAAATCTTTCACGATTTATTGACTCCAAGGAAATTCCAAATTCCAAACTCCAAACTCCAAACAAAAAGGAAGTTAATTGGGAGAGGTTGCGATTTGTGGTGAGGACAGGGGTGAGGATGTTAGACAACGTGATTGATGCGTGTAAATATCCATTGCCCCAGATTACAGAGACGGTAAGAGCGAATAGGCGGATAGGGCTTGGAGTCATGGGTTGGGCAGATATGCTTTATCAGTTACGGATCCCATATGACAGCGAAAAGGGAGTGAAGTTGGCCAAAAAAGTAGCCAAGTATATTCAGGACGTCAGTTGGGAGATGTCTCGCGAGCTAGCGAAAGAAAAAGGAGAGTTCCCAAGGTGGAAGGATTCGAGTCACAAAGAGAAGGTACGTAACGTAGCTATTACAACCATCGCGCCGACGGGGAGTATCTCGATGTTGTCTGATGCATCATCAGGTATAGAACCTGTGTTTGCGCTCGCATACACAAAGAATGTAGTCGAAGATAATGGGTTGTCATATATTAATAAGTATTTTGAAAAAGAACTGGCGGAGTCACTCTGGGCGGACCTGCCTGCGCAGGCAGGCGGAGATAGTGAGCACAAAGTAAGAGATCGGATTGTGAGAGAGGTGGCAAAGTTCGGAACAATAGCTCCAATTTCTGGGATCCCCAGCGAGGTCAAAGTAGTGTATCGGACGGCACATGATATATCTCCTGAGTGGCACGTAAAGATGCAGGCAGCGTGGCAGAAATATACCGATAACGCAGTTAGTAAGACAATCAATTTCCCGCACTCTGCCACGATTGATGATGTAGAAAATGCCTACATGATGGCGTGGAAATTGGGATGTAAGGGAATTACGATTTACCGCGATGGGAGTAAGGAGATGCAGATTCTCTCTGTAGGAAGTAGTACACAGGAAACAGTGATCAGTCAGGTGAGTCAGATAATCCAGAGTAAAATAAAAACAGAAACTTTGAAAGAGCGTGGTAAACGACTTAAAAGTGGGTGTCCCGAGTGTGGGGGGAAATTGGCGATAGAGGAGGGGTGTGCTAAGTGCTATGGCTGCGGATTTAGTGTTTGCCAGGGATGACTATATCTTGATAAGTTTCAAATGTGAGATGGAGATAAAGTCTTTAGTGTTGATGGTGGCGAGGGGAAGTTTGTGGGTGATGGCAGTGGCAGCTATGATGGCATCTGGCACGCTAGTTTTGTACTTCGACCTTATTTGACCAGCGAGTTGAGATATTTTGGTGCTCGTATGAAGATGGTTTAGATGGGTGAGGATACTATCAACTATTCTTTTGTTTTTTGGTGATTCCCAGATGCTTTTTCCTGAGTAAAGTTCTGTAATGGTAATATCAGAAATAGAGTAATCGTGTAGAGCAGGTAATATTTGTCTGAGGCGAATGGCATCGATAATAATAGATGAGTCGAGTAGAATTTTCATTCAATGCCTAGTTTTTTCATTCTTTTATTCCAGTCTTTTCTACCTTGGAGATAGAGATTGTAGTCTTCTTCAGAGAAGATCGGTTCTTTAATTTTAGCAAGGGCAGTTGCAAGATTTTTTGTCTTAGATTTTTTTTCTTGAGGTTCAATGATAATTTGCTGATTCTGATGAGTCATTATGTAAGCAAAATTTTCCCCTAGACCGTAGAAGTCTCTAAATTTTTTGGGGATAGTGAGCTGGCCTTTGCTAAATGTCTGGCCATATGTTACTAGATTGTCCATACTGTAATTCAGTATAGACTGAATTTGTCTGGTGTCAAATTTGATGTGGACTTAGTAGTCGTCATCTGGCCCGCCAGTGAAGGGGTCTGCTGAGCAGGTCAGAGCCTGGGACAATATGTGAGTGATATCATGATTTAAATCATTATATCACTGAGAATGTAGGGTAGAATACAAGAATGCAAAAAATAATTCTGGCGAGTGGGTCACCAAGGAGGCGAGAGATACTGGAGAAGTTGGGAGTGGAATTTCAAGTGGTAGATTCGGGGTATGACGAGGATTTGATTAAAACTGATGATCCTGTTGAGCTGGTTGAGGAGCTGGCGCTACAAAAAGCACTAGAGGTGGCAAAGCAATTTGATGATGCTTTGATAATCGGAGGTGATACTGTTGTCTACCTGCCTGCGCAGGCAGGCGTAGCGGGTGAGATTTTGGGGAAGCCAAAAAATAAAAAAGATGCAGAGATGATGCTCAAAAAATTGTTTGGTACGACACATATGGTCGTGACTGGGGTGGCGGTTGTAAATAGCTTGACTGGTGACCAGGTAGTAGGACATGAAGAGGGATTTGTGAGATTTCGTGAACTGACAGAAAGCGAGTTTAAGAAGTATTTAGATAGCGGTAAGTGGGAGGGGTTTGCTGGAGGCTATGCTATTCAAGGGACAGCAGCGCCATTTGTGACGGAGCAGACGGGGAGTCTCTCGGCGACCATCGGATTCCCGATAATTCTTGTATCAGATCTACTGGAGCAGATGGGGGTTGGGGTCGAGGTGAGTCCAGAAGAGCTGGAGGTAGAAATTAAAGAGCAGGTAATTGGTAGCGAGGGTTAATCATGAACAAAGGGCTAGTTTATGTGTTTACGGGTGAGGGGAAGGGGAAAACGAGTGCGGCGCTAGGGGTGGCTGTGCGGGCGGCTCTTACGGGGAAAGAAGTGGTGATTGTGCAGTGGTACAAGGAGAAGAAGTGGCCGATAGCAGAGCATAAGCTGGGGGAGAAGTTTGACAATATAAAGATTTATCCGATGGGGAGTGGATTTTATAAATTACCGAGTGATCATGCGACTGTTGAGGAACATAAAAAGGCGGCAGAAGCAGGCTTACAGCTTATCGCAAATAGCTTACAGCAAGAACCGTTCTTATTGGTGATGGATGAGATACTCAACGCGGTAAGCGATGGACTGCTTGAGGCCAAGCAAGTACAAGAAATACTAAACAAGAGAGGTGAGACGCATATCATCTTGACAGGCAGAACGGGAAGCGACCCTGCAAGGAGTCTCCTTGCAGGTGCTGATTTGGTGACGGAATGTCGGAAAATTAAGCATCCGTATGATGAGGGAAAGTTGGCGGTAAAAGGTCTTGACTATTGAGTGTAAAATAAGATAGTTATTTGTTTATTGCCCAGGGAGTGTGATATGTCTGCCAACAAAGAATTAAAAAATGTTGTAAAAAAAGTAAAGAAAACCTATCGAAAGAAGATGATCGAGCTCCCGCTACATAGGGAGTTGATACCTCAACTTACGGACAGAAATATAAATGTTGGAGAATTAGAATTAATTTCTGGCTCCATTTTATTTAGACGTGCTACCAATGTATTGTCGGCGATAAATTTGATATGTGGTTTGGCAATCGATATTGCAGGGGATAAAGAAGTACCTACGGGTGTGACAAAGTCCATGGTGAATGATACAGATGGAGAGGGGTGGAAAGTGACGAGAGATGATGGACAAGAATTTAGGGTGAGTGCAATAGGTGGGAGAGTGATAATGGAATATGAAAGTGGGCGCAAAGAGAGCGATTTAAGAGTACGCTACGACATTAATCTTAACCCAAAGAGTTGGCTAAATAGTACATGCGAAGTCGAAAGACCCGGAGTTGCAATTAATAATCACTTTTTGAGCGATTTAAATGAATCCGCTTGTGTAGCTTGGGAGAATATAAGTACTTTTGATGATCTAATGTACGGCGTAGTGTACCGACACTAAGTTGGCGGTGCGTGGACTCGATTTTTAATGTGATTTTTGACGTATAATGGGATGATATGAACAATAAAAAAGAAGTAGAGTCTTTGCAACAACCCATAGAGAGACAGGTGGAAGCCCCGAAAATTCCAGAGCAAAATCTAGAGTCGATGAGCTTCATGGAAAAAATAGAGAAGAAGTTTGCGCGAGTACCAAATACGACAAGCGACGTTAACGATGATACTGTGGTAGTACAACCCTTCGGCTCCGCTCAGGGTAAACAGCCACCCATTACTTTGCCGATCAATCAGCAGCAAATGCAAGTGGGTAAGACTGCTAAGACTGACCTTGGGATTGCGTGGTTGGTGAGTTGGGCCATACGACAAATAAAGATGTTGGCAAAACTGGGACGCAAGGTGCGTTTACAAGATATACCGGAAGCTAAGAAATAGTATGCAAGGCCTAGATCAACTATCTGTAGTTATGACCAATCTGGCTTACGCGCTAGTGTTTCTGGCGATAGGATTGTTTGGCTTGTTTGCGCTTGGCTATGCATTCATTCTTTGGTTTCGTAACCGCAATCGTGAGGAGTATAGCCTATCGTTTGTGACGCTTGAGGTAGTTTTGCCTCGTGATAACGAGATTAAGATAGACGCGGCTGAACAGATGTTTGCTAGTTTGTACTCGGTCAAAAACGAAGAATGGTATGCATTTTTACAGTCGGAACACGCCGTATCTTTTGAAATAGTGGGGAAAAAAGAAGACATTCGTTTTTATGCCTGCGTACCACACGAGTTGATGGAGCTAGTTGAGAAACAAATACATGGAGCTTACCCTGGGGCACAGATCAAGGCGGTAGAAGAGTCGAGTATATTTGATGAAAATGGGAAAGTTGCCTTTGAATCACTAGTCAAAACTCAGGCTGGGTACTATCCGATCCAGTCTTTTCGTGATTTAGCGACTGATCCACTATCTTCGGTCACTTCCTTTTTAGCCAAGATGAGAGAAAACGAGGGAGCGATGTTACAAGTAGTGGTGTCTCCTGCCTCGCATGCTTGGAGCAATAGAGGCCATGGTTATATTAGCAAATCAAAAAAAGATGAATCAAATCCAGAGAAAGCGAGTTATAGTGTAGACCCTAAAGCCCTTGAGGCAATTGAGCGCTCAGCCGGCAAGCCTGGGTTTGAGGTATCGGTGAGGTTGGTCGTGAATGCTCCTACCAAAAATGAAGCACATACACTGCTTAAGCAATTTGCAGGAACTTTTTCTCAGTTTGCGGGACCATACAACAAGTTCAAAAAGCAGAGGATTTGGCTCAAGCGCTTGTTTATGGTTGATTTTATTTATCGGTATCAAGCACTATTTTGGGGTAGATCGATTCTCAATGCCGAGGAGCTTGCCACAATTTTCCACTTTCCCAACAAACAAGTTGAGACACCACATATCCATTGGTTGACAGCCAAGATGGCTCCAGCCCCATCACAGATACCCAATGAGGGTCTTTATTTGGGCAAAAGTGTATACCGTGGGATGTCGAGAAAAATCTATATTAGTGACAAAGATAGGGCTAGACACATGTACATAATCGGGAAGACTGGTACCGGAAAATCAGAGTTCCTGATGGACATGTTACTCCAAGACATCCGAGCGGGGAAGGGGGTATGTTTTATAGACCCGCATGACTCGGTGGAGAAGCTCCTGGAATATATCCCACCAGAACGGGCGGAAGATGTAATCTACTTTAACCCAGCAGATACGGATCGCCCCATGGGTCTTAATATGCTTGAGGCGAGGACGGAGGAAGAGAAACAGTTTGTGGCTTCATCAATTATCAACCTCATGTATAAACTATATGATCCACATAAGACTGGTATTATTGGGCCTAGGTTTGAACACGCGATTCGCAATGCCATGATGACGGTGATGGTCGAACCTGGGGCGACGTTTATCGAGATTGTCCGCGTGATGACAGATCCCAAATTCCTCCAAGAATTGTTGCCCAAAGTCGAAGATCCGATGGTGAGGAGATACTGGACGGATCAGATCGCCAAGACCAGTGATTTCCACAAATCGGAAGTTTTAGACTATATCGTGTCGAAATTTGGCCGGTTTATCACGGACAAAATGATGCGCAACATCATTGGCCAATCGTATTCCGCCTTTGATTTCCGTAAAGTTATGGATGAGGGGAAAATACTTCTTATTAACTTAGCTAAGGGGCGAATAGGGGAGGAGAACTCGGCTTTCTTGGGGCTGATCTTGGTGCCAAAGATCCTGGTAGCGGCCATGTCGAGACAGGATATACCGGAGAGCGAGCGACGCGACTTTAATCTATACGTTGATGAGTTCCAGAACTTTGCCACTCCTGACTTTGCCACCATCCTCTCTGAGGCACGCAAATATCACCTCAACTTGATTGTGGCGAACCAGTTTATAGGGCAAATTGATGAAGAAGTTAAGAATGCCGTATTTGGGAACGTTGGAACTTTGCTCTCATTCAGGGTGGGCGTACAGGATGCGAATTTCTTGCAACATGAGTTTGCACCAACTTTCTCTGAGTCTGACCTGACCAATGTGGAGCGTTATCACACGTTTGTAAAGACGATCGTGGACAATGAGCCGATGCCACCTTTCTCGATGGACTTGACGCACGATGTGGAGGCTGAGCGCAAGCTAGCTAATCCTAAACTGGCGGAGATGATCAAGAAACTCTCGAGGCTCAAATATGGGAAGGATAAGAATATTTTGGAAGTGGAGATCGCCAAACGGGCGAGGTTGTAATTTGTACAAACCTGTCTGCGCAGGCAGGTTTGACAAATTGTACGTTTTGTACTAAAGTGACGGTATGAATACTACAAGAGTTACGGTCGCAGACTTTCGCAATAATATGTCAGATTATATGAATCGAGCTAGATATGGCGATGAAATAATAGTAATTGAAAAGTGGGGGAAAGTTCCACTAAGATTAGAACAAATGGTTGAAAAGAAACAGAAGAATGCTAAATCTGATAAGGCAAAAGCTAGAATTGAGAGGATCAAGGCCTTAAACGCAACGTTTGGAATGTGGGCTGATAGAGAAGATATGAAGGATTCAGTGAAATGGGTACAAGATTTGAGAAAAAAGGAAGAGAGTAGATATGCCAACTTACTTGGTTGATACAAATGTTTGGATAGAATCTTTTCATGGCAATGAACAGGCGAGGGAGTTTTTAAAAAAAGATGATTTGTTTGTTTCTTATGTTACTAAGGCTGAGTTAATATTTGGTGCTAGGGATAAAAGATCATTGTCTAATCTAGAAAAGATTTTAGGTAAATATGGTGTGAATTGGGGATCCGACTTGGTTAACCAGAGAGCGTTGGAAATACTGATAAAATACCGATTGAAACAGGGAATAGGGATATTGGATTGTATGCTAGCGGCAACGGCATTAGAGAATAAGATGATTTTAATTACAGACAACATTAAACACTTCCGTGGTATCGAAGGGTTGGTAGTAAAGAAACTTTCCGAAGTGATATAGAGTGGGCCAGCCTGGACTCGAACCAGGAACCTTGAAGGTATAAGCTTCCTGCGCTAACCAATTGCGCCACTGGCCCCAAATCAGAGTAATTTTAACACATGATGTTGTGCTAGAATGAACAAATGACAAGTCAAGTAACAGACCCAGGACTGATGAGGATGGCAGACAAAGTCTTTTGGGAGGAGTTTAACCAGAGAGAGTACCCAGGTGATAGGTATATTGTGGTCGACAGTAAAAACCAGAAAATCGTGGCACAAAATGTGAAACTGATTACAGAGAAGAAAAAGGTGCGGGTCTAAAATTAGATCTCTCGACTACGCTCGAGATGACACTTTCTCGTCATTCCGACCGCAGTGGAGGAATCTACAATTCTGCGATCTTGGTTTTCTTGGATTCGGACTTGGTTTCGCCTAGGAAAGCGAGGTATTTCTCGGTAGTTGAGAGGCGTTTGTGGCCGACCATGTGGGAGAGCTCGACGATAGGAACTCCTGCCTTGAGCTGTTCTACGACAAAGGTGTGGCGCAGATCATTGACTTTGGCGCCTTCGATGCCGGCAATACGGAAGTAGCGGTTGACGGCGGTCCTGATATTGCGGATCAAGAAAGGATTACCAGTTTTGGTGATGAAGAGGGTAGTGTTTTTGGTTTTGGGGCGGCTAGATACGTATTTTTCGATGGCGAGTTTGGCGGTCGCGTTGAGGGGAACACGTCTAGCGTCGTGAGACTCGTAGGCACGAATCTTGAGATGAGATTTCTCAAGTGAGATATCTTGGAGTTGGAGACCAGCGAGCTCGCCAATTCTGAGTCCAGTTTGGAGGAGTAGCTCGACGACTCCATACATACGGATATCACCGCGGACCGCGTCGCGCAGGGCGCGATACTCAAGGGGGGAGAGGATGCGAGCGGGAGTGATATTGTATTTGGGGTGGCTAACAGAGGTAGCTGGACTCATAGTCAAAATACTTTCACTAATCAAGTATTTGAAAAATGATTTGATGGAGTTGAGTTTGCGGGAGATACTCTTGAGGGTATATTTTCCGTCTTTGAGGGATTGTTTGAATTGTTCGAGGTGATCGGTGGTGACATCTTTGGCTTCAAAAATATTAAGTTTGCCCAAAAATATCAGGAGCTGGTCTAGATCTTTGGCATAGGCTAGAATGGTAGCAGAGGCGCGGCCATTTTTTTGGAGATATTTGATAAACTGAGATTTTTGGCTTTGCATAGTGCTAATAATACTATATTATGGGTTATAAAGCAATTTTTCGATAAATTCAGGATAAATATATGCGTAAAACGATCTTGTATGGAATCATAGTTTTTCAGATTTTATTGATTATTTCTCTGGTAAAAGGAATTGTGAAGTCTAAACAAGTAGCGTTACGGATTACTAGCATGCAGGAGGAAAAAGCCAAATTGGAGGCCGAGCAAGCAAAAATAAAACAAGAAGAGGAATATGTCGCGAGCTCGTATTATCTAGAGAAAGTGGCACGAGATGAGCTGGGACTAGCTAAGATAGGGGAGAAGGTAGTGATTGTACCCGATGGAGTACTGAATCGAGAACCCGCCGACGCCAAGGCTGTGGCGGGCGAAGGGGAAAAGGCGAACTGGCAGAAGTGGTGGGACGTGTTGTCTGGTAGAATATGAATGTTGGAGAGTGGGCAGGCCGGTAATGCGTCAGTCTTGAAAACTGATGAGCGTAAGCTCTAACAGGTTCGACCCCTGTACTCTCCGCCTTCGTCCGCCGTAGCTAAAGCTACTTCGGACTTCGGCGGACAATGTCCGCCATGAAAAATATTTTAGCGAAGGAGGATTAGCCTCGCCATGTACTACGTCTATATTCTTAAATGTTCGAATGATCAGCCATATACTGGTTGTACCGACAATCTAAAGGATAGGGTAGAACGTCATCAAAATGGATATGTTCCAGCCACTAAGCCCCTACTTCCAGTTAAACTTATTTCTTACTTTGCCTTCTCCAACAAATATATCGCCTTCAGTTTCGAAAAATATCTCAAGTCGGGTTCTGGTCGTGCCTTCATGAAAAAACATGAGATAATCAAATTATGAAAAAACTTCCTTATTACAAAATATCGGGTACACATAAGGAAATTGGTGAATTTTTAGGAACAACGTTTAGGCAAAAAATTCAAAATTCCATAACAGAGAGAAAGCAAACAATTTCTGATTATTCAAGTTATCTTCCTAAATCTCAAAAGTGTTTAGATGTAACAAAAAAATATTTTCCTCAATTAATCATCGAAACTGAATCAATTTCCAAAGCAGCGGATGTTTCATTAATCGATTTTTTCTTTATGAATAATCGTGAAGTCTATGACTCTGCAGAACAAATAGATCAACAAAATTCAGTCAATCTTGATCACTGTACTGTAGTTGCGGGATTTAACAACGATAAATTGGTAATTGGACACAACGAAGATTGGTCGCTTGACCAAATAGACTCTTTTTATATTTTAGAAGCGACCATTGGGAACACAACTTTTATTGGGATGAACTATATGACTGTGATTCCAGGATTATCAGCCTCTATGAACAATTATGGTCTAGTCCAATGTATCAACGATATTTATCAAACAAACAAAACTGGTGTCCCCAAAAACTATATTGCTAGAGCTGTTTTAGAAACAAAATCTCTCGATGAGGCAGAATATATTATTAGAAACACTCCAAAAGCCTCGGGCTTTAACCACGTATTAGCTCAGAACGATGAGATTAGAAACTTTGAGATAGCAGGTGACATTATTGGAGCCCAAACCGTTATCAAAAAACCATATGCTCACACCAATCATTATTTGACTCCGGAACTTCAGTTTTTAGAGAAATTCCACACTAAAAGTTCAGAGATTAGATATAAACGTGCATCAAAACTCCTTAGGAAAAATATGACTATGGATAACATAAAAACAATTCTTTCGGATACTCAAAACTACGAATATCCTATTTGTCGAGAGGGTGAAACAATAGGATCGGCAATTTTTTCTCCATCTCAACTTAAAGCTGAGTTCTGCTATGGTCATCCTTGTGCAGGAAAGTATATTAAGTACGAATTAAATTAGATTCTAATATCTGACATAGTTCTCCGCCTACGGCGAGACAGGTTCGAGCGAAATATGGGGAAAACAACTTTAGAAGAAATCTCAGCGGGCGGGGTAGTTTATCGCAAAAACGACGGGAAGTTTTTGATAGGGAAACACTCAGGATATCATAAGTGGGTGTTACCTAAGGGGCTTGTGGAGTGCGGTGAGAGCCAAACAGAGGCGGCCGTACGGGAGGTGGAGGAAGAAGTGGGGGTGGAGGCCAAAATAGTGGATTTGACGCCCCTTAAAACGATTGAGTACTATTACTTTGCTGATTTGGATACGGGTGGGGCAACTACTAGACGAGTGAAGAATTACCAGGAAAACCCGGCCTTCGCCAAGGCTTCGGCGGGCAAAGCGAGAATACACAAACAAGTTATTTTTTATCTGATGAAGATGCAAAAAGATTTGGGCAAAGAGGGATGGGAGATGGAAGAGCGCAAATGGGTCTCGTATGAGGAGGGGATGAAACTCTTGGCATTCCCGACTGAGAGAGGGGTATTTGGGGAAGCTGGAAAAATACTTAAGTGCCTCTGACCAGAATCGAACTGGTATTGCCGGCTTCGGAGGCCAGAGCTCTATCCAATTAAGCTACAGAGACTCTTGTGCGCCCGATTGGACTTGAACCAATAACCTATTGCTCCGCAAGCAATTGCACTATCCAATTATGCTACGGGCGCATTTTTTGTTAATTTTTCTCCTAAAAGATGGGCATATGCCATGATTCTTTTT
>Ga0210057_1003532_pt1 | contig 21515 bp, 20 predicted proteins | sample CryGeyCG2114_010_2_FD_183968 | JGI IMG/M metagenome (GOLD analysis project Ga0210057, IMG submission 183968) | Groundwater microbial communities from aquifer - Crystal Geyser CG10_big_fil_rev_8/21/14_0.10 (SPAdes) (version 2) | ecosystem: Environmental > Aquatic > Deep subsurface > Groundwater ...
GAAGCGAATGGTGCTCGCGAATGTAGGAGGGTGAAAGTGGAAGCACACTAATGGCAGAATCCGAGGAATCAACCACGAGGCCGCATGCAGCGGCTTCCAGTACCACTTTATCAAGAGAACCGGTCTCGGAGCGGTGAATGAGTTTTGCCGCTGTACGGTATTCGTCGCGTAGTTTTTCTTGCGTAAGCGCGCCGAGGAACGCTACGTCGGCGCCGAGCTCCTGCGCGAGCGCGAGAAGAGCGCCGCGCTCCGGCCCGTCGCCAACGACGCGCAAACCTACTCCTGTCTTGTGTGCTTCATGAATGGCACGATCATGTCGTTTTGAAGTCATCAGACGTCCGACAGAGAGGAAATGGCGGTCGCGGCTGACGGACGGATCTGGCGTAAAAAAATCGGTATCGATGCCGTGACCCATGATCTGAAGTTTCGAAGTGCGGAGCCTGAAACTCTCTGGGGACGCAGTAAAAATGACATCCGCGAACACCGTAGCGAAACGCAATTTCACATCGACCGATTTATGCGTGTACCACAGCCCAATTTTCTTTCCCGTAAGGCGCCACCACCAGCCCGCAAGCACAACATACTCGGGGTTCATGTGCACAAACACCGCATCATATTCGTTCCGGATTCTTATCATATACGATAAGAATTTTGCTGTTCGAGCGAAGCGTTGAACGCCTTGCTCTTTGCCAAGCGAATAGACCGTAACATTACCAGGCAAGTCGGACGTGCCTTGCTGAAGAGCGATGACATGGATGTGTTCAAAGTGCTTTGCAAATTCTTCGACCCATCGGTGAAAAAAACCGAGAATGGGGTGATTTCTATCAACGGCCTGTGTAATGATGAGTAATTTCATAAAAAGTTGAGAGTTCTGCACGCAGGGACCGAAGTCAAATTTTATCGGTATACATCATGGCTTCCTACGTCGATAAAAACTGCAGTTTCTTTTTTCATATACACAATAATGCGCGATGAGAAATTCGCGGAAAATGCATAATAACGCCTAAACGTTCCTGACAACTTATGCAACCTGAGTGATGCGTCTTTAGGTGATTTTTGGAAACGAGCGACCGCGTGGAGTACGTCTTCTTGTATATCTTTTGGTAATTTGTTGAATGAACGAATAAAACGACGCGTGTAAAGACATCGCATATACAACACTACTCCGTAAATTTTCGAGCAAGTTCACGAAGATCTCCAGAATATACTCTGCCTTTACGAATATCTTCTTCGGCTTCGCGGATATGTTCAATTGCACGCTCTTCACGAAGAAGTCGCAACGCACTGCGAACGACGTGTGCTTTTGATTCAGCACGACCCTCGCGGATTTCTCGCTCAATAAACGCTTCGAGATCTTTCTCAATCGGTGTGGTTATGGTTGCCATAACTACTATAATATAGTACTAGGATTTAGTAGTCAAACGGGTTTCAAGATCGGTGAAATTGCAAACCGCCTCATGCGCTCCGTTCCCTTCCCTGCCGTCGCGGCGCATTTCATACAGCGACACCCACGGACAGTGTTCCCGCACACTTGCGAGCTGTTCAGGCGCATCGTCAACAAACACCGCCGGTTCACCTTCTGCAATGCGTGCAGCGATATGGATACCCTTGTCTCCTGTTTCGACGTATACTGTCTCTCGCCACGAGAGCGTCCAGAGTGCATGTTCTACCTTGTAGCGCTGGAAAGCGGCATGTCCGAACGTTACAATGATAAAATCCGCACCGTGCCGCTTTATGAACTGCGCGGCGTCGTCGAACACGTATGCGGAGAGGTCTCTATCGGGTAATGTCACCGAACCGTCAAGGTACGCGTCGCCCAATTCGCGCCACGCTCTGATTCGCTCGAAGGAGCCCGAAGAGGCCGCCTGTGCCCTGTTGACGTATATTCCAATCTGCGGGTCAGCAAGTAACGTCTCACGCACAAACCGATCATGGTCGAAAATGGTTCTATCAAAATCGGCAAAAACAGTCATAGTCACAGGAGCGTTTGAAGCAGTTGAGCAAGTTTGTCGGGGTCGTGCCGGATGAGGCTTCGCTGCAGCGGATCAGCGGCATCACCCTCAAGTACCGTTGTTGAAACCAAGTCGGCGCGAAGCACGTACGACTCATCACCGAGATCGTCTACCGTCGGGCACTCGCCCTCGCTTGCGTAATAGTCGAGCGCTTTCTGAGGAATCGCTCCGGAGTTCACGATAACGTAATCCGGCTTCCTCCCTGCATAGCGCGTCACTTCTTCCACACATTTCGACGCGGTGTATCCATCGGTCTGGCCTGATTTCGAAAAGAGATTCACGACATAGACGAGTTTCCCGTTCGATTTCTGAATCGCCTCCGGGATTCCTTCGACCACCAGGTTCGCCGCAGTTGAGGTATACAGATCGCCCGGACCAAGGATGATAAGGTCTGCGGTGGCGATCACTTCTGTTGCGCCGCCGTAGGCGTGAACGGGTGTTTCGGTCGTGAGCTCTTTGATATGCGCACGATCCGCGACAACCTTGTCGATCTCGTGCTCGCCAACAACCGTGTCACCGTTTTCAAGATGCGCTACCAAGGTCGGCGCCGTTTCCGACACCGGGAGTACCTTGCCGCGAATCTTCAGTATTTTTGAAGCGGCTTCTATCGCCGCAACGTCCGTGCCGAGAATGTCGGTAAGTGCGGTCAAGAACAGGTTACCGAAGTTATGGCCCGCGATATCGCCTTTCGCGAAACGATGCGTAAACAAGGAACGGATGAGCGACGTGCCATTGTCCCCCGCAAGCGCGACCAAGGCCTGCCGGGCGTCCCCCACCGGCAAAAACCCATAGGCATCGCGCAACCTGCCCGTGGAGCCGCCGCTGTCGGCTACGGTCACCACGGCGGCCAGGCGCACGTTTTCGGCGCGTTTGAGGCCGGAAAGTACGACAAAGGTGCCTGTACCTCCGCCGATGGTTACGATGTTTTTTTTAGTCTTTTTCATAGACGCCCTCCAAGAGATCGAGATCCTTATTCGTGTTCTTCAGAAGTTCGTTGTTCTTCTCCTCAAACGCCCTGAGGAGCGAAATCGCCGCCGTATCGTGGGGAAGTTCGCGTTCATACAACTCTCTGAACGCTGCAAAATCCTTGATAAAACAGTGACCACCGGCGCCACGCCCGTGAGTGTCGCCCATGTGTGCATACTGGTGCACCGGTTGCATGTGGGAAGGGCCGATACGCGGGTCAGCGACCATGTTCTGCGCCAGCACTCCCCAGTCGGCTCCAAATTTTTGTGCAATGTCATAGAGAAGATTCATGTACACGACCTTCATATAAAGGAAGTTATTCCCGGCGTATTTCGTAAGTTCCGCTTCGGGCGCACTGCATACCGAGACGTACGGCGCCTCAGGAAGGATGCCGCGAAGCGCTTCGGCCGCGGCATGGTAGGTTTCGTTTTCGGTATGCTTTGACGGAACACCGATGATGTTTCGGTCAGGGAAATCGATGTCGTGCCGCACGCTCGTTTCGCGCAAAAACTCTGGCGCATGAAGCGCAATAATGTCCGGATTCGCTTCTTGAATCGAGTCGGTGGTGCCGGGAAGCACGGTTGATTTGATGACCGCGATCTTCCCCTTTCCCACGAGCGGCACAACATCGCGAAGGATCGAATCATCAAATCCTTCCGGAGTGGTTGGTGTGGGAACCGCGATGAAGACGATATCGCACTCGCGAACTGCTTCTCCGTTCACGCTATACGGCTCTTCTTTCGCGTAGCGCACGATATCGAACCCGCGCTCTTCGAAATGGTCGGCAAGGTTCTTGCCTATCCAGCCCTGTCCAATAAATCCTAAGCGCATGTCGGACATAGTACCAATTTAAATATATGCTCGCCCGCTACGCCGCAGGGCGCCGAAGAGCCATACGAGCGAAAAAGAAGCGAGGGCTATGAAAAGCGGCATGAGCGGGAAGATAAAGCTGGAGGGTTCCGAGATGTACTTGAACTGGCCTCCGGTGTAGCCGGTAACGGCAACCGTTACATATCCGGCAAGAAGCGCGACGAGAAGCGGGAACCCCCATGAGCCGCCACGGCTCATGGAAACGAATGCAAGGAGAGCAAGCACAAGCACAACCCAGTGCAGAATGGTTATGGCGACTTTCACCCACAACACTACCCATTCCCCCGTCGAGAGAGCAACTGCCCTCCCTTGCAAGAGTTCCGGCAGGAGTTCCTTATATGAGAACGCTTCTTGCGGCGCGTTCACGCTAACCGGCCACGAAGCAAGTTCCGCTATGCCGAACGGAAACACATACAGCTTGGCGAGTGCGGGCACGACGCGAGTATAGTCGGTAACCGTCTCGGCCACACCGGACAGCCGAGCGGGTGAAAGGAGTTGCAATTCCCCTTTTGAGACGAGCGGCACTCCGTCCGAGAGCCCCAGCTGTTCAGCAATCATAACGTTTCGGTATGTCCATGGAGCGATGACGAGACCCGCCGCAGTGAGCAAAATGAGCGCGAGCAGTATTGAATGCCGCGAACGCTTCACGACAAAAAGCCAGACCGCGAGTACGAGCGGGACGAAAAAACCTATGGCATCCACCAATGCGGCAAAGCCGAGAAGAACTCCCGAGACCACGGTGCAAAACCAGGAACCGCGATACGCCGCCTTTAAAAAGAAAAACACCCCGAAAACGAAAAGGGCGGAGTACAACAAAAGACTGCTCCCGTATTGAAATGCCTGGATTAAAAATGCCGGCCAGAGCGACACCGCGATACCGGTGGCAAGTGCGGCAGCGCGCCCGAAGAACAGGTTCGCGATGAGATATGAGCCGACTGCAAGTAGGCCCCCCAAAGTTGCCGACAGCGCAAGAAGAGCCGTCGTCGAGGAGCCAAAAAAGAGTTCATAACCGGAAAGGAAAAACGCCCATCCGGGGCTTATGGACGGCGAGCCGTACGTTTTGTGCGGCTCTCCCCCGAGGTTCCCCTGTAGAAGAATGTTGTCCGCGATGCGTTGATACAGCGAGAAGTCGCCGCCGAGCTGGTCAGGAATGGGGAGTATGAAAAACAGCGCCGCGCGTACGACAAAAGCGAAAATAAATACCGACGCGAGCGGATGCTTTCTTAGAAAATCCGTGAGCGTAAGAATGGTCATACGTTTCCCTTGTGCCGCAAAACGCACTGCTCCCACCCCTTCCGGTATCGCGCGAGGTACGCCTCCTGTGTCTGCGGTTCAAGCGCGAGGGCGGTCTGTCTTCCCGCCTCAGAGAGGCGCGTTCGCTCTGTCGGGTTGAGGTACAAGCGTTCGATTGCCGCGGTGAGCGCCGCCTGATCGCCTATCGGGATAACCACACCGTTTTCTCCATTTCGCACCACCTCGCCGGCACACCCCACATCGGTCATGACGACCGCGGTGCCCGAAGCCATGGCTTCAATAATCGTCATTGCCCACCCCTCATAATTCGACGTGAGCAAAAAGACATCGGCTCCCCTGTAGTACGAAACGACATCGTCGGTCCATCCTTCAAAAATAACATTGTCGCGCAATGTGTGGCGTGTAACATGATGTTCGAGCTCGGCGCGATCGGGGCCCTCTCCCACGATAACGAGACCGATACGCGGGTGTTTTTGTGTAAGTTCTTTCATCGCGTCAATGGCAAGCGCTATATTTTTTTGCTTAACGAGCCGCGAGACGATGAGCACCAGAAAGTCAAACTGCACATACTTTTTTCTCAAATCAAACGACGGCGTACGATGCGCAATGCCGGCTGTATCAGTAAAGATGGGGAGCACCGTCACCTTCGATTCAGAAACATTGAGGCCATTCAAAAGGTCTCGCTTGATCCTTTCCGATACCGCGCGGATACACGTCGCCTGCGGCATGAACACGCGCGCCAACAACTGATACAGGGTATTCTTGAGTGATTCTTTCCAATACGGGCTGAAAAACGTGCTGTGTACTTGTACCTGAACCGGCAGGCGAAAAAGAAATGCAAGCGGGAATGCCGCAAAGGAAAGGACAAACGGGTCCTGGATGGTGATGAGGTCGTACTTTTCTTTGCGTACTATCCGATACCCAATCCACAAACCTTTAAAAAAGCTGATAATTTTGTTTCGAGAAGTTGGATAGATAGCGAGGTTTCCGCGCTCTTGTTTTGCTCCGCCGGCACTAAAGAGAACGATTGAGAGTGTATCGACGAGGCCGGCATATTCGAACATACGCTTCCCCGCATTGCTATCAGGGCGGAGGATATTTGGATCCAAACTGAGCATCAGGATATTCATAGGCTTTTGAGAACGTCCGCTGTTTCTTCTACCATTCTGTCGACCGAGAAGTTACCGACCCGTTTCTTGGCATTTCCGGCAAGCCGGGCGCGGGTTTCAGGCGAGGCGAGCAGTTTCTCAATTCGACGTTCCAATGCGTCGGCATCGTCCGGCTGAACCAAAAACCCGTTCACGTTGTCTTCAATCAGTTCCGGGTTGCCGCCGATTTTTGTGGTTACGATAGGTACTCCGACGGCGGACGCTTCGAGCAGAAGATGCGAGAAACCCTCATAACGCGTATTCAGTACGAACACGTCCGCGGCGCGCATGTAGCGAAGCGCGACGGAGCGCTCAACATTCCCGGTAAAAATTACCGAGTCAGAAACACCAAGCTCGCCTGCAAGCCGTTCAAGTTTCTCCATGTCCGGCCCGGCGCCGACAATGAGAAGCGCGAGGTCGGGAAACCGCTTGCGCAGTTTGGCATAGACGCAGATAAGCGTGTCGAACCCTTTCCACGGCACCAGGCGGCTTACCGAAATCACTAGCTTTCCTTTGAATTTCAGCAGCCCGCGAATGACCTGCTTTAAACCGACTTGTTCGGCTTCGATGCCATTGTAGACAACCGTAATCTTCTTTTTTGGAATACCCCACTCGCGGACTATTCTGCCGAGGTAGCGCGACGGCACAATGACTTTGATTGCTTGTCGCGCCACCCATCGTTCAACGAAACGCATGACGAGCGGAACGATAAAGAGCGTATCGTCTTTCTGAAAATGTTCAAGCATCTCCGTATAGGAGAACCGTGCGGTCGCCTGCTCCCATGCGTAATCACCGACGATCTTCAGCAAAAACGGCTTGCGGGTGAGTTTTGAGACCAGCGCGGCAGGAAAGCCGACCGACACCGGGTCCTGCGCGAAAATGACATCCGTCTTGAACGAACGGCGCAGCAACTTGAAAAAATAGACCGTGTGCCGCAGGAATTTCGGATAGCCGCGGACACTACGGTACGGCAAGACATCCACCTCAAAACCCCGCTTGGGTAGCTCGTCGAGCAGGGTCTTGGAGTAGGTCGCCGGGCCGCCTCCCTCGGGAGGAAACACACCCGTCGCAATGAAGACGCGCATATATATGCTCCACTATAGCAAAATTACGCCTTGAAAAACTTACTTTGCATATCGCGCACTATGGTTTTCCAGTCATATGTGGAGAATGCCAGCGCTTTCGCGTTCTCAACGATACGCTCCGTTGTTTCTTTGTTCTCAACAAACAACGTCACCGCACGGGCGATTTGCTCCGGATTTCGTGCATCCACCGCCCTGCCCGTCGGGGCCTTGTCGGGGTTCCGCTCCGGGTCGAACAGGAAATCCCTGATGCCGCCCTCTTGGGTTGCGATAACCGGAATTTCCCCCGCAAACGCTTCGACGAACGAGCTTCCAAAACCCTCCGAGAGAGACGGGCGGATAAAGATATCGCACGCCTTCAGATACTTGGGCATCTCCGCATGATCGACAAAGCCGATGAAGTGAACGCGCGAGGTCACCCCAAGGTCTTTCGCGAGCGCCTTCAGCATGTCCTCATCGGGTCCGGTGCCAAGAATAGCGAAATGTACGTTTTCAGGGAGGTGCGGGAGCGACCTGATGACGTCATCGCAGGCGTTTTTCTTCACCAAACGTGACGTGGTAATCATGAACACGTCGCCTTCCTTTTTCCCAAGTTTCTGACGAACCGCATCAAGCTCTCGTTTTGAATACTGCTGTGAAAAATGTGTCGTATTGACCGCGTTTGGTATCAGAATCGGCTCACCGGCGTATCCCATGCGCTTCGCCCATTCGCCAAGGAATGTGGAGATGACCTGGATGCGGTCGGCCTTCGTAAAGGCGCGCTTAAACAAAGGCCAAAGCGGTGCCATTTTCTTTTCGATGTATTCGGGCGGATCGCCCTCTTGAAGCGTCAGTAGGTATTCGACACGCGGGAAATAGGTCTTGAAGAGTCCACCAGGCACCCCTGTTGCGTGCGCCATCATGCACCAGAGCGCGTCATAGCGATATTTTCGATGCAACAGGGCGGCATACCAGACTGCCAAAAACTGATACAGCATTTTGTTGAGATGAAGCGGAAAACGTTTCAGGTCTTTCATTTCAGGTTCGCGCGTGGCGATGCCTATTCGGTGCACCAGTACGTTCCCTACCTGCTCCTTCTTTGGAAGCGTTGAGTCAAAACGGTTGGTCACCATGTGAAACTCGACATCATTCGGACTTACGCGATCCGTAATCTCCTTTATGGCCGCCTCGGCACCGCCGATATGCTTTGGATAGTATGCGAGCGAGAATATGAGAATTTTCTTCATGATTGTTCTTGCGCTTTCCGGACGATGTCAGCATACGCAAACCTGAGCGCGTTCGCAAACGCATCTCCCTCCCCAAGAGAGTTGCGCGGAAGTGTTTTCCCCGCAACACGCATAGCGGTTGCTTCCTGCGCGCCGTGCGTGCCGTACACCTGGTCCGCGCGAGAAAGCAGTATGGAAAAGAGCGCGCGCCGAAGCAGTGTGAGGTCGTCGATGTTTTGGTCGGCAAGCGTAATCAAAAACGGTGCGCCGACGACGGTCTTAAAGAAAAACCCGGCGAGCGCGGCATAGCTTGCCATCAAGCCCCAGGCGAAAAGATAGCGGTGCTTGCTCCAGAGTATGAACCCGACAAATGGGCCCAGGAGCGGAAGCAGAAACTTGTCGAACGGTGCGCCGAATCCGATACGGTGGAGGGTGATGTTCGGAGCCGGTGGCGGCGTGTGTGCCGCGTCGCGGCTGAAGCGCGTGGTAACGATAGCGAACTCGACCTCCGGGACGGCGCGCGCAAGCTCTGTGAACGCATCTTCCGCAAGGCCTGAAACCGGCGCGAAGGTGGTTGAGAACACGAGGACGCGCTTGTCCCGTTGCTTTCCCCGAGGATGTTCCTCTACAAACGAGCGGATATATTCTTCAAGAGACCGCCCCGCGCTCCACCCAAGCTTCCTGGTTTTTGTCGTGTCCAAATCGGCGGTCATGCGATTGCCAGGCCTGGTCGGAAACATCACCACGTTGTCGCCAAACCCGAACAACTCCGCCACTTCACGAATCGAGTATGCCTTCTCGTTTCCAAGGCCGTATTCGTCTCCTTCGCCCCGCTCGCCCACCGCCACAAGGCCGTCCACCAGGTCGAGAACGTGTGTAAAATTCCGCTCCTGCGTGCCGGGGCGCACAACCGCGCACGGCGCACCCGAGAGGTACATGCGCTTAAAGTGTTCGATCAGTGTGCCATAGACGCCGGAGCGCTCGCGCGGGCCATACCCGTTATAAAAATATGTGATTGCGTACGGAAGCCGTTCAGCATCCCCTACTGCGCGCACCTTTTCCGTATTCTCTTTCTTGGTGCGTGCGTACGGAGAATCAAGATTGTCGCCGAACTTCGTGGAACTTCCGGCATAGACCAGTTTGCACCGGTTCCTCTTCCAAAACGCGAGTACCCCTTCGGTGCCGCGCGTATTTAAGTCCTCGACCACATCGGGCTCCAGCACGCTCTGCTCAACACGCGCATACTCGCCCAGGTGGTAAATGATGTCCGGCATTTCCGAAATGTATTTCTCAATGTCTTTCGTGTGCCCCTCGCGGTATTCGACGCCCGGAACGTGGTTCTCCTTTGAGCCGGTAAAGTAGTTGTCAAGCGAAATGACGCGCCAGCCGTCTTTCGCCAGCCGCTCGCACAAATGCGAGCCGACAAACCCCGCTCCTCCCGTTACCACTGCCAGTTTTTTATTTTCCAAACGCTTAGTCATGCAACTCTTTTACCGTATACCCTTGGTACTCCATCCGGCGGACAAAGAGTACGCCGAAAGAAACCGCGCCGGAGAGCCCCACGAGTGCCGCGAGCCATCCGAAGATGGGCGGTATGAATATGCCGGACGCGTCTGCGGCAACGACAGGCGCCGTGATGAGTTCTTCGCGCTCAACGCTTTGGAAAAGTTCAGCAGTGTTTCCCTGTTCTGCCGGTGCGTGCACGGACGATCCTGCTCCGCCAGAGCCGGATTGCGCGCGCCCAAGAAAGAGCGGATATTCGTAGCGGGCGGCGACGATTCCGTTCGGATACATGAGCACGACCGTTCCGGGATCCGTCCCCGAAAGTCCGGTCCGTTTGTTTGAAACTAACACGGTTTCACCATCAAGGATGATGGTATTTCGCGGAAACTGGAACTGTCGTCCACTGCCGAAAAGAAACCATCCGCCGATATCTATTTCCACGCCGCTTCGGTTAGTGAGCGCGACGTATTCGGATGTAACGTCGGAAACCAATACCTTCGCCGGGATAACAGTAATTGTTACACGATCAGATGCACTATAGCCGCCGCTTGATGCGTCAGCGACAACAACGTAGGTACCGGGGAACGCGAAGTTATAAAGGACGCTCTGCCCTTCGCGCCAGTCGCCGTTCCCAAACGACCACACGACGCGCGCGTTTTCGATTGGTACGCCGACCGCACCGGTTACGCGCGCCGCAAAAGCGCTATCCGCCCCCACGAATACGGTGGAGGCGGCATCAATGTGCACTCTAATTTCCTTGGTGTCCTCGATGAACACGCCGCCGCCGGAAGAAACGGGTGCCTCTTGTGTCGCCGCTCCTTGATTTGATTGTCCGGAGTTCTGGTTCTGGTTTGTTCCGCTTGTGCCTACCGTGATGTGGGGAATAATGTCCTCGTAGGTTTTCGAACCCGGCTCGCCTATGCCCTGCACGGTGCTTATTTCTTCCACGGCGGCGTACGGCCTGCCGTCCACGATACGCTGAGCGATTGTTGCACCGACGCCCGGAAGCGTGTCAAGCTCCTCAAGAGTTGCCGTGTTGATGTCGAGCATATGATCGGCGTACGCCGGCACTGCAAAAGCGAAAAGTGCGACCGTTACAATCGGCAATGCAGTGCGAAAAGAGACGCACACCTGTGTTTCCATGCAATACACGATACTACAGAAACTCAACCGTTTGCCGTATCATTTTCGAATCTTGTAAGGCGTTCTGAAGAGCGTACGGGGTCGTCTGATACCATGGTGGTACCATGAACATGAACGATGCGACGCTCACGGTGCGTATCGCCTACGTACTCGCGCTTTCTCCGCTCATTTCCGTTCCGTGGATTATATTCCCCCACGTCGCCGCGCGCGGACTTTTCGTACTGTCGCTCGGAAGTATCGCTGTTTCTCTCGCCTTTCTCTGGTATGTGCGGCATCGGCACGGTTTCAAGCCACCGGTTTTTCTTGTCCTTTTCTTCTCGTACATCGTGTGGATGCTTCTTGTTTCGCTTATCGGCGTGCACCCTCTACAAAGCATTCTCCCCTCTTATGAGCGTATGGATAGCGCTCTTATGCTCGCCGTTCTTTCCGGCATGTTCGGCGCCCTTTTTCTTCCGTTCTTCTCGGAGGCGGTGTGGAAGCGCCTGCTCATCATCACGTTGTGGGTCGGAAGCATTGTCGTTGTCGTGGCGTTTGCGGAAACGCTTATACAATTACCCCAAAGCTACCCAACCGTATTTTTCGGCAATCCGACGATTCTGGCTTCGTTTCTCGTTATCGTGCCGTTCCTTGCGGGGTACGCTTTTTCATACGCGCGGCGTGTCTCGACGAGGTACGCGCTCGCCGCGCTCGCGCTCCTTTCGTTTGCCGTTAGCTTCCTTTCGGAGGCGCGCGGGGCGCTTCTTGCCTTTATCGTCGGCTCCGCATGGGTCGCGGCAATCGGTTTTTTCACTTCAGCGCGGCGTGCCGCCATACGAACGCGGGCGGTATACGCAGGGGTTGCGATTATCATTGGCGTAGCCGGTCTCCTACTTTTTGTCCCGTCCGCGACCGCACCTCTCACGAACGCGGTTGCGCAGGAGATTTCGTCATTTTCCAAAGAACCGCGCTTCTTTCTGTGGAAGGCGGCTCTTGAAGGGTTTTCCGACAGACCGTTCATCGGACGAGGATACGGCGCATTCGATGCGGTGTTCGAAGAACACTACCAACCGCCGCTCATTGCACAAGAAGCGTGGTTCGACAGCGCTCACAACCACTATCTGGACATTCTCATCGACGGCGGCATCGTCGGTCTTTTGTTGTACCTCGCTTTTTTCGTCAGCGTACTTTATGCAATCCACCGACGCCTTTTCCGGCCTCCTTCAGGCGGGTGGCACGCCTCCCCGCGCGCGTATTTGGCAGGGGCAGTTATTGCCTACCTCGTAAACAATGTCTTCATTTTTTCGTCGCTTGCTCCCACGCTCATTGTCTTGGCCATCGTTGCGTACTTGCTTTCTGATACAGAGCGGCCGGCAGTTGCCCGTGAAAGCATCCACGGTCGGTTTCGCGTCCTGCCGTTTCTTGTGTGGGCTCCCGCGCTGTTCGTTGTGTTGGTCTCGTTCTCTTCGTTCGTTGCCGGGTCAGCGGTTGTCTATGGGTCTAATGAACGGCTCGCCTCAAGCGAACGCCTTGGCGCATTCCGTTTTGCGCGCGCTCTTCCCACGTTCGACCGGCAAGGTCTCGATATCGCGATAGCGGAAAACGCGGTCCGCACCCGCCTCAGTGAACCCATTCCATTCCGCTTCTCTCCAAATGAAACGGCAGTGGCGCCGGGCGCGGCGCGGGCGGCATATGCCAAAGGCATCTACCTTTTCACTCGCGGCACACTGGACGAGGCCGAAGTCTTTCTTCAAGCCGCGAGAGACCGTATGCCGGAACACCCGCTCATTCGCAGGACACTCGGCGAAGCGTACACTGCGCGTAAAAAATACGATGACGCCGCCAACGAATACCGCTCTGCCTACGAAACAACGCTGAAACTGCCGCACACGTTCGACTTTCAGTTCTATATCGATTCAGCGCGGCAGAGCTACGCCGCCGCGCTGGTATACGCGGGCCGGCTTGAAGAGGCGGAACGCCTTCTCGCGGAATACTACGGCGACACATTCATTCCCTATACTCCGGAACTCCTTGCCGCGTACTACGCGCAAGGAAGTGAACGGCACGTGCTTGCGCTTCTCGAAACCGCACAAACCGAGGAGCCGCACGACCCTCAACTATGTTTTTCATTTGCGGCGGCGCAATTGAAATTCGGATATCGCCAAGGGGCTATTGATACTCTAGAGAGATGCGCACGCACATTCCCCGCTACAGAGAGCGACGCCACACTCTTTATACGCGAGATTAATGCCGGTACCGTTGACCTCGATGCACTCTGAGACGTGGGTCACGTGGCAATCGGGTGGACGTACAAGAGGTTCTTCAAAACGTCTTCGGGAACCTCGTTCTGAACAGGCGGCTCCGATCGGGGCGCGGCGGCGTTTCCGCCGCGCCCTTGTGGTGTGCCATTGCCGTCGTCGTCATTGCCTTTTTTCTTTTCGTTCTTCTCGTTGGATGTTCCTTTGCCGCTTGCCGGAGATTTCTCGTCCCCCTCGGCGCCGTTTTTCGTCTCTGCTCCCTTGCCCGGCAGCTGCTGTGCGCGGTTCGCCATAATCGAACGGAACGCGTCCTGGAACCCGCCCGGGGTGCGCCTGCGCTCGGGTGGCGCGTTGTCTTTTCCGTCGCCCTTCAAGCGCTTGAACCGGGCATCTATCTCGCCGCGTGCGGTCGTGTATTTCTTTCTGGCGTTAACCAAGAGGTCCTGGTATGAAATGTGTTTTCGGTCAGGAAGCGGCAGGGCTTTGGCGAAGAACGGTCGGGCGCGAACGTCGTCGATAGTGAGCGCGACAATCATTTCGCCTGTACCGAGGCGCACCAGCTCATCGGAATCGGCGTACGGATAGAACGCGCGCTCGACGATGTCTTTGTCGGAAGAATGCGTGGAGAATGATGCAATCGATCCACACCGGGAGATTGCAAACTCGCGCAGAGGGCGATCGGTCTCCTGCTGTATCGTATCGGCAACCGTTACCGCTACTTTCTTCGAAGAGAAGAGCCGTTCAATCTCGGGTTCCGCAAGGTAGCGGAGTGTATCCTGCAGATAAAGCGCAGAAGGCGTGTCCGCGTGGGCGCCCAGCATACGCATCACGTCGGCAAACACGCGCACTAGGGGCGTCATCCGCGTCGGGAAGATGCGGATGTGCGAGAAATCGATAATCAGTATCTTGCCTTTAACAACGTCCGAGAGCGTGAATTTAGATTCATGCTGGCCCAGCAGGTTCCTGACAAGGGTATCTTTCGCCACATAGCGACCTCCTTCTTCAAGCACGCCTTTGACCGCAGTATCGCTCTTCAATTCCTGCTCGAACGCTTCTTTTGCTTTCTCGTCCTTGTCAAAGAATTTCTCGCGGCTCGGCTCGTCGGTAACCAGCATATGAAACGTGATTAAGGACGTGTCTGGTTTCTCTATGAGCAGATGCGCCGCGTACTCTACGAAACCGGAACGCTCTATATGATACAAAGACAGTAGGAGTTCGACGAGGTACTCGACCTGTACACTCTTCGGAAGCGCCCTGATGTCGTCAAGCGGGTTCCATGAGTACGGGTACTCCGCCTGCGCCGGGTCAAGATAGATAATCTGCTCTTCAAGCGCCGGGTCGATTCGCTCAATCAGAAGCGGTGCCGCCTTCCCGCTTGCGTCCAGAAGCACGGTTCCAACGCCACGCTCGATATCCTGGAGCGCCATTTGGACGACAAGCTCCGCCCTGCCTGAACCGAATTTTCCGAGGACACAGACATGCCGCAGGCGGTCATTGTCCTTGATGCCGAAATTGACCGTTCGCTCTTTGAGTGTCGTCGAGCCGAGATAGGTTACCATTTTGCCCCAGTCCATACTCACAGCTTACAGCTTTTAGCTTACAGGTTCCAGCTCAAAAAGCCGTACCTCACGGAATTTTTCCGTTCAACACCGCGCGCAGGTTGGAATACTTATTTGCCGGGTCCCAGAAAAACCAGCTGGTGAGGCCGGCGTCTTCGGCCGCTTGTATCTGCGCGGCGATATCTTCCGGCAGATAATCCTTCCCATAGTCAAAGTCCTGAAGCCACGGGCGAAGTTTGAGTTTGCTGTGAACATTCTTTGTGTACAAACCGGTTGCAACTTTTTTTGTCGTGGTCGCACTGCCCGGCGACTCCGCCGTAGGCGGAGTCGCCGGTACTACCTCTTCGCTGAAAATCGGTGTGCCATCGAGCGTCGCAACGGAAGTTTCGGAAGCAAGCGCGCGGCGTACGGCTTCCTTCATCGACGTGAACACCACGGTGTACGGATCCGAGTTTGGATTCGCCAAACCCGCGAACCCTTTGTTGTAGTGCGACGGGTACACCATGGGAGCGACGTAGTCGAAATACGGCAGGGTCCGTTCAAGCTGTTGGCCGATGCCGAGATCGTCGGTCAAAACCGCGGTGTAGCCGAACAGATCCACCGACATTTTTGCCCCGATAGGGTGCACTTCACTGTAGAGATACGCGAAGAACTGCTCCAGCGCTTCCGCTTTCTTTTCATTCACAAATGCGGCATCTTTCATCGGGCCATCCGATGGATAGCGAACGTAGTCGTAGTTAAGCTCGTCAAACCCGATTGCATACGCCTCCTTCGATAACACCGCGATATAGTCCCAGAAGTCCCTGCTGGACACGTCGACGAACGAAAGGCCTTTGTAATCTTCCCACGGCTCGCCGGGGCGGCTGACGCTCTGCACCGCTTGTTCGGGATATGCGTTGGTATAAAAAGGATCCTGGAACACGGTGACGCGGGCGACGGCGTAGATCCCTTTGTCATGAAGCGACTTCACAAACGCCTCCATGTCGCGCGCGCCGCAGTTCGCAAGGGATGCTTCTTTAAAACGCGGATCCTTCGTAGGAAAACCGATAGTGCCCGAATAATCCTTGACGTCGATCACGACCGCGTTCAGCTTCGTCTCTTCAATGAGCGACACGAGGGAATCACGGAAACTCGGCGTGCCCGCGACGCACTGGCTCATGTAAATGGCGTGCATCGGTTCGGGGGTACCGATGTGCGGCGCAGAGCCGTAGGATATTTCCTCTTCGTGTGGCTCCTCACGAACTGCCCCCACCGCTCCGTCGGACAGCGCACCAACGTTCCACTCGACCGGCGTCGCGACCGCGAACATTCCTGCCGCCCCAACGCCAACGAGTGCGAACGTGAGCGAGAGCCACTTATTCCGCTTTGTCGATGGTTTGGCCATACGCGTGTACCCCTGTCTGCGTGTGGTCACGCACAGGCAGGCCGTTTTCGGTGTATGCCTCAGTGTGGTGATCGCCCGACAGCCTGCGCAAAAGCCATTTACGCTCTTCACGAATCAAGAACCCAAGCGCAAAAATCAGGACGCCGAAGATAACGGCAAGCGCGGTTTTGAAACCGAGAGGAATTCCGATAAATGGCAAAAGCGCTGAGCAAAGTCCGAGAAGCGAGATGAGGCCTGCTTTAGACATAGTAATAGTATAAGTATACGGTATCGCGTCTAAAGTATAAAGAGGACAACACATTCCAACCGCCTACGCCTTGATATGATATATCATATCAAGGCGTCATCATCGGATAGCGGCAAGAACCACCACAAACTCGCCTTTTTCGAGGATGCCCTTCTGGGCGTACTGCTTGCGGAGTTCGGCAACACGGCCCCGGTACGCCGATTCGTGAAGCTTCGTTATTTCCCTGAAAATCGCGGCTGGGCGTTCGGGCATGCGCTCATCCAGTTCGGAGAGTAATTTCCCTATCCGATGCGGCGATTCGAAGATAACAAGCGTTCGTTTCGTTTTCATAATCTCGTTCAAAAGCGTTTGGCGCCCTTTCTTATGCGGCAGAAAGCCTAGGAACACGAACTCGTTGGTGGGGAACCCACACACCGAAAGCGCCGCCGAGAGGGATGACGCGCCGGGAACCGGCTCTATGCGCGCTTCCGGCAGCTCGCGAACGATGCGTGCGATAAGTTCATTTCCCGGGTCCGCGATTCCTGGCGTACCGGCGTCCGTTACTAACGCGAGCGTCTTTCCTTCCCGCAAAAGCTCGACTATCTCTTCTGCGACTCTCTCCGAGCTTCGCTGGTGGTAACTTTTCATCTTCGCTTCGATGCCGTGGCGCGCTAACAACTTCCCCGTCACGCGCGTGTCTTCCGCAAGGACGATGTCCGCTTCTCCCAGCACGCGCATCGCCCGAAGCGTTATATCTTCCATGTTCCCCACCGGTGTCGCGACGATGTATAATCTCCCCATGTATCTATTCTAATATTCTCAAGAATTTAAGGATAGCTTCTGCGCGATTCGTGAGTTTGTGTCGCACCCTATTCCCCTCATTTCTCTTCAAAACCAGCCCTGAAATGGCAAGACGGCGGATATGTTCCGAAGCGGTTTTGATGTTAATGTTGAGTTTTGTCGCGACCTCGTCAACCGACAGTTCCGGGTGCTTCCGCAGCACGTCGAGAATTTCTATCCGACGATGGTTTGAGAATCCTTTGACCACTCGCTCGAGCGAACGTGCGTTGCCGATACGTGTTTTCATAGAAACAGTGTATCACCTATTCTTAAATTCTTGAGAATTTAAGCATCTGGGCGAGCGCGACGTGAAGCAGCGAGCATATCGGCAACTTTGTAGATGTCCCCCGCGCCCATGGTAATGAGAAGCGTTCCCGGGCCGTCATACTTCCTGAGACGCGCTTCGGCCTCCGCGAAATCCTTGACCGCCGTTGCGCGGGTACCGTTCGAATTGATCCTCTCCGCCAGCGCGGCGCTCGTCACTCCTTCAATGGGCTCCTCGCGCGCGGGATAGATCGGAATCAAGAGCACTTCGTCTGCATTGATAAATGCTCGCGAAAATTCTTCCATCAGATCACGCGTGCGTGAATACAGGTGTGGATGAAACGCAACGACCACGTATGTGTCGGGAAATTTTTTTTTCACTTCTCTAAGCGTAGCGATAATTTCTGTCGGGTGGTGCGCATAGTCGTCATACACAGGGGAGCCGTGGGGCGCGTCTCCTTTGTATTCAAACCGCCTCCATGAGCCGTGAAATTGTTCAAGCGAGTGGTCAATATCCACCTCGGGAACATCCGGCGCATACGCACGCACCGCGGCTTTCGCGGCTTTCGCGTTGTTTTCATTAAACGTGCCGAGCAGGTTGAGCGCGGGGCTTCGGTATATTTGATAATCAACGACGGAGCACGCCGCGTGCGATGCCAATTCCCGCCCAATATCGGTCTTTAGGTCGACCACCAGCGTCCCTTCCGGAGGGAGCTTTTTTACGGCTTTAATAAAACTTTTTTTTAATTGGTCGAACGTTTTGAAATAATCGGTATGGTCCCATTCAAGGTTAGTCACGATGAGAATAGTGGGGGCGAGTTTCAACATGTGATCTTTGTACTCGCATGCTTCAACCACGAACAGATTGCCGTCGCCCGCAAGAAAGTTGCTCCCGTCAAAATCCTTTACCAAAGAACCAACGATTGCCGTCGGCTCGTGACCGATATCGCGAAGCACCTTGGCGAGCATCGCAGTCGTCGTGGTTTTCCCGTGTGAACCGGCAACCGCGATAGTGAAGTGATTTTCCGTGACATCGCCCAACGCTTCAAAATACGACTGCTCCGTGACGCCCTGTTTTTTTGCCTCGGTGCGCTCGACGTTTTCCGCGGGTACCGCATCGGAATAAATCAGAAGTTCCGTTTCCTTTGGCACGTTCGTTGCGTTGTCCCCTATCGAAACACGGATACCCTTCGATTCCAGCAGTTCAGTTGTTGGCGAAGCCTCCCTGTCGGAGCCGGAAACTGACACGCCGCGCGCGTGGTACCACTGCGCCAAGGCGCTCATGCCAATGCCGCCAATCCCAACCATGTGTATATTCTGCGGTACCTTCATAGTGACTTCACCAGAGCGTTAAACCGGTCTCCCCGGTCAAACTCGTTCGTGAACATTCCAAATGAAGCAAAGGCGGGTGAGAAGAGTATGATGTCGCCCGCGTGAGCCGCGTCTATCGCCTCGCGCACAGCACCCGCGAGAGTACTATGATATAGCATAGCGGGTTCGAGTTCTGGCTTTAGGCGTTCGGTACCGCTTCCTTCAAGCGCGACCACTTTTTTCGTGTGCCGGGGCAACTCCTCAAGGAGCGGCGCCATATCAAGACCTTTGTCCGCGCCACCCATGATGAGAATGATGTTTTTCTTCCCATCCGGGTCAAGCGCGTGGAGCGCCGCGATTGTCGCTTCCGGAATCGTCGCGGTTGTATCATTAAAAATTTGTACACCATTTACTTCGCGCACCAGCTCCAGGCGACCCGGAACGCCCACAAAGGTCGCGAGTGTCTGTCTGATAACCTCGTCATCGATGCTTAAACTCCGCGCCGCTTCAAGCGCACACGCGGCGTTGGCAATGTTGTGCTCGCCGGGTACTGCAAGTTCCCAGTCTTTCGGAAATCGCGCTGGGTCGGTAATGACTACATGCGAGATAATTTTCTTCCCAAACAGTCCCATATATTGAACTGTTTGGGGGCCAATGATAAGCGTATCCTCGGGACCTTGGTGAAGAAATATCTGCGCCTTGTCCCGAAAATACGCGTCCATGTCTCCCTGGTAATAATTGAGGTGATCGGGAAAGAAGTTTGTAAATACGGAGATGTTCGGGCTGATCCCCGCTTCACCAAACCCCCAACACTGCCACGAATCGAGCTCCAGAAGCGCAACGCTGTCCGGCATGACCTTTTCAAGAAGCGAGAGCGTTGAAACACCGCGGATATTTCCTCCCAAAAGCACCCTCATTCCTGCCGCTTCCATGATGTTTTTCAGCATGTAGGTCGTGGTGGTTTTGCCGCGCGTGCCGGTCACGCCGACGATCGGGATTCCAGAAAGCTCTGCAAACCACGACGCGCTCATTTTAATCGGAATGCCTTCTTTCTTGGCACGTTGCATATATGCTGAATCCGGCGGCACGGTCGGACCTTTGAGTATAAAATCGCGCCCGGTGAAATCTTCCTCGCGGTGTTCGCCAAACACGAACGTGATATTCGGATATGCTTTCAGTTTCTCGACGGACGATTGTAGCTCTGCGTCCGTTTTAATGTCGGTTACGATAAGTTCAGCGCCGTTTTGTGCGAGGAATGCAACATCCCCCACGCCGCGGCCTAGAAGCCCGAGACCCGCAACGGTGATTTTCTTGCCTTTGACATACGAGCTGAAATCTTTCATGGGTGGGCACGAGAGGATTTGAACCTCCAAGGATTACTCCATACGGCTCTGAACCGCACGCGTATACCAGTTCCGCCACGTGCCCGCGGACGTATAGTAGTACCACGGATAACGTCCACTGACTATTCTACTACTCAAACAACGCCGAGAGCGATTCGCCCTTCGAGGTGCGTTGTATCGCGTCGGCAAACAACTCACTGACGGAAATCACCTCTACTTTGCTTGAGAGCGACCTGTCCGTCGACACCGTGTCGGCAATGAACAATTTCTTGATTGAAGAGCCGTCGATGCACTTCATCGCCTCTCCGGAAAAGATGCCGTGCGGCGCGGTCGCATACACTTCCCGTGCTCCGTGCTCGATCAACAAATCGACCGCCCGCGTAAGCGTTCCGCAGGTGTCGAACATGTCGTCTACGATAAGCATGGTTTTCCCTTTCACTTCGCCGACCAGCTTCATACGCGCGACTTGGTTCGGAAGATCGCGCTCTTTGTGGATAATCGCCATTTCGGCGTCTTTCATCAGGCGTTTCGCATACGACTGCGCGCGCACCACGCCGCCTGCGTCGGGTGACACCACCACCAGCTCATCCTTCTCGATCTCTTTCTTGAAGAAGTTCTTGAGGTGGTTCACCATCACCGGCCGCGCGTAGAGGTAATCGACGTTGGTATTGCGGAAGAAGCCACCAATCGCATCGTTGTGGAGGTCCATAGTAAGGATCTGGCTCACACCCAAGGATTCCAGAATCATGGCGATGGTGCGCGCCGCTATCGGTTCGCGCGGTTTCGACTTCCGATCCTGTCGCGCGTAGCCGTAGTACGGAATCACGACGTTCACTTTGCGGGCGGAAGCCCCATGCGCCGCATCAAGCGCCAAAAAGAGACGCATCAGGTTTTCGGCTGGCGGGTTGGTAGATTGAATCAAAAACACATCCTTGCCGCGGATGTTTTCACCAAACTGAACGTACTGCTCGCCATCTGAGAACGTGCGTATCGTGATATCTCCGAGCGGCATCTTCAAATGCGTGGCAATTTTCGAAGCGAGCGGGTCATTGGAACCCAAGGAGAAGAGTGCGTACCCATTTCCCATAGTGGGTTAGATTATACCAGGATACCGGACTATCCGAAACCAAGGTGCTTTTTGCGTACACTACAAACCAGGCATCCGCTCAGG
>Ga0210057_1003533_pt1 | contig 21504 bp, 19 predicted proteins | sample CryGeyCG2114_010_2_FD_183968 | JGI IMG/M metagenome (GOLD analysis project Ga0210057, IMG submission 183968) | Groundwater microbial communities from aquifer - Crystal Geyser CG10_big_fil_rev_8/21/14_0.10 (SPAdes) (version 2) | ecosystem: Environmental > Aquatic > Deep subsurface > Groundwater ...
TTATGTAAATCTATTCCTATGTAATTCATAGGTTGTCCCTCCTTTAAAATGATAATAACTGGTAATAATTACCCTTTATTATCCCACTTTATGGGAGACAGCTGATTTATCATAGCATCATATTATTATTTCCTTTTATTTTTTTATTAATTTTAAGCTAAACCGTTTTATGTCAGTTGTTGTTAATATAAGGTAATGTTTAACTTTTTATTTTTGACCTTTAAGTTCGGCTAAGCGAGATTTAATGGCTTGAAGTTCTTGTTCTAAAATTTCTGTTTCTTCTGAAAGTATTTCTGCTTCTTCCTTTTTAGAAGGAGTAGGAGCGGGATAATATCCCCAAAATCTTCTCCAACCTAATCCTCTGCCACGACCACCGCCTCTGCGACCATAAGCCATTTCTCCGCCGCAAGGACCCAAGCTTCAGCCAGTGCCGGGACCCGAACCCAAAGGGCCTGTTCCGTTATATCTTGGCATATTTTTTTATCTCCTTTTTAATTTTTAAATAGATAATCCGACCTTTGTATTCTATCTGTTTTGAATATACACCCGTAATTATTTCTTGTCAATAATTTGTATTTTTGCCATACTTAAAATGAATTTTTGTAGCGCGCTAACTTCGTTGGTACGAAAAATTGCGGCGGCGAAAAAAGAAGCGGCGAAAACGAGGGCGGGCAAAAATTCCTTCCCCCCAACCCCCTTCCTTTTTGCCCGCCCGAGCGTTCAGTTTGGCGCGCGAAGCGCGCCGTCAGTTCCGTTCAAAATAGGTTCGGATTTCGTCAAACAAACGCACATTAATGTGTTTTTATACACACATAACCTGTCATTAAAATAACAATTATTCCTAAAATAAGAAGAAATTGGACAAACTTATTTTTTTCTATACCTTTTTTAATTTGTTCCACAATTTGCTGCAGCTGTGCTTGAATTAGTTGTTGAAGCTTCTTCTGTTAGCGAATAGGACGTTGCCATGTCTGTTTTTGAAAGTGTTTTTCCGCATGATTCGCTTTTTGAATTGCTTCCGCAACAAACGATTTCTTTAAGACTATTTGCGTTTCTTCCTCCAAAATCAAATTCAGAAACAACTTGTTTATCATTAAGCAGTAAAGTTGGAGATCCGCTTACATTGAATTTTTTCGCTACATCAAAATCCTTTTGGGCAAATGCAAGTCCTCGTTTAGGATCAGAAATACAAGAATCTAAGCTGGCTTTATTAATACCGGCGGTTGTTGAACATTCTTCAGATTTTCCTTCCTGCATATAACAAGAAACATACGGCCAATATTTATCTGTTTGTTCATCGCGAATGCATATTTGTTTTAAATTTTCTTGAGCCTCTTTATCTCCATGCATAGAGATTATTTTACCGTTTTCGACGGATCCAATATATTTTATTGCCAAGTCTGAAGCGAAATCTGGAGCTTCACTAACTACTTTTTTAACAACTCTTTGCATTTGTAATCCAAACGGACAATCAGCAACAACAAATGCTGTTAATTTTGGCTGTTCGGATTTAGGAAGTTCATCACAACTTACTTTTTTAGCTGGAGAAGGTTGAGTAGTATTTTGCTTATTCATATCGTCTAATTTAATTCCCGAGGTAAATAGAATCTTTCCGTCTTTCGTTATATATGAAGTATACTTTTGAGCTGTTGCTCCGAGAAGTTCTAACTCAAATTCATACACGCCATTAATTTCTTTTATAGTATTAATTTTAAATTTTTGATCTGGGTTTCCAATAACTTTTGTAATAGTTGCAGGTAACACTTTACTTTTCATCGAGTCCATTGAGATTCCTGTTTGCATTGTTACGATTTTTATAACAAGAAATACTGCAACAAGGCCTAAAACAACTAAAACAGGTGTTTTATTAAATGTTTTTAATTCTGAAGTGTCTGTTTTTTTTACTTCAGTATGTAATGTTGGTTTGTGTGAAACTATTTTTTTTCTCATAATCTAATGATTAAACATTATTTTTTTATATATGTCAAGACGATTTTTGTATCATCATTCTTTGTCTTGTTCGGGTGCGATTTAGATAAGATTTCAACAAAGGTTTGTTCCATTAGGAATATCGGGAGATAAAAAAATAAGAGCAGGAACGTGATGTATCAAATCAGCCATTAAAATAAAACCATTTGATATTTTTCCCGCCATTGGTTTTGGTTCCAGATTAGCGAGTACCGGAACCTTTTTACCAACGAGTTCTTGAGGAGATATATATTTCGCAATACCAGATAAAATCTCGACAACTCCATAGTCATCTCCAAGATCTAGAGACAATAAGAGGAGTTTTGATGAATTGGGAAGAGGTGTTGCTTGTTTAATTTCTCCAACACGAAAATCCAGCTTAAGAAAGTCAGCAAAGGTGCAATTTGGTTTTTTCATACGTATTATTATACAATACCCGCTTTAACACCCTTTTGATTATCTTCTTTGGCCTTTTGTATCTCTTTTACAAAATAAGGGTCTGTTTTAGAAAGCCGATATACTTTTTCTTTTTCGAGAAACAGTGGATCAACATATCGGAATTTTTTTTGAGTCGTAACTATACTTTTTGGTAAAAAAGAAAGATCTTTATTTCGAAGAATTGTAAGAATCTTTATTAATAACACATTTTTGCTTTTTGTAAGTTTAGTTAATATTTTTTCTTCATCATCCATAAAATCTTTTATTGTAATCAAGTTGTCTTTAAGGGCGAGACGGAGAGTCTGTGCAAAGAGTGTATATCGGGTTACAGCTTCATATTCTCCCCAATGCGTTTTTTGTCTTAAAAGAAAATGAGTAGCGAATAATTGCGCTAATTTTTTATTTTTAAAAACAATCTGATTATTCATTACTATTAAATAGTGAAAACATTGTTTTGCTATTGCTAAGGGAAATTCACGGAGTGCATAATCTATTCTATCTGCACATAAGTTAGGAATAATTTGTTCAAGAAGAGAAAAGTGTTTATAATTAAGAACAATTTGAGGATTTATTCCGTGGTGAATAAGCAAAGACGGTATTTCTGATTGGTTAACAATTTTCATATGTTGATCGTCCTGATACGATTCAATATGTCCCGATCCTATAACCCAATCAATAATATGTGAGAATGCTGTGTGTGAAACATCATGTATTAGTCCTGCGATTTGTTCAGATTCAGATGCTCCTAAATGTTTTAAAAGAAGCATAACACCGACACTGTGTTCGTATCTGCTATACCCTGGTATATGATAGAACATATCAGGGGGGCCCATTTGAGAAATGCGTTTTAGTCTTTGGAGAGGAGCTGATTTAATTATCTCGAGAATAACCGGAGATGTAACGTTGAATGTGCCATATATTTTATCAGTAATTTTCATTCTGATTTATTTGGCATAAATACGGTAAATATTATTTCCGATTTTTTCAAATTTGTAGATTGATATTATTCCAATTTCTTTCGTATTTGTTACATGCGGTCCTCCACAAAATTCCTTGGAAAAATTACCTATATAATATACCTTAACCATGTCAGGGTATTTTTCACGGAAAAATGATTTTGCACCAAGTTGCAGTGCTTCTTGTTTTGGAATGATTTTATAGGTAACAGAAAGTTCTTCTTGAATTTTGTTATTCATTATTGTTTGTACTTTTGTTATTTCATCCTCAGTCGGTTTCCGTGATAGATAAAAATCAAAACGCAATCGTTCTCCAGTAATATTTGATCCTTCCTGACGAACATCATCGCCCAATACGTTAAACAGGGCTTGATGAAGAAGGTGTGTTGCAGTATGATATTTTAATGTTTGTTCGCTATTGTCCGCGAGACCTCCTTTGAATTTATTGGTTGAAGAAGATCGGGAAAGCTCCTTGTGTTTTTTGAATTCTTCCATGTATTCTTGTAGTAAAGTGATTTTGTTAACTGGTTTATTCCATTGTTCAAGTAATTCTAGGGCTAATTCAACAGGAAAACCATAACTTTGTTTCAAGTCAAATAGTATTTTTCCACTGATCGAGGATTGATTTTGAAGAATCTTAGTTCCTCTATATACAGTCTTTTCAAAAGAATTAATTTCCTTACCGATAATGGATCTTAGTTTTATCAAATCATCTTCTTTAAAATATACTGTATTGTATATATTTATTATTTCAGTACAAATTGTTTCAAGTGCTTTTAGTGGAGTTATATTAAGTTCCATCATTTTTACAACAGCTCTTCGAATTAAACGACGCATAACATAACCTTGTTCCTTATTGCTGGGCACAATTCCCGCACGAACCATAAAACATGCTCCTTTAATATGGTCGGCGATAACTCTTATTTTTGCTTTGTATTCTATTGAACTATATAACTTGTTGGAGTATTTTTCGATAGTATTAATTGTTTTTTTAAACAAATCAGTCACAAACAGATCTGGATCATCATTCAATGCTGCAAGTATTCTTTCCAATCCTCCTCCAAAATCAACATTTTTTGCCGGGAGTTCAGAAAAAGATCCATCCAGATTTTTTTTATATTGCATGAAAACTGAATTACCTATTTCCAGAAATCGTCCACATACACAGTTTGGGTGACACTTTTCTCCGAATTTTGGATCATGTTTAATTTGAGTAAATTCATAAAACACTTCACTGTCCGGTCCACCCGGTTCACCAGGCGGCATTTGATTTGGTGCTCCAGCTCTTGACCACCAGTTTCCTTCATACTTAAAAATGTTTGTTGTAGGAATTCCTAGCTGCTTCCAAATATTGTAAGATTCTTCATCAGCTGGAATTTCTTTTGTTCCTTTAAAAACAGTGATATAAAGTTTTTCTTTTGGAAGTTTTAATTCTCTTGTCAAAAATTCCCAGATCCATTTAATTTGTTCTTTTTTAAAATAAGTTCCAAGCGACCAGTTCCCCATCATTTCAAAAAAAGTTGTGTGACGGTTATCACCTACTTCTTCAATATCTTGTGAGCGAAAACAAGGTTGAATGTTGTATAATTTTTTACCTAATGGATGAGGTTCTCCCAAAAGATTGGGAACTAATTGTTGCATACCAGAACCGGTAAAAAGAGTGGTTGGATCATTTGGAGGTACTAATGGCAAAGGGGGAACTTCTTTGTGTTCTTTGTGTGACCAATAATCAGAAAATAATTTTCTCAGTTGGACATGAGTTATTGACATAATGTAAAATTATAGCATATAATTACGCTCTGAATAATCATATGAATATCATAAATAGCTCAGATATCGCAGCAATAACTCCTTTTTTCCAACGTCTGCATTTTCCATCATCTGATTCCCATAAAGGCCAAAACGGTAAATTGTTAGTTGTTGGAGGATCTTCATTATTTCATAGTGCATCTATCTGGGCAGCAGAAATTGCATCTCATTTTGTGGATATGGTTCATTATTGTTCGACAAAAGAAAACGCAGAAGTGATGCTTTCTTTAAAAAAAAAGTTTCAAAATGGAATGGTAATTCGTCAAGAAGATCTTTCTATTTATGTTAATGAGGACGACGTTGTATTAGTTGGTCCGGGAATGATGCGTGGTGAATTAAAACCAGTCTTGCACAATCTTAATTTACCAGAAATATTACAATTACAAAAAAATAGTGAATCAAATTTTACTTATTATCTTTCTCAATATCTTTTATCAAGCTTTCCTGATAAAAAGTTTGTTTTGGATGCGGGAGTTTTACAAATGATGGATAAAAAATGGTTATTGGAACTTAACACCAAACCAATATTAACACCACATATAAAAGAATTTTCCCAATTATCAGGAGTTACTTTATCTAAGTCTAATATCGAAACCATTGCCCCATTAATGATTACGTTTACAAAGCAATATAATTGCATTTTAATGGTTAAGATGATTGATGACATAGTGACTGATGGAGAAAATACATATGTGATAAAAGGAGGGAATGCGGGTTTAACAAAAGGAGGTACAGGAGATATTTTGGCTGGGTTAACCGCTTCATTTTTTACCCATTCGGATCCATTGACTTCGGCAATCATTTCTTCATTCGTTCTAAAAGCATCAGCGGATCAACTATATAGGGAACAGAATACTTGGTATAATAACGATGATATCATTGATATGATACCTCGCATCTTAACTCAAATATATAAGTAAGAGGCATGATGAATTCAATTTCTTTAAAAATTGACAGATATTTTATTTTAGGTTATGATGTAAATAAACTTTATGAAAAAAGAGACAATAATTGCTATTATTTTGGGAATAACTTTTGGAATCATTTTCTCACTGATTATGGTTTCGCGAACAAAGAGTCAATCAGCGAGTATTGGAAACAAAAAAAACGTAAACGAAACTAGTCAAATAGTTACTCCCATACCTCAGACTGGAACTAATTTTACCTTCGATGTTACAAGTCCTTCAAATAATATTATTGTTAATAAAAAGTCCATTTCTATTACGGGAAAGATTAGTTCAAACGCGCTGATTTTAATTCAATCACCAATAAAAGACACAATTTTACAAAGTACTAAAAATACATTTTCAACAGAATTTCCTTTAGCATTAGGTGAAAATGTGATTCACATCGTCGTTTATCCAAAGGATTCCCAGTTTAAGTTGCAAGAAAAAGAATTAAGAGTTTATTATATCGAGGAGTAATATCATGAAAAAACTAATATTAGTTATTTTTTGTTTATCCTTAGCATTATGTTCTTACTTTTTTAACGTTAAAGCGCAAGATGTGATCCCTTCTTCATCAGAATCAGCAACTCCCGATGATATCAATAGTCGAAAATTAATTGAAAAAGTTGCAAATAAAGTTGCGGAAGAAAGAAAAAAAGATCAAAAAGCCGTAAGTGGTGTAATTAAATCTATTAAAGACAATCTTATTACTGTTTCTGGTTATGAAGGACTTGAAAGTACAACCTTTCAGATTAATGTTGATACATCATTTAATCAAATATTTGCTGTTTCGACAGGCGAAAAAAAAGAAATTAAAATGAGTGATTTAAAACCAAACAATTACATAATAGCAACAGGGCCATTATTAGATAAAGCTATTTTAGCAAACAGCGTGTATGTAGATGATCGATTTGTTGTTAAGTCGGGTACGATCATTGAGATAAATAAAACTAATTATTCCGTTGTAGTTATGACAACGGATAAATCGGAGTATACAATCGATATTGAGTCAACAACCAAACAATACTTAATGAATATTAAGACATTGGAAATTGAAAAAACTGGTTTTTCAAAAATCAAGGAAGGAGATACTATTCATTTTGTCGGTGTATTGTCTGAAGGAAAAAAACCAACTGGTAAAGTTAACATCACAGGAAAAAAATATGTTGTTATTCCTCAGGAGTATTTTATTAAGTAGTTTTCTTTCTCCTTTGATACAATTTTCAAGTATAATTATGCTCTATGTTTGACTTTTTAAAAAAAATCTTTGATTTTAATGAGAAACAAATTCGTCGTTATCAAATTCAAGTTGAAAAAATAAATCTTCTTGAAGATAAAGCAAGGGTATTAAAAGATACGGATTTCAAAAAAGAAACTCGTCGATTACAAGAAATCATACAGACTAATCCAGAGAAAAGCGAAGATCAACTTTTATGGTCTTTTGCTTTAGTAAGAGAAGCAGCTCGAAGGATTTTACAAGAGCGTCATTACGATGTTCAGTTAATTGCCGGTTTAGCACTTCATGAAGGAAAAATTGCGCAACAGCGAACAGGAGAAGGAAAAACATTATCCGCAACTACAGCATTATATTTTAATGCCCTTTCTGGTAAAGGAACCCATTTGGTTACGGTAAATGATTATCTTGTTCGAAGAGATGCAGGATGGATGGGTACAGTTTTTGCTTTTTTAGGTTTGACTACATCAGCAATTATCGCCGATCAGTCATTTATATATGATGCAGATTTTATAGATAAAGAAGCACATGATTGGAGATTGTCGCATCTTAAACCCGTTATTCGTAAAGAGGCATATCTTGCTGATATTACCTACGGTATAAACAGTGAATTTGGTTTTGATTATCTTCGTGACAATATGGCTGCCGCGCCGGATGAATTGGTTCAACGCGGTTTTCAATATGCAATAATTGATGAAGCAGACTCTGTTCTTATAGATGAAGCGAGAACTCCACATATTATATCCGCTCCGTTTGATGAAGATACGTCTAAATATTTCAGATATGCACAGATTGTTAAAAGTTTGATACCAAAAGAGGATTATACAATAGATGAAAAATCGAGAACAGCCAACCTTACTGAGAAGGGCATTATTCATTTAGAATCTGTTTTAGGAGTAAGTAATATTTATGAAAAAGATTTTGATACATTATTTCACATAGAAGCATCATTAAAAGCTGAAACACTTTTTAAAAAAAATAAGGATTATATTGTGAAAGATGGAGAGATTGTAATAGTGGATGAATTTACCGGAAGGCTTCTTATAGGAAGACGATTTTCAGAAGGAATCCATCAAGCAATAGAGGCAAAAGAAGGTGTTAAAATTCAAAGAGAATCAAAAACACTTGCAACAGTTTCATTACAGAATTATTTTCGAGGATATAAAAAAATAGCAGGTATGACGGGGACTGCTTCGACTGAGGCAGAAGAATTTCATAAGATATATAATGCAGATGTAATCATTATTCCAACCCATCGTCCAATGGTTCGAAAAGATCATTCCGACATGATTTATAAAACAGAGAATGGAAAATATAATGCAATTGTTGAGGAAATTGCACAAAATTATCAAAAAGGCAGGCCGGTCCTTATAGGTACTACTTCAATTGAAAAAAATGAACTTCTTTCCACACTTTTACACAAAAAAGGTATACCACACGAACTGTTAAATGCAAAAAATCATGAACGGGAAGCAGATATCATTGCTTCAGCAGGTAAAAAAAATGCTGTAACTGTTGCGACAAATATGGCTGGTCGTGGGGTGGATATTATTTTAGGAGGTATGTATGAAGTAAAACAGGGTGAAAAAGAAAATATGAAAGATAAAGCACAATGGCAAACAGAACATGACGATGTAGTTGCATTAGGAGGCCTATATGTTATTGGGACAGAACGTCATGAATCACGGAGGATTGACAATCAGCTTCGAGGTCGTTCTGGTAGGCAGGGAGATCCGGGCGAAACTCGATTTTTTGTTGCGCTTGAAGATGATTTGATGAGGATTTTTGGTGGTGAGCAAATATCAAATCTGATGACATTTTTTAAATTCCCAGAAGATCAACCACTTTCTCACTCTATGGTTTCAAAAGCCATAGAGCAAGCGCAGGTTAAGGTTGAGGGTTTTAATTTTGATATTCGAAAACATTTGGTTGATTTTGATGACGTTCTTAATAAACAAAGAGAAATTATATATTCATTACGAAAGAAAATATTAGTTTTGGCAAAAGAAAATCATACAGAATTTAAAGAAACAATATTGTCAATATTTCAGGAAGAGTTAGGAACAGTAATCAGTCAAAATTCGTTTTCAGAAACGCATCTTACAGAAGAACAAATGGATACAATATTCAAAGAAATTAACTTTATTATTCCCCAATCAGAGAAACAGATAAGCAAATTGAAAAAAGACTACAACGCAGTGACAATCCAACAAAGTATTGAAAAAGAAATTAATCGTGAATATGAAAGTCATGAACATAAATTTGGTGTGGAATTATGGAACGAAATTATTAAAAGTGTATTTTTATCAGCTATAGATAAATATTGGACTGATCATTTAACTGCTATAGAAGATTTAAGAGAAGGAATTAATTTACGTGGATATGCACAGCTTGATCCTTTGGTTGAGTATAAAAATGAGGCGTATTCTATGTTCGAAAAATTAATATCTGAAATCAATTATGAAGTAACGCGACGATTATTTAAAATTGAAATAAGCGAGGGGCCGGTTAATCCAAATATTACCGCCAATGAAAAAGAACTATCTTTTAAGTCTGCCTCAGCTGTAGATCCATTTTCCCAAAAACAAATAATCCAAGATAAAGCAGCTCAATTGCCAGAGCCACAATCAAAGCAATTTAACCCACCTCCGGATAATCAAAATGAACAAGGTGGATTTCGTGTTATTCCGCCAGGTCAGAATCAAAACAAACCTCAACGAAATGATCCATGCTGGTGTGGCAGTGGGAAAAAATACAAGAAATGCCATTATCCTAATTAATCATAACCATTGATGATCTTGACCATATAGGTGGTTGTTAATTCATATCCAAACTTTCGGTAATAATCGCGTGTTCCAACTCCTGCAATAATAACTATTTTTGTTAATCCTTGTTTTTGAGTAATTTTTTCAGCTTTTTTTAATAGTTTTTCTCCCAAACTTTTGTGCTGAATATTTTTTTTTGTTTTTGATCCAATCTCAGTAGATTGTCCATATACATGAAGTTCTCTTACTATAGATGCATTTTTTAAAACTGAAAACATAGGTTTTATTTTTTTGTTGGTGATATAAGAGGGAATTCGCAACCGTAAAAAACCAAGAGAATGATTTTCTTCATCAACATATTCTAGAAAATATTCTATTCCACCGCTTGCTTGATATTTGATTATTCTCATTTTTATTTTTCCCTGTATTTGAGTATCTTTTATTTCTCTGCACCGGATGCATTTACAAGCAATATTTTCCGCACTCATTTCTTTTTGAATTAATTCGCGAAGATTAGGAGGAAATTGTTTATTTTCCATCATGGTTGTTGTAATATCACGCGTTAATCTGCCAATTCGAGTCCATTCCGGTACAACATTTTTTTTAAATGCAATAATGGTTTTTATCATTTCAGATAGTGAATACGGTTTATATATTCCTTCTTTATACCACTTGCTTATATCGGTAAAAGGAGTGATTGCTGTTGGATATAGTTTTAGATGATCGGGTTTAAATAAATCGTTTTCAAAAGCTTTTTTTAATAAAACAAAGTCTTTATGAGTATCGCTTCCTGGAAGATTAAGCATAAGATGATACCCTACTTTAAAACCTGCATCTTTCAACTGCTGTGTTGCATTAATAACGGATTGAATTGTGTGCCCCCGACGTATCAATGTATATATATCATTATCCAAAGCCTGTACTCCGATTTCTACATGTGTTATTCCCAGTTTACGTAAATATCTAAGTTCAGATTGGTTTATATAATCTGGCCGAGTTTCAATATTAATGCCAATAATTCTTGACAATGCTTTTTCATTTTGCTTTTGTTCCTCATTGAAATCTAAAGATTTCTCTTTTTGATTGTTTCCCGTCATAATAAGATTTTGTATATTCGTATTACATGCATGGAAGATCCTCTTCATAAATCGGATTCGATATTGTTTTGAATAAAATGAAAAAGTACCACCTTTAATAATAATTTCAACTTTATCAAGCGGATGATTAGATAAACAAAACATAATAAGTCTGCTTTGTGTTTGTTTAAACGGATCAAATTTATGACGAAGCGCCCGCATCACAGCTGGTTCATCAGATAAATAGCTTTTTGGTATACCAGGTTCGTTCGGACAATATGCGCAATTAAAAGGGCAACCAACTCCTTTGGTAAAAAGAGATAGGGGAATGATACCCGATAATGAACGAGTTTTTGTTTTTGTTAATAATGGTCTGATAAGATCAACAAAATCAGCGCTGAATTTTTTTTTATGTCGATAAAGGATAAATTGAAGCCACCAGTAAGAAGGTACAGACCCATTAAAAATGGTTTTATTGCTAGTCTTTAAATACTGATGAATATATTGAACTAGATTTTTCGATGTTAACTCTGTTTTTGTCTTGTTTTGAATGTACAAAAGAAGAATAACTAGATCTTTCTCGAGTTTTTTTGGGAAATTCTTAGGGTAGAACATAAAAGTGATTTTGGTTGATATAATGAACAAATGGAAGACTATATTAGTCAACTAAACACTATTTTATCAGAATTATTTTCTACATACGCTCGAACAATAACCAAGCCGGGTGTTTTATTATCTGGAGGAATAGATTCATCCCTTATTACATATTTTGTATCACATTCATTTTCTTCTTATTCAGTGTTATCTATGGGTGCAGAAAATACCAAAGACTTGAAGTACGTAAAGATTATATGTGATTATTTGAGATCATATTATGAATGGGTTGAGTTAACAAAAGATAAAATTATTATCGCTCTTCCGATGGTGAGATCAATTTTAATCAAAGAGCATATTCCAAATTCATTAATGCAGGTTTCGCTGGCGACTGGCTATTTCCTTATATTTGAAAAAGCAAAGAAAATGGGCATAACACATATTATTACCGGGCAAGGACCGGACATTCTTTTTGCCGGATATCATAAATATAAAACTTGTGTCAACATAAATAATGAAATTAAAAGCGATTTAGAATTACTTGAGGTTGACAAGCGGAGAGATAGTAGTATAGCTAAGTACTTTGGAATTACATTAATAAATCCATATCTTGAACATCAATTTGTTGAATTTGCTCTTTCTGTACCTTCTAAATATAAAATACATCAAGGTGTGGAAAAACTTCTTCTTCGCCTATTGGCAAAAAAACTCGGATTACCGGAGGAAATTATTAACCGTCCTAAAAAAGCATTTCAGTATTCTACGGGAATACAGAATATCATAAGACGAGTTATGTAACATTAATTACAAAACTATACTTACGTCATTCTGGCACCATTCGTGATTATCCAGAATCAGATTCTGGATGCGCTCACTTTGTTCGCTTACCAGAATGACGGATCTTAATTTATCTAAAAGCCGAGCGGATTTTTCGAGCGAGAGAAGTAATAAGAGGTTGTTTACTCTTAATAATGATTTGTAACGAGGGAATTTGTTCATCCATAGCCAGTTCTCCAAGTTGTATTCCCGTTCTTTTTTCATCCTCTTTTAATAGTGATTTCCACCAATGAATATGTTCAATACGGGGATTTACGACAATATCAGCTTTTTTTACTTCAGAGAGCGATAGGTTATGACTCATTAACATAAATGATAACTCCGCAACTCGTAAAAAAGAAGTTGAATCGGTCAGATCGGGTTCAGAATATTGTTTTTGAAGATTTACTGCGATGATAATATCTGCTCCCATTTTTTTTACTGTATCAACAGGTACCGGACTTGTTGCGCTGCCATCAATATACAGTTCATTATGTATAAAAGCAGGTTTATAAATCATCGGAATTGCACAACTTGCATAAATAGTTGGAAGTACGAGTCCCTCTGAAAACGCAGTTGTCATTCCTGTTTTTAGATTCACCGCAATCGCTCGAAATGGAATTTTAAAGTCTTTATACTGAAATTCTTTTCCCAAAAATTCTTCTATAAAAACCTGTGTTTTATTTCCTCCCAAGATTCCTTGATGGAGAGAAGGGTCGACAAGCATTGAGATCATCTGCCACCAACCTTTAGATACAATATATTTTTCAATTTGTCCGATATTTTTTGTTTTTGCGTAAAATGATCCCACAATAGAACCTGCGCTTGTTCCTGCAATATAATCAATAGCAATATTATGTTTCTCCAATGTTTTGATTACACCAATATGAGCGAGTCCCCGGGCGCCTCCGCTTCCTAAGGCGAGTCCGATGGTTGGACGTTTACTGAAGATATTCATATTGTTATTCATTATATAATAAACCAGATATTACATATTCGATTGATTTCTGTCTCTCTATTAATGTATAGTTATTCTCTATGGATACAAATCAAAATACAGATAAACCAAAACAGATTGAAGGAGTCGCCGGATCAATGAGTATGGTAGAACTTTCCACCTTGATAAATAGGTATGTAGCAGATATAGAAAAATTAAAAGAATCAATGAAAATGCAATCTTCTATGTTTAAAGATTCATTTGAAAATGACGCCGAATATCATACAAAATCAAAACAAGTTAAACAGGTTACTCGTGAACGAAACGCCATTAAACAACGCATATTAAAACAACCCGCAGTTGAAGCATTGACAGGAAAAATGAATGAATTAAAGGGAGAAATAAAAGATGCCCAAGAGGGTCTTTCAGGTTATTTGGAAGAATATCAAAGGGTTTCCGGAACAAATATTATTGAAGGTGAAAATGGTGAAATCAGGGAAATTGTTCCCATGTATAAACTGGTTAAAAGAAAAGTTTAACTTTATTCATTACATTTACTCCAGAGCCCTCTGTTATTGTTTCGTGCTTCTTTCTCTGCATCAACAAACTGGTTACTATATGCAACATCTGGAGGAAAAGTCGAAGCTACGGCATATCCTTGTCTTACTAAATAATCATTGACAAAAATACCGCTTTGTGTTGCATTTTCTGATTCTATAACCCAAATATATCGTAATAGTCTTTTATATCTATCAACTTCAGACACGTCTTTTTCCATTCGAACAAGTTTTCCCTCAACCAATTGTTTATTAAACAAACTTGCTTCTTTTCCAAAACATTCAACACTTTTATTCGGATGTTTTGTTTCTGGAGTATTTATCCCGATATATCTGACAACTTGTTTGTTCTCAATTTCTATGGTATCTCCGTCAATTACTCGTATAACTTTATTGATGGTATATGGTTGGGTTGTGACTGTTGGTATGATTGTGGGCGATGGGAAAAAAGAAGGAATGGTAACATTTAATTTTGGTGAAGATTTGAAACTGATAAAACCTGCAATTGCAAAAAAACAAATCAAACTAAAATATAATATTCTTAAAATGCTTTGTTTCATATGAGTAGTATAGTAAAAAAATCAAAATACATATTCTGTAAAATTTTAATAGACAGTCGTCATTCTGGCACCAAACGTAATTGTCCAGAATCGATTCTGGATGCGCTCACTTTGTTCGCTTACCAAAATGACAGATAATTAATCTCGTTATTTTCAGTGAAGTACTTTCTTATTTCACCGTAACGCTTTTGGCAAGATTGCGAGGTTTATCCGGATCAGTGCCTCTTCCAACTCCTAGATAATACCCCAGCATTTGTCCAATAATAATATTGTAATAAATTGAAAAGAAAGGAGGGGAGTTTGGTGTTTCGATAAATGTATCAAATTCTTTTGCATTTTGCGGTCCAACACCAATTATTAATGCTCCACGCGCTTTCATTTCAGCTGCTGATGAGAGAACTTCTCCGCGAATTGAATCGTTAGAGGTAAGTACAATACAAGGAGTTCCTTTTTGAATAAGTGCAATTACTCCATGTTTTAATTCACCCGATGCAAAAGCTTCAGCGTGGATATAGCTCGTTTCCTTGAGTTTCATTGCAAATTCGAGTCCTGCAGGGTAATTCAAATACTTACCGATAATATACACATGTTCATGATCAACAAGATCTTTAGCTAACTTGAGAATTTTATTCTGTAATTTTTTAGTTAACCACGAATCCAAACTTTTTTTAACAAAATCAAAATCATTTGTTTTATTATTTAATGATTTTGCAAGAAGGGTCAGTGTTGCCAATTGTGCAGTAAATGCTTTGGTTGAAACAACTGCAATTTCAGGTCCTACGCCAACCGCTAATACATAATCTGCCATTCTTTCAAGAGTTGATCCTTTTGCGTTTACAATTGCAACAATTACTGCTCCTTGTTTTTTTGCTTGTTTTGCAACTATGAGTGTGTCTGCAGTTTCACCGCTTTGTGATATTGCAAATAGAACAGTTTTTTTGTTTATGGTTTGTAAAAATGGCCCCATTTCATAAGAGCCATATACTTCGGATTGAACTGCGGATTCGGAAAATAAGTATTTTGCAGCAAGTCCGCAGTTATATGCCGATCCGCATCCGGTCATAACAATGTTGCAATCATCTTTAATCTTATCGGCAAGATCAGATATAATTTCTGTATTTGAAACGAGAGCTTTCGGAATACTAACTTTTTGCTCCATAATTTCCTTGAGAAGAAAATGGGGGTATCCGCCTTTTTCCGCATCCTTAATTTTCCAGTTCAATTTTTGGATTTTGCTTTTTATTTCTTTCCCGGTTTGAGTATTAAAAACACGGAAACCAGTTTTTTCCAACACCGCTCCTTCCCCGTCTGACAAAAAAATAACTTGATTTGTTTTATCAAGAAACGCAGTAACGTCTGATGCAAAATAATACTCACTTTTTCCAATTCCCAAAACCAATGGAGATCCATTTCTGCATACAATAATTGTTTCAGATTCATAGTCTAAAACCGCAATAGCATTTAAACCGATAAGTTCATTAAAGGACTTTGTTACCGCATTAAAAAATGATTTTGTTTTTGCTTTTTCTTCAACCAAATGGGCAATAACTTCGGTGTCAGTTTCTGATAGAAATGTATGTCCTTTTTGTTTCAAGGTTTCTTTTAATTCCTGGTAGTTTTCAACTATTCCATTATGCAAGACGGCGATTTGTTGTGAGCAGTCAAGATGTGGATGTGCATTAGCATCTGTTACTCCTCCGTGTGTTGCCCAACGGGTATGTCCAATTCCAATTGTACTTTTTGGGAGAGAAGTTTTAGCTCCTCCAATTTTGCCAATATGTTTCTCAACAACGAGTTTTTTCTGTTTATCTGATTTTATTGCAATTCCCCATGAGTCATATCCCCGGTATTCTAATTTTTGAAGTCCGCGAAGTACTGTTTCAGCTGCATTGTTGTTTAAGTCAGGTATAACGCCAAATATGCCGCACATAGAAATAAAAGTAAATTTATAAATGTCATGCTGAACTTGGTTCAGTATCTTTATTTAAGATTCTGAAATAAATTCAGGATGACCGTTTTGAGAAAACTTAACAAATCAAATAATAATGGAGCTTAAAAAATAAAAGGAGAATTGTATTATTCCTTCTTTGTTCTTACTGTTGCCAGCAAGCTTTAAAAAGAATATAAAGATGTACAATTGCCATCTGAAGGTTTCCGTTGATACTCCTTCGACTTTTCTCAAGGTAATTAAATCAAGTTTACCCTGAGCGTAGTCGAATGGCCCGATTTCAAGTATATTTCTATACTTAAGCCTTCTCCTCGTCATCCACTTCGTCATTTCATTCCTCAGTGTAAACCCGCCTTTGAAATGAAAAAAATGGGTCAAACGCCTATATTTGTTTATAACTCGCCTTTTCTTTTAAGCCAATCTAATAGTAGCAGATCCAATATATTTATTCAACTTAATGTTACAATAATATTTATTATTTAAAGTAACATTATGATAAGTACTGAACCAAATCCGACTTTCTTAATACAAAGAGAACAATTAAACCAAGTTGTCGGAAGATTGAAACCTGCCTTTGGACTACAAAAGTTGAAATGGAAAAAAACAGATGTTCCATTAGTTGATTATTTAAAAACTCAAGTTCAGTCAATTGATTTTGACCAATTGTTAAAAGGTGTAGAGGAAGATGTCTATTTAAAATTAATAGGAGCTGAAAAAGACGACAAAGGAAGACTAACTTTCAGTAATTTTTCCAATGCAGATTTTTTTCGTCCTCACGCAACAAATAATACTATGAAACTGATATCAGATCTTGAAACGCGTTTGCAAGAAGCGGTTGATAGCGGAATTATCACAGCAGATAGGATTGATAAGGATTTACTTGAACGGTTAAAACAAGATGGTAGAGATATTTCGATTTTTTATAGTCAAAGATTAATTGATAGCCATAACACTTCTCTGGATAAAGTATATGCTGCGGAAATTGGTCATGTTATTGCAAAATCATTTGGTTTTCCCGTTGCTATTGAAATTGAAGAAGCCTTTGATAGGGTGTCCCAGATGACTCTTGGTTCTCCAACGCCTCATCTTACAGAACAAGAACGGGCAATTATAATTAGCGAAAAAGCAGAAGATGACAAAATGATTGGTGAATATGAAACTCATTTTGCAAAGGCTCGTGATTTAAGAGATGCACATTTAAGTAAGCTCATTGATATGGCGTCAACAATGTTTGGGCCAGATAAAATGGAAGATTGGCTTGATCAGGTATATCCTTCATTACAATACCTAAAAGGTATACCAATTCCAACGTTAGAAGAATTTTGTGGATTAGGGCATTCCTCAGTTAGTTATTTATTTGACGCTCGTCATGAACATTTAAGGGGGGATTATATTATTGAAGAACTGCATAGAATTTTAGGAGGAGATCTAAGAGCTACGGATCAGTTGCCAAGAGTTTTAGTTAATGCAATGTTAGCAAGGAATAATAATACTGTTCCAATCTCTGTTGTTAATTTTGATAGGTTTACTCAAAGTGTTTTAGCTCATTTATCTCAGCTAAACAATTAAAATAAGCTAAACTTTTTTCTTTCTCACAAAAAGCAGGTAAATTCCCGATGTTACCATACACCATCCCAATAAAGGAGCAAGAAACGGTATTGCTTTGAGAGTAATTATATTGATTATTCTTCTCACTTTGTTATGTTCCTGAATTGTAATAAGAGCATTTATTGTTTGCTCGCGCAGTCCTTCCAAAATGTGTTTATCATATTCAAATCCAAAAAGAAGAAGGATAAATCCAAGAAGAAGAATGACTGATCCTCGTGAGGGTTTGATAATTGAATGAATGACAGCATAAAGAATTCCTAATCCATATATAATTACCGGTGCGTTATGTGTAACGGTAAAAAATATCATATAAAACAAGTTTTGTTTAAGGTCAGGGGTGATAATTATAAGATTTTAAAATAAACTTAACTGGGGTTTTGGTTCTTCACTTTTTTCCTCTTTCTTTTTTATTTTGTCAGTTTGCTTTTTAAATATTCTGTTTGATAAGGAATACATTTCCAATTGTAACAAATACGTATTTAATTTGTCATCAAACCAGGAAAAACCAGCATCATTGGGATTAATGGGGACCTCGACGTTGGTAAGAATAATTGCCAGCTTTTTTGCCATAAGCACATCCTTTTTGCATTCCATCAAAATATTCTTTATTCTTCCCTTATCCATTCCGTCAATTTGGGAATACAAATTTTCAACAGTCTCATATTGTTTTATAAGTTTTTGAGCAGTTATTGGGCCAATTCCTTTTGCACCGGGATAATTGTCAGATGGATCTCCTGCAAGAGCTTTATAATCGGGAATTTGGGAAGGAAATACGTGGAGTTTGTTCCAGACCTCCTCTTTATTATAAAGATGAGATTTTGAAAAACCTATTTGCGGAGAAACAACGATAATGTGATCATTTACAAGCTGCATAATGTCTTTATCTCCGGTCAAGATAAGCACTTGATCTTGGAACGAATGGGAAATGGTTCCAATAAGATCATCAGCTTCATATCCATCCTTTTCAATCTGGATAATATTGGAAGCTTTTACGGCTTCTTTCACTAAAGGTATTTGTTCGATAAAATCATCATCAACTTTTGGCCGCTGCGCTTGATATTTTTCGTACAGTTCATTTCGAAATGTTCGCGCGGGAGTATCAAAGCAAACAAGTAAATGAGAAGGTTCATAATCTATAACGCATTTATGTAGAACTGAAAAAAATCCATATACCATATTTGTTGATACTCCTTTTGAAGTTTTGAAAGGGGGAAGCGCATGATACGCTCGGTGCATAAGAGCATTTCCGTCAATAAGAAGTAATTTGGACATAATTAATATGCAATTTACAAAGACGGTTTATTTTCTTTTTTTCCCACTAAAGCTTCAAATTCATCTCCGTCCAGACTTTCTTTTGCAAGAAGTTCTTGTGCGATAACATCAAGCAATTTTCTTTTTTCCTTCAATGTCTGCATTGCTTTTTCTCGTGCTGTTTCAAGCAATTTTTTTACTTCTACATCAATTTTTGATAGTGTATCTTGAGAAACAGAGTTTTGTTCGTAATAAGATTTGCCCCATTCAGCCACATCCATTGTAGGTCCAAAGTTTACCGGACCCAATTGGCTCATACCAAATTCAACGACCATAGCTTTTGCAATTCGTGTTGCTTGGTCAAAATCGTTAGCTGCACCTGTGGTTACTTCATTAAATACTGTTTCTTCTGCGGCACGTCCACCCATCATAACAGCCATTGCTTCGATAAGATGCGTTTTTGTTTCGTGCAGTTTATCTTTAGCAGGAGGAATAAGAGTATATCCAAGAGCCATTCCGCGCGACACAATTGAAATCCGGTGAACGGGGTCTGTGTGCGCCAGAAAATGGCTGACAATTGCATGTCCTGCTTCATGATAAGCGGTTAATTTTTTATCCATATCAGATTGTATTCTTTTTTTTGCCGGCCCCATTTTTACTTTGGTTGCCGCTTCTTCAATATCTTCCATATTAATTTCTACCTTTGTATTACGAGCAGCTTGGATTGCTGCTTCATTAAGCATATTTTCAATATCTGCTCCAGAAAATCCCACTGTACGTTTTGCAACTTTATCCCAGTTAACATCTTTTGCAAATGGTTTGCCTTTTGCATGGATGGTGAGAATAGATTTTCTCCCTTCAAGATCCGGATAATCAACAATAATTCGTCTGTCAAATCGTCCCGCTCGAAGAAGAGCTGAATCTAAAAGATCTCCTCGGTTTGTTGCAGCAATCACAACAACTTGCTCAGTTGGATTAAATCCATCCATTTCTACCAAGATTTGATTGAGTGTCTGTTCTCGTTCATCATGGGAAGGCATGGCACCGACTGATCGAGCTCTTCCAATTGCATCAATTTCATCAATAAAAATAATGGTTGGTGCACTTTTTTTTGCTGTTGCAAATAAATCGCGTACGCGAGCGGCCCCAATTCCAACTAGCATTTCCATAAATTCTGATCCGGCAATGGAGAAAAAAGGAACGTTTGCTTCACCGGCGACTGCCTTTGCAAGCAATGTTTTACCGCATCCTGCAGGTCCGACTAAAATAACTCCTTTTGGAGTCCGAGCGCCCAGCTTTTTATATTTTTCAGGATTTTTTAAAAAATCTACAATTTCTTCCAATTCTTTTTTTGCTTCATCTACTCCTGCAACATCAGCAAATGTTGTTTTGGGCAAGTCTTTATTAAACCGTTTTGCTTTTGATTGACCAAAAGAAAAAACAGAATCTTGTGCTCCGCGGGCTTGTCTGAACAGAAATACAAAAAATGCAACCATCAGAATAGTTGGCACAATGTTCCATAAAATATTTGCTAGTGCTGATGCTCCCTGAGTATCTTTGACTGTAAATTGAACACCGTTTTCAGGTTTTACTCCGGCATCGCGGAGTGTTTTAAGAAAGCTGTCGCTTGCCTCTTTATAACTCACTGCAATTTTATCATCTTTGTAATAGGTAAAAATTTTATTGTCGACAACTTCGACTTTTTTTACCTTATTATTTTTAATATCTTGAATAATAGTTGAGATAGATTTTTCAGGTTCAACTTGATTCATTTCCTTTGTTATTGCATTAAATGCATACGAGATGAATATGATGACAAAAAAAATAATAAAAATATTTTTTAAATCAAATTTAAAACTAAATTGTGCAGTTTTTTTCATTGGTTTTTTCATAGGACTTATTCTACCAGATTTTTGATAAAATAAGCGGTATAACTTATGCGCATAATTCCACTAAATGATACAGCTATACAAGAAGCCAATCGGACATTGAAGAGCGGGGGTGTTGTGATATTTCCGTCCGACACCGTATATGGTCTTT
>Ga0210057_1003534_pt1 | contig 21502 bp, 30 predicted proteins | sample CryGeyCG2114_010_2_FD_183968 | JGI IMG/M metagenome (GOLD analysis project Ga0210057, IMG submission 183968) | Groundwater microbial communities from aquifer - Crystal Geyser CG10_big_fil_rev_8/21/14_0.10 (SPAdes) (version 2) | ecosystem: Environmental > Aquatic > Deep subsurface > Groundwater ...
TTCATAGTCCAACAACTCAAGGAAAAGTTGAAAGATTATTTCAAACTTTCAAAAAAGAATTTCAATTTTGCAATGGAGATTCTGAATTATGGAGAATGAGGTACAATCATTTCAGACCACATACGAGCTTAAAGAATAAATCTCCAGATGAGATTTATAATGATTTTAAATTATTATTTTAGGGGGTGACATATGTCACCTGCATATACAATAAACTTTGTTATAACAATCCTTAAATACAGATTTAAATTTTTTCTAACATGGAATTAGTTTGTTTATTATCTTCAGGACAAGGAACTTGGGCACAGGTTTCAGGTTTAATGAAATATGGAGATTGGGAAAAAATTATTCTTATTGGGGGAGATTTTGCAAAACAATTTTCTCACGAAAAGCCGTTTGAATTTATTCAAGTTGATTTGAATAAAAAAATAAAAGAACTTCGTGACGAATTATCTTTAAAACTTAAAGGAAAAATTCAAGGCATGGAAGTCGCATTAAGTTTAGCATCTGGCGACGGAAAAGAACACATGGCTTTGGTTTCTGCTTTGATTAATTTACCAGTTGGAGTTAGATTTGCTGCTTTGACGAAGGAGGGAGTTATTGATTTGTAGTTCGCTTCGCGAAGGAGTTTTGATTTGTAAAATGAAAGATAATGATTGTCTATTTAAAAAAATACTAAAAAAAGAGTTTAAAGGACCAAATGCAAATAAAGAAATCTTTTTAGTTGACAGAGCAAATAGACAATTTGATATCATTAATTCTATAAAACGAGATCAAGAAAATTTATTAATTGTAATTGTAACTTTCTTTGCAGGAATATCTTTTTCTAACTTTTTGCCTAAATCTTGGAGGGGTTTTTTTGCTTTAGGAATATTCTTAGAATTTTTCTTAATCTTAGCAGTTTTTAAAAATAATTTTGATATAAATCGCTTTTATAAGAGATATAGGTTTGTTGTAGATGAGGGAAAAAAGATAAATTTGGATTTAAATTTAGGATAATTTTTTAATTTCATTTTTATTATATTTATTATGGCAGAAATAATTTGTAATAAGAAGGAATTCCACAAGTTTATTGGTCCAAGAATTCGTAATAAGATTCAGTCACTCACTAAAAAAAGAAAAAATGAAATAAATTTTGTTTGCCAACATTGTGGCAAATCTCGTGAATTAGAATCTGCTCACAAAAAAGGCAAAGGAAGAAAAGATATAATAGAAGAATTATTATTAATCTCTAAGGTAGAAGGTAAAAATGATTTATTTAAAGTTGATTTAGAAATCTTTGAACAAAAAATTATTGAATCTCACAAACCTCTTGAAAATTATTTTCTTTTTCTTTGTTCTAAATGTCATATAGAATATGATTCTCAAGAATAAATCTTAATCTTCATCAATCAACAACGCCTTGGCGTTGTTCCCCAAAACATAAGCTCGACTTCTTTCGTGCGAATCTAAAATTTTCAAACCTGTTGCACTCGCTAATTTTTCACAAAAATTTTTCATTTCTTCGTCAGTCGGCATTCTATCATAACCTAATCTTTCACGAGCAAAACCAACACTCATAAAGTAAAATATATAAAGTTTAAAGGTATTATTATATAATGAAAAAATACAAAGAGGTTATTGAAAAATATGTGCCTGATTCAAGTTTTTATCTTGTAGTAATTAATGTTTTGAAAAAATCAAAAACTCCTTTATCAATTAAAGAGATTTCAGAAAAATTAAATATAACCTATGGAGCAACAAAACCAAGACTTCATAAATTGCGAAGCTGGGGATTAATTAAAAGATTGAAAAGAGGGTATTATTGTATTTCAGAGGTTCATACGAATTTAACTAGCTTACAAACAAAACCCAAAGAAGATTTATTTTTCTTAAATGGATGCATTAGAATTATGGGGCAAGGCAATGGGGTGTGGATTACTATCTACAATTCAAAATTTGGAAAGATTAATAATGGAACTTTTTGTCTAATAGAAAAATTTGAGGAGGATAAATTTATTATAAGAAAAACTAATCAATTTATAGGAAATAAGTTATATATGTTAAAATCTAAATCTGTAGGTATTTCAATTCCTAGAGAAAATATTTCAGAAAAAATACTAAAGAAATTAACAACAAAAGTGATTCCAATTAAAATAGGAATTTATCTAACAGAATGGGATATTTCTATTAAGGATATATTCAGCACAGAGTCTAAAGAAGATGGAGAATTGGCAGAATCATTAAATAAAATTGGGGAAATAAAAAAGCCAAGAAAATTTGAAAATTTAAAAGCAGATATAATTCTTAGTTATAAAAATATGAAAATTCCAATAGAGATAACTACAATAAAACCTTCAGAGATTTCTAAGAGACCTCAAAATAGGAGGAATAGTATAAAATCATCTCAAATATTAATGAGATTTTACTTCTCAATTAAATGGAATTATATTCACAATTTATCTACAATTTTAGTATTATCTAAAGAATGGGAAAAAGAAAAATGGATAAAAGAAGAAGAGAAATTTATGAAGAAATTTAATTGTTTTATTTTATTTACAGATTTTCTGGATAATTGGGAAAATAAAATTTCTCAAGATATAAAACGATTAATAGAGTCATCTCGTTTCAATAAAAAAACTCTGCTTCGTTCATCATAATCTTCTATTTTATATTCTGTTGCTTTAGAAATTTTTTCTGAAAATAGTCTCATTTCGTTCATTGTAGGCATACGGTCGTATCCAAGACGATTTCTTGCGAATCCTACTGCCATGTAGCTTTTTATCTCTATAAAGTCACTTTTCGCTTTTTTTATCAATTCAGCATATTCCTTAATATGTTCTTCATTCATATTCAAATTCCGAACTAAATTCATTCGAAAGATAGTTCTAGATTTTAACTTAGATATAATCCCTAAATTTTCATTTAATTTTTCCCAAGCATTTTTTATAGAACTTCTATGAAATTCATTATACAATTTTTCATTCGGAGCATTCACAGAAACATAAAGTTGCGTCGGTAATTGATTTCTCTCCTCAAGCTCTTTAATTTTTTCAGGATATAAACCATTAGTAACTAAAAATGAAGTTTTTCCCCTTCTTGTCAACTCTTCAATTAAATCTCCAATTTGTGAATAAATTGTTGGCTCCCCTGAAAGTGAAATTGCAAATTGCATTGGCTCTTGTGCTTCCAAATATTTCTCTTGATTCGCTTTTGACAATTGTTCTTTCTTACTATGCTCATTAATATTAAATCCTTTCAATAATTTTCTCTGTGCAAGAATACATTTATCAATAATTTCCGAAGGAGAATCTTCTTTTTGAATCTCTGTTCCTAAATTTAATTCAACTGCTCTCCAACAATGCAAACACTGATTAGGACACCACATTACAGCAGGACTCATTTGACAACAAAGATGTGATTTAATTCCATAGAATTGCTCTTTGTAACAAACACCTTCATTCCGCAAACTTTTTTTTGTCCAACGACAAATCTGCACAGCAGAATGATTTCCAACTATTTCATAATGTTGTTTTTTCAAAGTTTGTTTAACATTTTCTGTTAACATAAAATTATACAAAGAAATAGAATTAAAAATTTATCTAAAAGAAATATCCTTTAACCCAAAATGCCATAACAATAAGTAATAGTAACAAGAATAAATATGTTACAATTGCAAAACTTTTCTTTGCAACTTTTTCGCTTTTTGTAATTCCCCAAATTGTTAGATAAAAGAATCTTCCTCCGTCGAAGATTCCAACAGGAAGCATATTAACTAATGCAACACTTAGACTAATTAAAACAAGCCACCATAATAGGTTGTAAATAAATTCACTCCATCCGTCGAACCGCGGTTCATAATAAGTATGAGGATCTTTAAATGAACCAAGCAAAGAATATATTTTTCCCATAACACCATTGCTTCCAGTTTCCATAAATTCTATTCCCAACCACCCTGCTTTTGAATAAGGATTGTTCCCCAAAGTAATTTTATATTCTAAAAATTCATCTCCACGAGTTTTAATAGAAATCTCATCACCTGCAGAATATTTTTCTAATTCTGTTTTCAATTCATCTCTGTTTATAACTCTCTGTCCATTAATTTCAAAAATAGCTCCTTGTAATTTTTCATTTATCGCAGGAGCATCATAATATAATGAAACAATTTTTTCATCAGATGAAACTCCTTTCACTCCTAAGAAATTTTCTTCTCCAACTTTTATTTCACTAAATCCTTCTTTATCTACTAAATTTAAAATTTCTTCATAATTATGTTCAACTAAATTTATTCCATCAATAGAATCTATATTATTTATTGGGACAATTGCTGTAGCATAACTATTGAATACAACTCCGGCTGGAGAAAACATTAAAGTGAAAAATGCTAACAGAATTCCAAAGAAAAATATTGCTGTCAAAACATTTGCAAAAGTTCCTGCAGATAAAATTGCCATTTGTGAAAATTTACTTTTTCGATTCATATCTTTTTCATCTTGTTCTACAAATGCTGCTAAAAATACTGGCAAGAAAAAAGGAAAGAATCCAAAACCAGTAGATTTAATTTTAACTTTATTCGCAGCGGCAAAAATTCCATGAGCAAATTCATGAGTTACTGCAATAATAGCAAGTATGATTATCCAATAAGTAAAATAAAAATCAGGTAAAAAATCTAATTTGAAAATTTGAGGTAAATATGGAATTAATGGAATAATTGGAGGAACTTTAACAGCTTTAACAACTGCTGGAAGTGTAACATAAATATAAATTATTTTTCCAAAAAGATAAATCATTGTCCCCATTAAAACATATCCCAATCCAATAGAAATATAACTTAAAACATGTAATGCTCTTTTGTGTTTTGTCCCAACATAATTAATTAATTTAATTCCCCAACTTGCCTTATATAAAAATAATAAACCTTCTTTTTTTAGATTATTTCTATTAATATAAAGAAATCCTGCAATAAAAATTGCAAAAAATACTAATAACCCTAAATCATAAACCATAAAATTCATTTTATCACCAAAACATTATACAAAATTAAACTTATAAATCTTTAGAAAAATTTTATTTCTTCAGCATAATTCTTTAGAATTATACACAACCAAATTTGAGAAATAAATTTCGAAGAAATTTAATAGATGATATTGAAAAAGTAATTTTATTACTTTTTTTTCAGAGGACGAAATGCTTTCTTCCCACATTTTCTACATTTCACTTTTTCTGCTAGAATTTGCAAAGGCTTCGCTTTTCTTTTGCTTTGACATTTTTTACAAACAAATACATTCTTGAATAATCTGTTTTGTGCTTCGAGTATTTTTGCCATTCGATTATTTCAAAACCTCCAAATATTGAAATGATTGAACTAAAAATTGTAAAACAATTTTTTGGCTTTGCTGGGAAAAATTTATTTTTGCCATGTTTAATTTAGAAAAATCCTATTTTTAAAGTTTGTTAATTAAAGAATTAGAGTTCCTCATTCTTGTCAGGGGTTGTTGCGACTAAGTGGAAAACTAAAGTTTCCGTTTTATTAGTTTTTCACCCTCTCGTCTGGCGCCGCTGCGACGGGTGACTGGGTGTAAGATTAAAGTTTCCGTTTAATTAATTTTTCACCCTCTATATCCCAATATTCACAATTTCCACCCTCTTCTAAAGAATCAAAAACTTCTTTTTCAGGACAAATAACATCCATTGTTTCAAAACTTTCCAAATCCATTAAACTTGCTTTTCCATCTGCTTTAGAAAGAACTTGCCCTTTTCTTTTATCAACATTTGGAACTTCAAGTCTATCATGCCCAGGAATTACAAAAACTTTTTTGTTTCCATCAAAAATGCTCACTGCTTCAATTCTACATTTTGCATGTCCATGCTTCCCAGTTTTTGAAGTATCAATCTTTTTTACAGTAAAAGATCTTCCGTCAAGAAGAATATTTGTTCCAACCCTCGCCTCTGTCGCATTCATTATTTTTAAAACCATAACAAACAAAAATTAAATACATTTATAAATATTTTTACTCAAAAAAATCTATGGCATTACAAAAAAATGACTTCATTGAAATTGAATTTACTGGTAAAATAAAAGATGGAGAAATTTTTGATTCAAATATTAAAGAAGATATTGACAAGGCACAACTAAAAACAAAGCCAGAGCCATTTATTTTTTCTTTAGGACAAGGAATGTTTCTCAAGGGTGTTGATGATTTTTTAATTGGAAAAGAAATCGGAAAATATGATATAGAACTTAATCCAGAAGATGCATTTGGAAAAAGAGATTCAAAATTAGTTCAAATAATTCCAATGAAAATTTTTCATGGCCAAAAGATAAATCCCTTTCCAGGAGCAGTCTTTAATTTCGATGGCAGAATTGCAAAAATAATCTCTGTATCTGGAGGAAGAGTAATGACTGACTTCAACCACCCAATTGCTGGAAAAAATATTCTCTATAAAATAAATGTAAAAAGAAAAATCGAAGATCTAAATGAAAAAGTAAAATATTTCATAGAATTTTTATTCAAACAAAATTTTGATTTTGAAGTCAAAGATACCCAAAAGGGCACAAGTAAAAAATTAATAATCAAAACCCCAAAACAATTTACACAATTTGTTGAAATGTTCAAAGACAAATTCAAGGAGATTTTTGACTTAGATTTAGAAGCTCAAGAAATTAAAAAAAAATCTGACAAAGAATCACAATAATAATTATAAACTAATTTTTTGTATTTTTATCATGGCTGAAATGTTTCGTTATGACCCCAATTCTGTTTCTTCAGAAATAAGAGATATAGATAGAGAACTAGAAGAATTAATCAAAAAACAAACAGCTAAAATCAAAGTAATTGGTGTTGGTGGTGGAGGAAATAATTCTTTAAGTCGTATGAGGGAAATTGGAATTAAAGGTGGAGAATTAATCGCAGTTAACACTGATGCACAGGATTTATTATATGCAAATGCAGATCAGAAAATTTTAATTGGAAGAGAATTAACTCAAGGACTTGGAGCAGGAAGTAAACCAAAAATTGGACAAGAAGCTGCAAGAGAATCTGAAGCAGAGATAAAGAAAAAGATTTCTGGAAGTGATATGGTTTTCATAACTTGTGGAATGGGTGGTGGAACAGGAACAGGGGCAGCTCCAGAAATCGCAAGAATGGCAAAAAAACAAGGAGCTTTAACAATAGGTGTTGTAACTTTGCCTTTTACAATTGAAGGTAAAAAAAGAATAGAAAATGCAATGGAAGGTTTAGAGCGAATGGAGGCCTGTGTAGATACTTTAATAGTTATTCCAAATGATAAACTTCTTGAACTTGCACCAGATTTACCTTTGCACACAGCATTCAAAATTTCCGACGAGATTCTTACAAATGCAGTAAAAGGAACAACAGAATTAGTTACAACTTCTGGTTTAGTTAATTTAGATTTTGCAGACATAAAAACAATAATGGTTGATGGAGGAGTTTCTTTAATTGGAATGGGTGAATCTGATTCTGCAAACAGGGCAATAGATGCTGTAGAAAAAGCTATACAAAACCCTTTATTAGATGTTGATATCTCAAATGCAACTGGTGCATTAGTTAATATTGTTGGTGGCCCAGATATGAGTTTAGAAGAATGTAAATTAATTATTCAAACTATTGGAAATAGATTAAATCCAGATGCAAGATTAATTTGGGGAGCACAAATTGCAGCAGATATGGGAAAATCAATTAGAGTTTTGTTAATCGCGACTGGTGTAAAAAGTTCACAGATTCTAGGAAACCACGAAAGTATAGAAAGTTTAAAACATCAAGAAATTGAAGACGAATTAGGTATAGAATTTTTTGAATAAAATGGAAACTCTTGGAAATAAGCAAACAAGATATTATGTTAAAAATTCTCAACAAGCAAAACGACTTGAAACAGCAGTTAAAAATTTCAATTTAAAATATGAAATTGGTTCTTTTTCAAAAAGTTTTAATCCTCCAGTTTATATAAAAGAAATTTCAAATCAAATAGTTTTTATTCAACCTATGCAAGGAAGTTTTTCAAAACTTGAATTTGGAGAAGGAATAGTTTTAGTTAATCCAAAATTATATTTAAATAAATGTTCTTCTGAAAAAAGATTAGTTTTATTTATTTCCAATGTGAATTATATTGCATTTAAAGGTAATCGAGAATATTGGATTAGTGAATCTCCGAGAGAATAATTTTAAAAACTCAGAACTTCTTATTTTTTTATGGCTTTATGGATTAAAACAAAATCGTTTTTTATAAAATGCAAACGAGTTTGGCATACTTTGAAAAAACCTTCAAGAAAAGAATTTGAAATGGTTTCTAAAATTTCTGCATTAGGAATTCTTGCATTAGGAGCTTTTGGTTTTTTAATTTCTATAATAATGAAGTCATTATTCTAAAATGAGTTTATTAAAAAAATTAGCAATTACTGGAGTTTCTCTTTTTTTAATTGGATGTGCAACTGATAAAAAAGATGATAATAAAGAACCTCCAAAAAACCCTTATCAAGTAGGAGAAAATATTGGTGGTGGAACAGTATTGGGCGATAATACATTTCGTTTAAAACCTTCTCAAGTTTTAATGTATAATCCTGAAACAGGAGATTTAAAATTAAATGTAAATCCTGATTTAAACTTTCGTTCGATTATTTTTGTAGATTCAACAAGTGATTCATTACCAAATGGATTATTAAGAAGGGTTAGGGGATTTGGAACTGTCCCAACTTATTCTAACAAAAGCCAATCTTCTTCATCTAGTGATAATATCATTTATACAAATCCTGTGTCAATCACTGAAGCATTTAGAGATTTAGATTTTCATAAGTCTTTTGATATAAACAATTCATTTACTTTTGAAAAAATTATTTTTGATGAAGATAATAATCCTTCAACAACCGACGATAATGTAACAATTAAAGGGAAAATAAATGTTGATACTCATACAGATTTTACTTTAAATACAATTTATTATTCTGTTCAAAATCTTATCTTTTCTACCAATGGAAAAATAAAATTTGATGCAGAAATAACTGTGGGAGAAAATCTTCGTTATAGATATTTTAACATACAAAGAGATTTAGGTTCAATTCTTCTTCCTCCATTAACTGTGCCAGGTTTAATTTTGAATCCAAAAATAGGTTTATCAACATCTTTTAAGGGAAAGACTAGTGTAAAAACAAAAACTAATTTTAAGTTATCTGATACTATAACAATTAATTCAAGAATAAATTATAATGTTAATTCTGATTGGAGTACTACTGAAAATTTTACAAATAATTTTTCTTATTCATTATCAGAAGTGGAAAATGCGAATGCAGATTTAGAAGCATCTATTGAACCTAAATTAAGTGTTATGGCTTATAATTTAGCAGGAGTATATTCCTCTGTAAAAGGAGGTTTTAAATTTGTTGCAGATACAGATAAAGTTCCTTGGTGGACTCTTGATGCATTTTTAAAAGGATATGTTGGTTTAGATTCAGCGATTTTACATTCCATTGAATATAATAAAGAAATTTATAATAAGAATTTTCCATTGGCTCAAGCAAAAGATTCTGAAGATGATGAATCTTCGGAAGAACCTGGAAATTTATTTGATCAAGATTTTTTAAGATTAACAGATGGAGATTCTCCTGCATGGTCGCATGATGGAAAAAATTTAGCCTATATTAAAGACGATGAAATTTATGTTTACAATTTATCAAAAAAAATACACACAAAAATAAGTTCTTTGAATATAAATAATTCTCAAACAGCTTTCAATATTTTCTGGTCACCTGAAGATAATAAATTAGGTTTTATTTCAAGTAAAAGTGGAAATAATGAAATTTATACAATTGATGCAAAAACTGAAAGTGTCCCAAAACAATTAACATATACTTCCCGTAATGAATGGACAGGTGATTGGCTGGGGAATAAAATTGTTTTTGATTCAACAGAACCAAATGATTTTTGGAAAAGTTCAATTTCAATAATTAATGAAGATGGAACAGGATTAAAATCTCTTACAACAAATTCAGATTATTATTCTTCTTATTCGCCCAAATTTGGAAACAATAAAATTTTATTTCTTTCTGAGAAATATTCCTGGAGTTCAAGTGTACTTTCTAAAATTAATCTTGATGGAACACAAAATTTTTATCTATTGGGTTTTTCACCTAAATGGTATGATTTTTCTATTAGTGAGGATAATTCTTCTATTATTTATTCAACTGGATTAAATTATACAAGTCAAATAAATTTACACAATTTAAATAATAACACTTCCTCAACACTCTATAAAACATCTGGACAAACAATTAATTTGAATGGTTCATTACATCCAAGTAATAAATGGATTGTATTTGAATCTGACCAAGATTGTAGTTATATTCAAGGAAATTATATCTGTTCAAAAGGAATCTACATAAAGAATGTAAAAGATTTGGTTAATCAATAAATTTAAAAACCATAATTCTCAATTAATTATATCTTTCTAAGATTTTATATCTTAGACGAAGTCAAAAATGATTTTTATTATAAAAGTAATAACAAACAAAGAAGAACGAGCTGTAGAAATGATTTCTGAGCGAGCAGAAAAAAAGAATTTAAATGTTTTTTCTGTATTAAGACCTCACGGATTGAGAGGATATGTTTTTCTCGAGGCTGAAGACAGAGATTCTGCAGAAGAATCGGTTTTCAATTTGCCTTATGTAAAAGGAATAATTGGAAAAACAATTTCTTATGAAGAAATACAAAATATGGTTGAACCAACTGCAGTTACAGTTTCTATAAAAGAAGGAGACATTGTAGAAATTATTTCAGAACCTTTCAAAAAAGAAAAAGCAAAAGTCTTAAGAATAGATAAACAAAAAGAAGAAGTAGTTGTAAGTTTATTAGGTGCGGTTGTTCCGTTACCTGTAACAATTAAATTAGACAATGTTAAAGTAATTCGAAGAGAAGAAGGAGAAGAAGATGATAATTAAAATATTAGCAGAAGGTGGGGCAATGAAGCCAGGACCAGCTTTAAGTCAAAAACTTGGGCCAGTTGGAATTAATATTAATGAAGTTATAAAAAAAGTAAACGAAGCAACAAAAAATTTCAATGGATTAAAAGTTCCAGTTGAATTAGATGTCGACGCTGCAACAAAAGCCTTTGAAGTAAAAGTTTTCTCACCACCTGTTTCAGAATTATTAAAAAGTGAACTTAAAATAACAAAAGGTTCTGGAATTCAAAAGAAAATGCAAGTTGCAAATGCTTCTATTGAACAAATCATTTCTGTAGCAAAAACAAAATTAGGAAATTTATTAGCTAATGATTTGAAAGCAGCAGTAAAGGCTGTTGTTGGAACTTGTGTTAGTTTAGGTGTTTTAATTGAGAATAAATCTGCAGTTGAAGTTGCACAAGAAGTTGAAGCTGGAAAATATGATAAAGAAATTGAATCAGAAAAAACAGAAACTTCTCCAGAAAAAAGAAAAGAATTAGATGATTATTTTGCAAAGACTAATGCTGCACAACAAAAGATTTTGAAATTAGAAACTGCTGCTAAAGCTGCTGAAGAAGAAAAGAAAGCAGAAACAGCAACAGCAAAACCTGTAGCTGTAACACCTGCTAAGAAATAATCTTCAATATTTATTGTCTATAATTCTAATCAATAACTTTATTAAACTAAAATAGATTTAATTTTATATAGGGGGTTATGGGGTAGCCTGGTAGCCTTTCAGGTTTGGGACCTGACGACCCCGGTTCAAATCCGGGTAGCCCCATTTTACAATCAGATGATAAAGAATAAGATAATTATTTTCACAAAGATAATTTCAGTTATTATAATCTTAAATTTTATTACCCATCAATTTACTAATTCAGGAAAACCTAATTTTGTGTTATCTTCATCAATAGAATTTATACTTTTAATCTTATTAACATTCCCTCTTTTTTATTATTCATTTTATCTGAACAAAAATAAAAAAATTAAATTATGGGCGAGAGTAATAACTTTTGTATATCTTCCAATAGTTTTTTTAACATTTTATTTTTTAGGTAATTTTAAAGATATAGAAAATTTAATGGGTATTTTTATACATCTTTTAACTTTTATCGGAGTTTATTATTATGCATGGATAAATAAGAAATAGCTTTTAAAACACAACATTTTAAAACTCATATTTGATTTATTTCTACATGGCAACAAAATCAAAAAAGACAAAATCAGCAGGAAGATTCGGTGCAAGATATGGAAAAAAAGTTAGAGATAATCTTGTAAAAGTTGAAATTAAACAAAGAGTAAAACAAAAATGTCCTTTCTGCGAAAAATTAGGAGTTAAGAGATTAGCAAAAGGAATTTGGCACTGTTCAAAATGCGATAAAAAATTCGCATCAAATACTTACTATTTAGATTAAATTTAAATAAACAAAAAAATACAAAATAACATGACAACATACAAATGCTTCAAATGCGGAGAAAAAATCAAATCAGAAGATTTAGATAAAAGATTTGTTTGCCCTCAATGTGGAAGCTTAATATTTTTCAAGCCAAGAACCAAATTAAAAAAGTTGAAAACTGATTAAAATGGCTCAAGATAATTCTATGCAAGAAATGCAAATTTTAGAACAAAATTTACAAAATATTTTAATGCAAAAACAAGCTTTTCAAATGGAATTTTCTGAAACTCAATCGTCATTAAAAGAAATTAAAGACGCTAAAGATGATGTTTTCAAAATCGTCGGACAATTAATGATAAAATCAGATAAAAAGAAAATTCTTGAAGAATTAACAAATAAAGAAAAAATAATTGACTTAAGAATTAAATCTTTAGAGAGACAAGAAAAAGATTTTTCAGAAAAATTAACAAAGATAAGAGATGAATTTTTGAAAAAGAATTAATATATCAAAGTCACGAAATCTTTATAAATCTCTTACATATAAAATTAACATGGTATTCGATAGAATAAGAAAAGCCTTGTCAGATTCTCCTGTAAATCAAATGGACGACGAGTATTTAGAAATTGATTTAGAACAACAATCTAAAAAAGAAAAAAAAGTTATGGTTAAATTATTCTCATTAAAACAATATGATGATGTTAATGATATTCTTAATTCTTTAAGAGAAGGATATACTATTGCAGTTATTGATATTCAAGTTTTAAGAAAAAAAGATTCTATTGAATTGAAAAGAGCAATCTCAAAAATCAAAAAGACAACAGATGCTCTTGAAGGAAACATCGCAGGATTTGGAGAAAATATTGTTATTGTAACACCTGCATTCGCTCAAATTCACAAAGAAGTTTTCCAACCAAAAAAAGATTCAAATAGCAAATTTGATAGTTACTAAACTTTTATAATTCTTTAAAATTTCATTATTATATGAAAACTCTATTCATTCCAGTAAAATCAAATCTAAAAATTGATTTATCAAAAGTGGATTTTAAAAAACTTCCAAAAAATTTAGCAGTTGCTTATTCTATACAATACAAAGATTTAGCAGAAAAAATAAAAGAATTAATTAAACCAATTTTTTTCACACAAGTTTTAGGTTGTAGTAAACCAAATTTTCCAAAAAATACAAAAGCAATTTTGTTAATCAGCGACGGAAAATTTCATGCAATTTCTCTTGCATATGAATCAAAACTTCCTGTTTATTTATTCAATAAAGGAAACATAGAAAAAATTTCAGAAAAAGAAATAGAAATTTTTTCAAAAAAACAAAAAGGAGCCTATCTAAAATTCCTTAATGCAGAAAAAGTTGGAATTTTAGTTTCAACAAAACCTGGACAAGAAAATCTTGAAAAAGCAATAAATCTCAAAAAGAAAATCAAAAATAAATCATCTTACCTATTTATTAGTAATAATATAGATACAAATGAATTTGAAAATTTCTCAGAGATTCAAAGTTGGATTAACACAAGCTGCCCAAGATTGGACATGTCTATAAATTCAGTAATAAATATGGACAAGCTTCTGACGAAATTTTGAATTTCAGTCTAGAATGGATATGAATAATAGTTCTATTATTAATATAGATAAATTAGAATAAATTCTAGGGTTTTTGAGAATTATACAATCCTAAAATTTTAAAAAACTGGAAAATTAAAATGCCTGTTGCATTATGTGAAATTGAATTAGAAAAATATTTGGAAGATTGATTTAATTATCGCCACAACATCTTACTCCAATACTACTTCTAAATTGGGAAGAAGTAATAGAGCTTAAATCTTCTTCACAATAAAATTCATTCGGTAGAGGATTTCCATCAACTAAATAAAACCCTTTTAAACCACATTCAGTATTTGTCCAAATCATATAGGAATCAAAACCACATCCTGAACCAGCAACAGCATTTGCCAAAATTTCATCTTTAGTACATAATCTTGCACCTGCATTTTCACAAGCATTTTTAGTTTCTTCCCAATTAACATCTTTTATGCAACCAATATCATCACCACATTCTGCAGTTGCCCCCCCCAACACCCAGCCTAATTCAGAACAAGTTTTTTCAGATATTTCTAAATAAATATCTTTTCTCGGATTATCAAAATTCTCAACAACCTGCCCAGTTGCATTTTTTCCCCCTGCACTTTGCAAAATTGGAGCAACCTCAACACTCTTGACAAAACCAGTGTAAGGTAAACTAAACTTTTGAGTTCCCAATTCACTAATTGTCGTCGGCTCTTCAAATATTTCTGTACCAATTCCGTCGCTAACAATAAATTTCAATCCAACCAAATTTCCTTCACCTTTATTTCTTCGAACCTGAACATCGACTCCATCTTCAGTAACTTTAACATTCTGAACATCTAAATTAATTCTAGCTGAAGCAACAGAAATGTCCTCTGCTCCTTGTTCAAGAATATTTTGTATCATCACCCAAACAACACCAATCGCCGCCAAAACAATTGTAATCATAATTACAGTAACAATAATCGTAGAAACACCTTTTTTATTCATTGTAAAATTAAATAAATAAATTTTATAAAGTTATCCCAAATAATTTTTTCTATTAGTATAATTTTTTAATATATCTTTTATAATCTAACTAAACTTTCGCAATACTAAACACAGTTTTCAAAGCTACAACTATTGTTGCAGGTACAAATAATACTAATAATGCTGCAAAGATTGAAGAAACTGTATTTCCAACACCAATTCCTATTAATGAACCTGTAACACTATCCATACCAAATCTACTAACTATAACTAAAACTGCTCCAGCCATTAAAAATGTCTGCGAATCTTTTCCAGTAACATTCATAAATCCTACAACAATTCCCAATATTGAAAGAATAGCATAAATTTGTGCACTGTATTTTGTCACAGCAGGAATCGAAATCAATGTAGTCGAACCTATAATAATAGCTAAAATAACTCCAACTAAAAATGCCCATGCACCCACAGAATTTTCTTTAGATTTAATTACCATTTTTCTAAAAAAACTAAGACTCAAATATATATAAAACTTTTTATAATTAAAATTATCTTGTTAAAGATATTAAAATCTCCAAAATTCCTATATTCTCTAAAACCCAAAAATTTATAAACCATAGTAATTACAAAATGACAACAAAATGAAAACAAAAATACTAAGCTTGATAAGTTTAAGCATTTTATCGTTGGTATTAATTGCAAGTATGGCGAGTGCAGATACTCTTGCAACTTGGAGTTTAACAACTGATGGAGATGCAACTTCTGGTGTTCACGAAAATGTTACTGCTGGAATTTTCACTGGTGGAATTGGAATAACTGCTCTTGATTTTAGTGGGGGAAATGGTGCAACTGCTGGTTCTTGGACAGAAAGCACTTCTATTGATAGTACAAATTATTTTGAGTTTACTTTATCTCCAATAACTGGTGTTGGATTAACAATTTCTCAAATTGATTTTGGAGAAAGAAAAACTGCTAGTGGTCCTGATAAATATCAGATACAATGGTCAAAAAATTCTGATTTTAGCTCAGCAACTACTTTAACTACAGGTGATTTAACTGATGATGATTTAGAACATATAATTAATGTAACTGGATTAAATGTTAAAGTTAGTGAAGGTGAAACTGCTTATATTAGAATTTTTGGTTACGACGCAGATACTGATGCTACAACTACTACTTGGAGAATTAATGATGCAACTTTACAAGTTTTAGGAACTGCAACAGCAAGTCCTTCTCTTTCAATAACAAAAGGTTCTGAATTAACAACTACTCAAAACGGAACAGTAACTGTAACTAATGATGGAAATGTTGATTTAACAGGAATTAATTTATACACAACTTCAACTGGTGATTTCAGTGTTTCTTTCAATGAATTAAATTTTGATTTAGATGCAGGAGATTCAAAAACAATATTAATTTCTTCAACTGATGTTGATGATTTAGAATTTGGTGATGATAATACTTTTTCAATTAAAGCTAATAATTCAGACACAACAAGTAATACTCTTGATTACACAGTTCCATTAAATTTTTGTGCAGATTGTGAAACTTTAGAAGATTTAGAAATAAAAATTGAAGATATAACTTTAAAACAAGGATTTGGCGACGATGAAGATTATTGGTATCCTTTTGATGTTATTGAGGCAGAAATTAAAATAACAAATGATGGAAATTATGATATGGAAGACATCGAAGTTGCATGGGCATTATACGATGATAAAGGAAATAAAATAACAGACGACGAAGAAAGTGATTTCAACTTGGATTCAGATGACGACAAAACATTAACAATAAGATTTGCTTTAGATGAAAATGTTGATGAATTAGAGGGTGTTGAAAAAGTTACATTTTATGTTAGAGCTAAAGGAAAAATTGATGATAAAGACTCTTCACATGATGGAGAAGATACTTGTGCAGAAACTTCAAAAGAAGTGGATTTAATCACAGATGATGAATTTATGGTAATTGATAGTTTCCAATTAAATGGAATGACTTTAATAGATATGGAATTAAAAGATGCAGTTGCTTGCGGAGCAGAACTTCAAATTATTGGAAATGTTTGGAATATTGGAGATAAAGATCAAGAGGATGTTACAGTTTATATTAGAAACTCTGAATTAGGAATAAGCAAAGAAGTAACTATCGGAGATATTGATTCATTTGATTATGAAAAATTAAATATCCTTTTAGAAATTCCTGAAAATGTAGAAGCAAAATATTATACTTTAGAATTTACAGTTTATAATGAAGATAATGAAGTTTTTGAAACAGATGAAGAAAATATTAAATCAACTTTCAAAGTTTTAATTAAAGTTGATGGAAATTGTAGAGTTACTGATTCAACTAAAATTGTTGCTAGTTTAACTTCTGAAGCAAAAGCAGGAAAGCAATTAACAGTAAATACAAAAATTACAAACACAGCAAGCAATGCAATGACATATGTTATAAATGTTGCAGATTATGCATCTTGGGCAACTTTCAATGCATTAGACTCAAATACATTAACTCTTTTAGCAGGTGAATCAGTTGACTTAACATTAACTTTTGATGTAAACAAAGGTGTATCAGGAAACAAAATGTTCAACATAGAAGTTATCTCAGGAGATATTGTAACAAAGCAACCAGTATCAGTAACAATCCAAGCACAAAATAGTTTGTTAAGTGGAAATGTAATTTCTAGTTTAGGAGAAAACAAATACTTGTGGGTAATCGGAGCAGTTAACTTTGTTTTAATCTTAGCAATAATTGTAGTTGCAATAAGATTATCTAAAGATTAATTATCTACTAATTTAGTATTCATTAGTACATTTTAGTATTCAATTTTTTCCAAGAATTTTTTTATAAAATTTATTTTATTTCTTATAGAAAAACACAAAAGTTTTTCCTGAAATTTTTTTGCTAATCAAACCTTTTTTTTCCAAGAGAAATAAATCTGTTCTTGCAGTTTGATAAACAATTCCATAAGTTTGCACAATTTCTTTAATTGTAAATAGTTTTGATTGATGTTTTGTAAATTCTTCCAGAATTAATGCTTGTCTTAAATTTAAATCTGGATTATTTTTTATCAATTCTTTTGTTTTTTTCTGTTCTTTTTGTTGCAATTTAATATATTCAATTAAATCTTTTAATGCATCTTCAATACATTCCAATAAATATTTAATAAAATATGTTAAGTCCATATCATCTTGTTCAGTATACAAATAAGCTAAGTCATAATTTTTTCTTGAACGAAGAATTCTTTTAGAAACAGCCATATATTGAAAAAGCCAATATCCTTGAGAAAGCATATACCAATAAAAAATACTTCTTGCTGTTCTTCCATTTCCATCATTAAATGGATGAATATATCCTATAAGAAAATGAAGAACAATCCCCTTCACAATTGGGTGGATAAATTCCCCTTCATTATCATTTGCAAAATCACAAAATTCTTTAATTAAATTTGAAATCTCCTTATAAGTGGGAGGAACATGTGCAACTATTTCATCATTTCTAACGGTTATATCATCGTTATCTCTAAACTTGCCTTCATCAGTAGAATCATCTAAGGTATCTTTTGTTATTCTTTTTTGTATCTCCAAAATCATCTCAGGAGTTATTTTAATATTTTTTTGTTCGAATATAAATTGCATAGTCTCATAGTTATTTGAAATCATTTTTTCAGATTCTGTTTTGGGTTTTTTCTTTTCTCTAAGCATAGCTTTTGCAACTTTTCTTGTTGTTACAGCTCCTTCTAATTGGCTTGAAGCTATTGCCTCTTCCATTAAAGAGCTGATTACATAACTTTCTTGGAGATTTAATGATTTTCCATCTATTCTTATATTCCCTGCAAGATTTTTATCAAACAAATGTAATCTTTTATTAAAATCAGACAATAAACTATAAATCATTTTTATGCCCTCAAATTTTATTTTATCATAATTATCTGAACGTAGAATTTTCATTAATGTCCAGAGATATTCTCTTTTTATTTTATCATCTACTCTATATTTTAATTCTTCCCAATAAAAATATCTTTTATTGTATTCTGAAGCAAGTTTCCTAAATTTTTCATCTCGTATGGTTTTAGCAAATCCTTCAAAATCTTTGTCTAATAATTCTTTTATCTTAAACGGTTTTTCTGGTAGTTTTCTCATCTTTATTTATCTACTAATTTAGTATTCATTAGTACATTTTAGTATTCAGAGCTATTTAAATTTATCTACTAATTGAGCTGTCAATTTAAAGTCACCTAACTTGGTGAAAAAATTTACTTCTTTGGTTTTTTCCCAAAAAATACTATTCCAAAAATTCCCCCAATAAATAAAGATAAAAATATTATTATAAATACAGGAAAATAAAAATGTCTTGTTCCATCGTAATAATTTAATGTAAAACCTTTATTAATAGAAATAGATATTGAAATTATAAATAATAAGATTGTTGCTTTTTTGTTTAATTTTATATGCTCCATAAAATTTTTACTTAATCTTTTCCAGTATCCCATCTTAATCTTTCTCAATAACTAATTTATTTCCTTTGACTTCTGCTTCTAATTCTTGCCCTGTTTTCCAACCTAACTTTTTAAGTAACTTTTCAGATATTACTATCCAAGATTTCTTATATTCCGTGTCTCCTACTTTTCTACTCACCTGACTTTGTAATCTCATATAATATTAGATACCTAATAGTTTATAAACATTTCGATACCTAAGAATATATATTTTAGATACCTAAATATATATAAAGGTTAGATACCTAATTTTAATATGAAAGAAATAATAAAATGTCCTATTTGTCAAGGTAAAAATACTTTGAAAAAAGGATTAAGGAAAACTCAAAGTAGAGGAAAAATACAGAAGTATTTTTGTAAAGATTGTCAAAAGTATTTCACTATTGATGACGGATTTAAAGGAATGAGAACAAATCCTAAAACTATTACTATGTCAATAGATATGTATTTGAGTAATTTATCTTCTCGTAAAATGAGAAATCAATTAAGAAGACACTTTGGAGTTAAGAGAAGTCATCAAACTATTCTAAATTGGATTTACAAATATGTTATGAAAGTTCATAACTTTGTAGAAAAGTTAGGATATAATTTAGGAAACGATTTTTATGCTGATGAAACAATGATTAAAAGACAAAAACATAATGATAGATTTTGGGCTTGTGTAGATTGGAAAACAAGAATGATTACAGGCATTCATTATTCTGTTGCTGGAAATCCAAGAGAAGCATTAGAATTTATCAATAAAGCAGTTAAGAAAAGTAAACCTAAATTTATTCAAACTGATAGTGCTATGTTTTATCCTCGTGCTTTTAGAAAAGCATTCTACAATAATAAACTAAAATGTTTAGAAGTTAAACATATTCAGAATAATGTTAGTAGAACAAAAGTTCATAATTATAAAATTGAAACCGTGTTTATGAAGATAAAAGATAGGGTAAATGATTTTAGAGGATTGAAAGCATTATGGAGTGCTCCAATTTTAATGTGTGGTTTAACAATCCAACATAATTTTATTGAGGAGCATACAACAACAGGAGTTAATCCTTGTAATCTTGCAGGACAGAATTTAGATTTAGGAGATAATAGATGGTTAGGATTGATTAGAATGAGTTTACAATAAAATATTATGTTCTCTAAGTAAAGAATTTAATTCTGAACGAACACTTATTAAAAATGCGAATAACATAGAAGCCATCATCATTATTGGCAATAATAAAACAACAATAATCAAAATAGAATTACTAATAAAAATGCTTGCAGATAAATTTTCCATTTTATATTCTATATATGGAATAGCATAAGCCATTAATGAAGCAAAAAAGAATAAAGTAAAATTAGTAAATTGCTCCCATAATCTATTATATTTTGTATTAATTTTATCATATTTTAATTGAATTTTAAGTTCGTCACTTATACCTTTTTTCTTCTTATTTGCAGATTTCATCTTTGAAAAACTCCTTTTTATCTATTAACCAAAATATTGTGTAGGCAATTACAATTCCAAGATACAAATAAACAAAATTTATATTCAAATCTCCAATATTTATGAAGAATATATATGGTAATAGAAAAAGTATATATGCTAAAGAAAGAAAAAGTGCAGAATTTACAATTATCTCACGAATAAACTTTTTTGTGCTTAACATTTAAACACACCCAATTGTAGCATTATAATTATTATTTATAGCTTCTGTTTGAGATTTGAAAACAATAACTTTATCATCGGGTATGCTTTTAGCAATATTTGAACATTTAAAATAATCCAAATATTCTAAAGTTTCAGTGTTTCCAATATAAAGTTTGTTTGAAATACTATACACCTTATATGCCCCCAAAGAAGTTATAACCAAAAGGACTATTGCTCCAATAACAAATAATTCTCCTCTTTTATTCATAATATAATATAAGATTTTGCTATTTTTAAACATTTATAATTTTCAAAATTTACCTCCTTTCAATTCTATTAAATTTAGGTGAGGATAAGTGACTTTTATTTGACAGCTCACTACTAATTTACTTTTGTGCAAGCAACAGACATATGTCACTAGCACCGAAAATTAGTTCGCAGGTGAAAACCTGTGAATCTAATGAAAAAAGAAGAAATAAGAAAAGAATATTTTAAACTTAGAATAAAAAGTCATTCTCAA
>Ga0210057_1003535_pt1 | contig 21493 bp, 18 predicted proteins | sample CryGeyCG2114_010_2_FD_183968 | JGI IMG/M metagenome (GOLD analysis project Ga0210057, IMG submission 183968) | Groundwater microbial communities from aquifer - Crystal Geyser CG10_big_fil_rev_8/21/14_0.10 (SPAdes) (version 2) | ecosystem: Environmental > Aquatic > Deep subsurface > Groundwater ...
TAAAATAACATCAAGTGATTGGCAACAAAAGCTGAATGTGACAAAGGATATTAATGATGCTGCCGGGATCCTAATTTCAGGTCTTTTGAGAAAAAGATTGCAAGGGCCAGCTTAAGTACCCAGCATCTTAACTTTGATAAAGTTTATAAACATTTTAAGTTGTATGATTTTAAGGATAATATGGAAGAACAAAAAGAAGAAGTTAAAATTGAATCTTTTGAGGACGATTTTAATGTAGAAATGACTATTAAAAATAATTCTATCAATAACAAAAAAATTAATTTAACCCCTGTTAAATCTAAAAATAATGATAATCTTTCTAATAATATCAAACAAAAAACAATTTCTTTCTTGAAAAATAAATATAACATTGCCTTCTTAATCATCCTATTTTTAGCTTTTTTAATCAGGTTAAAATATATTGGTCAAGAAAGTATTTGGGTTGATGCAGCTCATCATCTTTGGTATTCAATAAAATTAACAAGAGACCCTTCTTTCTTTTTTAGTTCAGAATTTCTAACAGGAGATTATGTACCTATCCAAATATTAACTTCCATAATTTATTTATTAATTAAAAATGTATTCATTGCTGGGAAAATTGTTGCAATGTTATTTGGACTTATTGGTATTGTTTTTATGTACTTATTAGGTTCTGAACTGAAAAATAAATTTACTGGTTTGATTTCAGCTTCTTTACTGGGTTTTAATCATTTGTTTTGGTTTTATGGAGTGAGGCCTTTGGCAGATGCGCCTTTAACTTCAATAGTTATTTTGATTATGTATTCTGTACTTAAATTAGAAAAAACTAAAGAAATCAAATGGGGTGTTCTTACAGGGTTCTTATTTATTCTATCAATATTTATTAAAAAACAAGCTATTATTTTCATATTCGCTTTAATCATCTATTACTTATTATTTAAACGAAAAGAATTATTTAATAATAGGGCGTTATTCATCTCTTGGTTAATTCCTGTAGGATCTATATTTATTGCAAGTATTTTTTTTAAAACTAATTTTTTAGCTCAGGTCTATACCATGTTTACAAAAGCAATAGGCTTATCGCAACAATATTCTGGATTAAATGCAGCTAACAAATTACCTTGGATTTTTTCTTGGTATATGTTAATACCCATAATTTTTGGTGTATTATTAGTTTTATTATATAAAAAGAAAGAGTATTATTTTCCTTTATTATTTTCTTTTATTTATTGGATGTTTTTTGAAGTTGCAATTGGTACTCCTGAAGATCGTTATATTTTGCCACTTTTACCAATAGGGATTATCTTTTTTACATTTTTTACTGAAGAGTTAAATTTATTTGTAAAGATGTTATTGCCCAAAAAAGAATATGTCATCAAATCTCTTATTTTATTATTTGTTTTATTTATTTGTTGGAATTTTTATGATTTAGGCGATTCTTTGATTTATAATAAATCTTTTAGTTATGGTGGTCATGAGGAAGCGGGTCAATGGTTTAAAAATAATGTTCCTACAAATAATACAGTTATATTTATGGGGTCTCCAATAATGCAAAGAGTATTTTATGAACAAGATTTTGGTGGTCCGTTAACACCAAATAAAGAATTTATTAAAGGAGGTAACATTTGGTTTTTAAGAGCTGGTAATTATGTTATTAATCAAACTTTATTTGAAGAAGATCTTAAAAAATTGTCTCAAACTAATGATATTTATTTAGAAATTGATATATGGGAATATACTCAGCCAAAATGGTATTATCCAATAACTCAAGATAGTATTGATTATTTTGTTAGTTTAGGTTTCCAATTAGTAAAGGTAATAGAAAAAGAAGTTCCAACACAACAAGGTTTACAAAAAATGTCAGTTATATTCATTTTTAAGAAAATGAAATAATCATCTTAACTTTGTTTAATAACCTATATAAATCATTTAAATACTATTTTTTTGATGAAAGCAATAATTCTAGCAGGTGGTTATGCTAAAAGAATGTATCCTATCACAAAAGAGTTCCCAAAACCTCTTTTAGAAGTCAAGGGGAAAAAAATAATCAACTATATTTTAGATTCATTAGAAAAAGTTTCAGAGATTGATGAGGTATATTTGTCTACAAATAAAAAATTTGCCAGTTATTTTCAGTTTTTTATTAATACAATCTCTTTCAACAAAAAAATATCATTATTAGTTGAAAATTCAAATTCAAACGATAATAAATTAGGTGCAGTGAAAGCATTAAATAAAATCATCAACCAGAAAAAAATCACGGAAGATTTATTGATCATTGGTGGTGATAATTTATTCAAACCTGAATTAGAAAATTTCATGAAATTTTTTAAAGAAAAAGATTCAGTTACACTGATGGTTTATAATTTAAATAATGAAAATGCCAAAAATTTTGGAGTAGTTGGTTTGGATGAACAAAATAAAATTATCAATTTTGAAGAAAAACCTTCTTTGCCAAAATCTTCTTTAATTAGCACTGCTTGTTATTTGTTTAAAAAAGATCATTTAAGCTTAATTGATAATTACATCAAGGAAACTAATTCTAATGATAATTTAGGTGATTTAATTTCTTGGTTAAGTAAAAATGGTTCTGTTTATGCTTATGTTCATCAGAATTTTTGGTTTGATGTAGGAAATTTAGAAACTTTAAAGAATATAGAATCTTTAAATATAATTGATAATCAAATATAAAAAAGAGGTTAAATTTAAAAATGTTAAAAGATAAAAAAGTATTGGTAACAGGTGGAGCAGGTTTTATTGGTAGTCATCTTGTAAATGAATTAGAAAAGTATGATTGTGAAATAATTGTATTTGATAATTTTTCTTCTGGTCATATTGGTAATACTAACAGTTTTGGAGAAAGAGTAAAAGTTATTAATGGAGATTTAAGGGATATTTCAAAAATTAAAGAAGCTTGCCAAGGTATAAATTATGTTTTCCATTTAGCTGCAATGCCTTTTATTCCAGATTGTTATAAAGATGCTGAAGGTTTTATTACTTCAAATATTAATGGTACATTTAATTTATTAAATTCCATTTTAGATCAGAATATAACTTGTTTTGTTAATATATCTACTTCAGAGATTTATGGTTCTGCGTTATATGTTCCTATGGATGAGAAACACCCTACTCTTCCTCATTCAACTTATGCTGCCAGTAAATTAGCTGCAGAAAATATAGTTTATACGATGCATAAGGAACATGGATTTCCAATAAAAATAATTAGATGTTTCAATACGTTTGGTCCAAGGGATAGTCATCCAAGAATAATTCCAGAAATAATTAAACAATTTGTTAAGAATAAAGAATTAAAATTAGGGAATATTAATTCTACAAGAGATATGCTTTATGTTAAAGATACAGCTAAAGGCTTAATTAAAGCAGCTTTAAGCGATAAATCTAATGGTGAAATAATTAATTTAGGAACTGGTGTAGAAACTCCAATAAACTCATTAATTCCAATAATTCAACAGATTTTAGGTGCTGAATTTTTACCAGTAACAATTGAACAAGATAGATTAAGACCTTTGGATGTTGATCGCCTTTGTGCAGATAATAATAAAGCAAAATTATTATTAGAATGGCAACCAGAATATTCTTTAGAAAGTGGATTAAGAGAAACCATTGAATGGTATAAGAAAGAAGGTTCTTGGGTTTGGGAGAAATAAATTTTTACCAAATGATAAGGTAATTTATTTGATCTTTTGGATTAAATAATTCATCAGAAATTTCAAGAATAATAGTTAATGGTTTAGGTAAAACTAGGTGTGCTACTCCAGCTGGGACATAAATTCTTTGATTTGGAGATAAAACATATCTTTCTCTCCTTTTTGATTCAATGTCTCCTAATTTAAATTCTGTTTCTCCACAAATTATGTAAAATAATTCTGCTCTTGATAAATGATAATGGTTACCAAGGTAAATATTATCTTGATTATTAACACAAATGGGTGTGATTTTTCTTACCTTAAACTCAGGAAAATCTTCTTGAATAAAAGCATCATCAATGGTTCTTCTTTGATCTATATGAACTCTTGATTTCTTACTGGGTTCATACCCCACAGCTTGCTGTGATTATCAATAAAACTCAGTAAGGACTAAAAATCCCAACTAATTTAATACCCCGCAGATCTGCTGTGATTGGGATTTTTTATTTTTCGTAAACTTTTACATCTCTAATTGCCATTTTTATCTAAATGATGATATTTTTGTAAAATGTGTGATATACTGAAACGCATCAGGAATTTGTAACTCATTAATACGTTTCATATAGACTAGTCCGTAAAAGTTACAGATTTCACTTACGGACTAGTATATATCATCAAAAGCCGATTTCATTATAAATTTTTCTTCAATAATGTTGAACATTTAAAATCTTTAATATTCACAAACTTTATAACCTATTTTTAAGACTTTCATTAAATATGGAAAAATTAGCTTTGTTTGGTGGTGAACCAGTTAGAACTAACAAATTACCTTTGAATTTACCTTATTTTGATGGTTCAGAAGCAAAAGCTGCAGCAGATGCCATAACTTCTACTTTTGTATCGGGGGATGGTCCAAAAGGACAAGAGTTGGAAGAACGTTTTTGTAAGTATTTAGGAGTTAAACATGCATTTTTTGTTAATTCTTGTACGGCGGCTTTAGAATTAGGATTAATGGTGAGTAATATTAATTCAGGCTCATTAATTTCTCCTGATTATACATTTACTTCAACAGCTTTAATTGCTCCATTAAATAATTTAAAATTGAAGCTATCCGATATCAATCTAAATGATTGTAATCTTTCAGTTAATAATCTAAGAGAAGTAATTGATAAAGGAACTAAAATTATTGTTCCAGTACATTATGCAGGGGTTTCTTGTGATATGGATGAGATAAATAAACTTGCTAGAGATAATGGTTCAATTGTTATGGAAGATGCAGCTCATGCAATTGGAGCAAAATATAAAGGAAAAATGTTAGGAACCATTTCTGATATGGGATGTTTTAGTTTCCATGGTACTAAAAATTTGGTTTGTGGTGAAGGTGGGTTATTGGTAACAAATGATGATAATGTTGCAGATAAATGTTATGTTATGAGGGATAAAGGAACAAATAAATATTTACATTTGAGAAATAAAGCTAAGGGGTATTACCAATTTGTGGATGTGGGTAGAAGTTTTGTTCAATCAGATATATTGGCTGCTGTAGCACTTGAACAGCTTAAAAAAATTGATTTTATGAATAATTTGAGAAGAAAACACGCAAATTACTTAATTACTCATTTAAGTAAATTTCCACAGTTAGTATTACCAAGTATCGTTCAGAATAAAGAATCTAATTGGCATTTGTTTTGGTTAAGAGTTAAACCTTCACTTCGTGATTTTTATCTTAAAGCTCTAAATGCTGAAGGAATTAGTGCTAACATCCATTATATCCCTTTACATTTAAATCCTGTATATCAAAACTATGGGTATGATGGTGGGCCATTTACAAATTCTAAATTGATTTATGATTCATTAATTAGGATTCCTTTGTATCCTGGATTAAATGAAAAGGATCTTAATGACATTATTGTTGCTTTTGATAAAATAAATAATTATTTAGAGGAAAATTCAAATGAATAAAAATAATGATATTGATTTAAGTGTTGTTTTGCCTTGTTATAATCAAGCAAAGCTTCTTAAAAGAAGTGTAATTGAAATTAAAAAATATTTAGATTTAACTAATCTTAATTATGAAATTATTTTAGCAGAAGATGGAAGTACCGATAATACCCCACAAATTGCTAAAGAATTATCTGAAAAAGATGAATCAGTTTTATGGTTACATGTTGAAGATAAATTAGGAAGAGGACAAGCAGTTGAAAATGCTATTCGTCTATCAAGAGGCAAGTATGTTGGGTATATTGATGTTGATTTATCAACTCCACCATATTATATTATTCCTGCAATTCATTATATTGAAAAAGGTTATGATGTTGTCAATGCCCATAGAATTTACAAATTAAGATTGGGAATATTATTAAGGTGGTTTTTAAGTAAAGGTTACTCTAAAATATCTAGGATTATACTGGGTACACATTTAAAAGATACAGAATCAGGATTTAAGTTTTTTAGAAGATCATCAATTTATCCAATTTTGAATCAGATACAGGATAGGCATTGGTTTTGGGATACAGAAATAATGGTTCTTTCATATTTAGAAAAACTTAAAATCAAAGAATTACCCTCTGTCTTTATAAGAAAAGATGAACAATCTTCAACAGTAAATATCTTGTCAGATACTAAAACATATTTTATTAATTTATGGAAGTTTCGTTCCAGAATTAAAAAAATTAAAAGGTAACTTAATGAATTAAATATCATGAATATAATAAATGTAATGTCTTGAGAGGTTCTAAAATTGTCATATAAAAAAGTTGAAAAAATATTGATTTGTATATATTGTAAATCTAATGATTTGATTAATGAGTCAAATAAAATTAATTGTAATCATTGTGGAAAATATTACCTTGTGGATAGTAAAGGAAGATTAATTGTTCAACAGATAAAATTAAAGGAAAGAACTGAATTAACTTACAAATTAAAAAATTATTTAAGAAATAATCAAAAAGTAGACAATTTAATATATTTTTTGTTTAGTCCAGTTTTAGTAAATACTAGGCAAAGGAAAAAGTTGTTTAAAAAATTATCCAAAAGTGATATTATTATCAATATTGGTGGTGGTTCAACAAAACTTGCTAATAATGTAATTAATGTTGATATAAAGCCATATGTTAATGTAGATATTGTTTCTGATTGTAATAATTTGCCTTTTGCAGATAGTTCTGTTGATGGAATAATTAGTGAAGTTGTTTTAGAACATATACAAGAACCACATAAAGCAGTTATTGAAATGTATAGGGTATTAAAACCAGGTGGATATATCTATGCAGAGATTCCTTTTATACAAGGATATCATGAATCTCCTGGAGATTATCAAAGGTATACAATTGAAGGATTAGAAGAATTATTTAAAGATTTTAAGAAAGTAAAGATAGGTGTTAGTATTGGACCAAGTTCCGCTTTAGCTTGGATATTAAGAGATTACTTAGCAATATTATTTTCATTTAATAGCACTAAAATTTACAATGTGTTGACTTTATTATTTACTCCATTAACCTGGCCCATAAAATTATTAGATTTTATTTTAGTTTATAACAAGAATGCCCATAATATTTCTTCTTTATTATATTTTTTTGGTAAGAAAGAATGAGTTGTGAAAAGTAAATCAATATAATATTTAACATGAAAGCATTAAAGGAAATTGGTATTACAAAAGCATTAAAGTATTTAGTGTGCTCACCTTCAATGATTTTATTTAAACTAATTCCTTATTCCCCATTAAGAGTATTATTTTTAAAAATAGTGGGAGTTAAAATCGGTAAAAGAACAATTATTCATGATGTTAGATTTTTTAATATTTATAGGAAAGGTTTTTCTGCATTAAATATTGGAAATGAATGTTTTATTGGTGATGAATGTATGTTTGATTTAGCTGATAAAATAAATATAGGAAACAAAGTAACTTTAGGTGAAAGAGTTATAATTTTGACACATACAAATATGGGATATAAAGATCATCCCTTACAAGAATATTTTCCATCTTATAATAAACCCGTCATTTTAGAAAATGGCTGTTTTATTGGAACTAATTCAACAATTTTGCCAGGTATTAAAATTGGAAAATGTTCTGTTATAGGTGCTGGGAGTGTTGTTAATAAAGATGTTTCTGATTATACAATTGTTGGAGGAGTTCCAGCAAAGGAAATAAGAAAATTAAAATGAATAAGAAAGAATTTACTTTTGTAGCTTTAATTATCCTAATAAGTGTTTTAATTAGATTTTTTGGTTTAAATATGCATATTTATGATGATGAATCTATGTATGCTTCAGCGATTGTTAATGCAGGAGCATTTGGATTTAATCCATTTTATTACACGCCCATTTTGATGCAATGGTTACAACTTTTTTTCACTTCAATATTAGGGTTAAAAATGTGGGTTTTAAGATTAGTGCCACTTATTTTTGGAACTTTTACGATGCTTTTATCTTATCAGTTAGCTAAAGAGAAATTTGGTATCAAATCTGCTAAAATTACTTTAGTTTTACTTGGTTTTTGTTTTTATCCAATATTAACTTCTTTACAATTAGATCCAGAAGGGTCATTAATCACTTTTTTTTATCTTCTTGCAGTGTATTCATTTTTTAAAATAGAACAAACAAAAAAGTTAAAATGGAAGATTATTTGTGGATTATCTTTATTATTATCTTTACTTTCAAAAAATAATGCGATCTTAATTTTTGTAATTTTATTTATTTATTTATTAGTAAAAGAAAAAATAAACCTAATTAAAGTTTTTAAGAGATTATTTATTCCATTTTTAATAGGAATTGGCGGTTATAGTCTTTTTTTATATATTACTTATTTAATCAATCCAAAATTAATTCAATTTATGTTTAATCATGGATCTCAATTTTTTAATGGGTTGCATCTTTCTTCTATTGCATTACCAATTTTATTATTTTGGGGGACACCTTTGTTAATCGGATTAACTTTTTTATCAATTTATTATTATAAACATTTGAATAAAAAAGAATCCTTAATTTTTTATGTTTGGTTAAGTGTAGTCTTAGGTTTTTATGTATTTATAATAGAATGGGGAGATTATAGCCGTTACTTGTCTAATTTAATTCCTGTAATGGCTATTTTGAGTGGGACTTTTTTAAGCAAGTTCAAATTTAAATCAAAGGAAATATTTTATGGTTTTTTACTTTCAATTATAACTTTGAGGGTATTTTTTTGGTTAAATCAGTTACCTCAAAAGTTAGTGCCTCGAATTTTTGAGAGTTATTTAGCAGAGATAATAAAATTTAATTTCAATTTTATGTTTAGTTATACTACCAGTTCTGGACCAACTTTTGGAATCAATTTTTTAATAATATTCATTTCATTGATTTTTAGTTTGATAGCCATTATTTCAATAATTACTTTAAGGAATAAAAGATTAATTAAATATTGTATGGTCATTTTTATTTCAATTGGATTTGCATTTAATATTTTTTTAGTCTCAGAATTGATTTTTCATCCAACCTCTCCAGATGTGGGTTTAGTGCAATCAGAGATGGTTAATTATTTTAAAGAGAACAATCTTTCTTTTCCAATGTATTCTAATGATGAAGGGATAATGTTTGATCTTAATCAGTTTTATATTAGAGATAATAATTATCTTTTCTCACTTTCTGATGATTCTACCAAAATTAATAATTCTAAATTTAATCTTAATCCAGGTTATATTAAGGACAATAATCAAGTGATTTCACTCCCTGATGATTCTACCGAAATTAATGATTCTAAATTTGATATTATTTCTAATATTCATGCTAATAGTGGGACAATATTATTATTACATTGGCCTCCATTATCTGATGATAGTCCTGTTTGGAAAATAGTAACTTTATGTAATCTACAAAAAGAATTCTACTCAAAGAATGTGTTAATTGGTGAAATTTATATTTGTAATATTATTAAAAAATAAATCCATTTATTTGAAATATTTTAAATATAGGTGTACTGATGCAGAATATTAATAAAGAGTTTTTAAATTATACTTTTATGGGTCAATTAGAGAAATTTGCTAAAGATGTTGGACTAATGGGTATTACCAAAGTAATTCTCGGTTTACAAGCTTTTTTATTGTTACCTATTTTAACTAAATTTTTAGGAGCAACAGATTTTGGTATTTGGTCACAGATTAAAATAACTGTAACACTATTGGCTAGTATTTCTGTTCTTAGTTTGGATACTATTATAATAAGATTTATTAGCGGAGAAGAAAATAAATTAAAAATAAGTACTGAATTCATTTCATTTTTAATGTTATCACTAAGTTTTGCAATATTTTTAGGAGGAACTATTTATATTTTTTCAGAAAAGATAAGTTTTTTCTTAACTCATATTAGTAATATTGGTTTTTTTTTTAAATTTGTGGTTATAATGATTGTATTGCAAGTAATATATTACTTATTTATGACTTTTTTTAGATCAAAAGAACTTATTAAGTTTCATTCAATGATGGAATTAATAGGGGTAGTTCTTGAAATGTGTTTAATTTATATTCTTTTATTGAAAGGGTATGGTTTAATAGGTGTGATTAGTGCATTTATCTTAACTAAATTGTTACTTGTTTTTATTGCTTCAATAAATATTAAAAAATATTTACTTTTTGTTAAACCTTCTTTTAAGGTTATTAAACCTTATTTTACTTTTGGTCTCCCCTTGGTCTTTATGCCGGTATTATCTATTTTATTACAAATCAGTGATCAGTATATCATTGGTTATTATTCTGGAGCAAAAGCAGTAGGGATATATGCTTTAGCGTATTCTTTATGCGTTATTATCAAACTTTTATTAGATCCTATTTATTTATTATTACAACAAACTATGTCAAAAGCCTGGAATCAAGGTGATATAGAAAAAGCTAAATTTTATTTTCAATATTCCTATAAATATGCTTTTATGCTAGTTATTCCAACTATGTTTGGATTAAGTTTATTGGCTAAACCTATTTTAAAAATTATTTCAACAACTGAATTTATAGCTGGAAGTTTATTGGTGCCTATAATCTCACTTGGAATTACGTTGTATACTTTTTTCTTTTTAGCAATGATTTTACTTCAGTTATCCAAAAAAACAAAAAGGATAACACAAATATTTATAATGTTAGTTGTTGTCAATATTTTGTTAAATTTTATTCTTATTCCATATTTGGGAAATTTAGGAGCTGCTCTTAGTACATTAGTAGCATTTGCTATTTCAGCAGTATATGGTATAATAATAATTAAATCAATGAAATTAGACTTAATGTGGAAATTTTTGTTTAAGAGTATATTTGCTTCAAGTGTAATGGGTACTTTAATTATCTTTTTAATGAATCTTCAATTTTTAAATGAAATAATCAAAATTATTTTTGTAATTTTTAGTGCGATTATTATTTATTTTTGTATGTTATTCTTATTAAAAGGAATTGATAAATATGAATTAAAATTCTTTTTTAGTTTAATTAATTATTTTAAAAAATAATCTATTCTCTATTTATATAATTAAAGGATTAAGTTAGATGTTATAATAAGTCTTTTTTTTAACTTTTAGACTTTATTTTCTCTTACATCTAATTGAAAAACCTTAGCAATACTCTTAACAATTTTTCCAACTTTCAAATTTGAATGATATCCTAAATTGTATAATAACATAAATATTTTTAAATCAATAGGAAATTTAAAGTTTAAATGTTTTAGTCTCAACTTACAAATTGAACTGACTAATTTAATTCTAGCTGCAATAAAAAAAGTATACCATTTGACATTATAACAAAAATCAGTGTCTACTGGTGACCAAGGTAATTCCATCTTATTATTCCATCTATCAAGTACCGACCAACCTTCTGTAGTTTTTGGAACTTTAAATCCTGCTTTAACAGCAACATCATACAATGGTGCTCCAGGGTATGGTAAAAATTGTCCTGGTGTGAAAGTTCCTTCCTTATGGTTTCTAATAATGTATAACATGCATTTGACGCTTTCTTTTATTTCATCATATGTTTCTCCTGGTAAAGCGATTATAAAAGAATAATGGCATCTAAAATGGTATTTTGCTAATAAATCAATTGATCTTTTTGTAGTAACTAAATCATAATCTTTTTTAATCATTTTTTGGATTCTGTCACTTCCTGATTCAACACCTACTAAGAAACTACGTACTCTGTATTTTTTTAATTTTTTTAGCATTTCATCATTCATATAATCCATTCTTAATTCAAAACCTGATGGTAAATTTAAATATTCTAATATCTCGTGAGCTCTTGCCCTATTAACATAAAAATTATCATCACAAAATGATAAACCATCTATTTTATGATTTTTTTTCAAATAATCTATATCTTCTTTTACCATTTCAAGCGGAACTGTACGCCATTTTCTTTCATTATAGGTTAAGTTGTAACAAAATGTACACCTATGTGGACATCCACGGCTACTTAAATAATTTAAAACTCGTTTTTCTCCTTCAGGAAATTCTGTAAGATATTCCTCAGGATTAACAAGGGTAAAATCTGCTCTAACTGTTGACAAGTCAGAGATAAATCTTCTTTCAGCAGAAAACACTTTTCCATTAATACTATACCCTAATCCTTTTACTTTTGAGAATTCTTTTTCACCTTTTAGTTGATTTGCAAATTCCACTACTGATTCTTCACCTTCACCATTGATGATAAAATCAATATAATCTTCTGATAAACACTGTTCCCCAAATAATGATGGGTGAACACCTCCCCAACAGATAGGGATTGATGGTTTTTTCCTTTTTATTTCTTTAGAACATTTTACAGCATATGAAACATGTAACCCTGTAATTACTGAAAAACCAACAAATAAAGGATTATCTAAACAAATTTCATTAATCACATCTTGGAACTGGTCTTCAGTACAATGTTTGATTTCAACCTCAAATCCTGCTTTTTTCAAAGAATTACCTACATATAGCAGTGGATATGGCATATAATTTCTTTTTCCACTGATTGTATCAGCTAATACTAAATAAATAGGTCTTTTACTCATATTTTAGATTATTTTAATTGTCTTTTTAATTTTATTGGTTTTGTAAACTAATTAAAGATAAAGGCACATTAAAATGTGATATTTTTAGTCTATTTTTGTATTGATTTTATTAATTCATAACCTTTATAAATAATTTTATTTTAAATTAAATATGAAAATAGTCCATACATATAGTCTTAATATGATTGGTTCTCAAGATGATAAAGATTATTTTCTTCTTAAATGGGGATTACTTCCTTTAGCAAAAGCTGGTCACGAAGTAACTTTGATTTGTGGTTCTTCTACTAAAAAAAGAAAAGAATATATATGGAATGACGTAAAAATAATCGAATTACCTGTAATGATCAATTTTACAGATTCAACAAGAATCCTGAAAGGTTTTTTTAGAGAATTGATGAAAATAAAAGTAGATATTTTTCATTCCCATCATTATTGTTCTTTTATCCCAGAGTTGACTCTTCTTGTAGGAAAAATAAGGCAAAAACCAGTTTTTTTATCTTTACATAATTCTTTTCTTGAAGGGGGTACAATTGCGAAATCACTAGGTTTAATCTATTTGATTTTTCTTCAATTATTTATACCTTTTTATGATAAGACTTTTTTTGTATCACACTATCTTAAAAATAAAAAAAGGTTTTTAATGTGTAAAAACAAAACAGTTATCTATAATTATTTCTCATTACCTCCAGCAATGAATATAAAACGTAAAAATAATACAATCTTGTTTATGGGTAGAATTATGCATCAAAAAGGAATAGATATCCTCATTAAAGCACTTTCATTAGTCAAAAAAGATATTTTTAATATTCACTTAAATGTTGCAGGTAGTGGTCCTCAAAAATATATTGATGAACTAAAAAGATTAGTTATTAAACTTGATCTTTCTGAAAACGTAACTTTCCACGGTTTTTTAGAAGGAAAAAAATGGGAACAATATTATTCTAATTCAGTTTTAGTTGTTCCTTCTCGTGATGAGGGTTTTGGTAATGTTGTTATAGAAGGAATGTTGGCTGAAATACCAATTATAGTTTCAAATAAAGGTTCATTGCCGGAAGCTTCAGGAGGTAAAGGGATTGTTTTTAATATTAATAGTCCTAAGGACCTTAGTAATAAAATAATTTCACTATTTAATGCTCCTAAATATTGTCAAAAATTAGTTTATGATGCAAAAATATATGCCTTGAAGTTCACTGATGAAAGTAAAGGGAAAGATGTTGAAAGATTATTAAGGGGTTTTGAATGAGAAATATCAATAAAGATATATATAATAAACAATTAAAGTTTTCATCTGAAGTTTACGATGACTTATTAAGATTTGTTTCATATTTTTATCAAATAGACCTACTTAGAAAGTTAAATGTTGATTCAATATTAGAAGTTGGAATTGGATCAAAAATGGTTTCAAATTATCTGTTGTCAAAAGGTTTTAAAGTAATAACATGTGATTTTAATGAGAAACTTAAACCTGATTATGTAGGAGATATAAGAAAGCTTCCTTTTAAAAATAATTCATTTGAATGTATTTCTGCTTGTGAAATATTGGAACATATCCCTTTTGAAGATTTCAGAAAGGCATTATTTGAGTTACATCGTGTTACTAATAAATATGTTATAATCTCATTGCCTTATTCATCGACATATTTTGAATGTTTAATTAGATTCCCATTTATTGAATCATTAATAAATACACATTTTTTAAGAATATTTCTTAGAATACCTTTTATTAGTAATAAATTTCTTTCTAAAGAACACTATTGGGAGCTTGGAAGGAAGGGGCATTCGATTAAAAAGATTAAATCAATCTTAAATAAAAATTTTAAAATCATAAAGACCGGAATGTTTGCAGTAGATACTTACCATTATTTTTTTGTCTTAAAAAAGAGACATTGATTCGCCCTTCTTAATTCTATAACCATTTTTTACTCCATTCATTAAATGTAATAAATGAAAAAATTAAATGGCTATAATCTCTTTGTGATGATTGATGTTTTTCTAATATCTTATTTAAATATATTTTATCTACATATGAAAAATCTTCTAAATTACTATTAACAAAATCTTTTAATTCTTGTCTAAAATATTGCTTTAGAGGAATACCAAAGCCTTGTTTTTTTCTATTAATAATCTGTTTTGGGATCATATTTTTTACAGTTTCCTTAAGGATATATTTCTTAATACCATTTTTAATTTTATATTCATAAGGAATTTTTGATGAAAATTCTGCCATTTCATGATCTAAAAAAGGAACTCTTGTTTCTAATCCAACGGCCATAGAAGCTTTATCAACTTTATGTAATATTTGTTCTGGAAGATATAATTTTATATCTGAATTAAATAGGTCATTATAATTTTTATATTTGAAATATTTTTGATAAATAGAATATACTTTTGGGTCAATATTTAATTTTAATAAGTCTTGTTTATTTAATATTGATCGTAAAGTAGCATATAATTTAGGGTTATTAATTTTATTATTAGTAATTAGGCAGTTTAATCTATCTTTTAAATGCCCATCCAGGAGGTTATTTAATAATGGTTTAATAATATGTTTTTTAATCATAGGAGGAAAATAGTTTTGTTTTTTTAAGATATTAAATTGTGTATACCAGTTGTACCCACCAAACAATTCATCACCACCATCACCGCCTAAACATACTTTAACATGTTTTCTAGCAATTTTAGAAACGAAATAAGTGGGAATTGTGGAATAATCAGCTAGTGGATCATCATAAATGGATGCTAATCTAGGAATAAGTTTTGTGATATTATTTGTTGTTAGAATATTCTCATAATGGTCAGTATTAAAAGTTTGAGCAACAGATTTCGCAAATTTTGATTCATCGAATTCTTTGTATTCAAAACCTATTGAAAAAGTTTTCAAATTTTCTTTATATTTTTTAATATATGCAACTAATGTTGTACTATCTACTCCTCCTGATAAAAATGCGCCAACAGGAACATCAGCAAGTAATCTTCTAGAAACTGATTTATTTAAATTTTCATCTATATTTCTCATATAATATTTTTTAGATTTGATTAATGGATTAAATTTAATGTCCCAATATTTTTTAATTTCAATTTCTTTATCAATTAGTTTAATGGAGTGTCCTGGTTGCAATTTATATATATTTTTAAGGATAGAAAAATTTGCTGGTGTGAACCCATGAGCAAAAAAATGATCTAATGAATTTTTATTAATTTCTCTTTTAATATTTGATTGAAGTATAGCTTTAATTTCAGAAGCAAAAATGAATTTTTCCTCGTCCCAATAGTAATATAAAGGTTTAATCCCTAATCTATCTCTAGCTAAAAATAGCTCTTTGGTTCTATCATTCCAAATTGCAAAAGCAAACATTCCATTAAATTTTTGTACACAAGAATCGCCCCATTCTTCATAGCTATGGACAATTACTTCTGTATCAGTATTAGATTTGAAAGAATGACCCAATTGTTCTAATTCCGCTCTTAATAGTTTGAAATTATAGATCTCACCATTGAATGTTATCCAAATAGAACCATCCTCATTACACATTGGTTGCTTTCCTGCGGAAGACAAATCAATTATTGATAATCGTCTATGTCCTAAACTTATTCCTTTATTTGTATACGTTCCCTCTCCATCAGGGCCACGATGCTCTAAGGTCGCATTCATTTTTTTGATAATTCCTTTATCTTCCCAGTTAAATCCAGCTATTCCGCACATTTTATGTTTTCTTGTTTTTTTAATAACTTTATTGAATTATTGTTTTCTTCAATTGAATCATTTTTAAGAACAAGAATAATTATTGGAGAAAAATGTTGTCTAAACATAATTAAACAATTCATAAAAAAATATTTTATTTTTCTATAAATTAGTGATTTATATGATGAATATTCATTTGGGATATCCTTGTTCATAGTATAAATGACTTCTTCAATGATTAAACCTTCTCTTTTTGTTAATTCTTTTAAAGTTACATAATCGTACCAACAGGTATGTTCAGGATTATTTGGAAGGCAACCTAAAATAAGTGAATCATAGAAGCAATCAAATCCAGAATTATTGTTTGTGGAAATAATCATTTTTCCATTTTTATTTAAATGCTTTTTCATATTTTTTAAAAACATTCCTGGATTACTTAGATGTTCAATTATATTTGCTGCAACTATGACATCAAATTTGTTATCAAGTTTAATTGTTTGTACATCTCTATGGATAATGTTATAACCTTTACTCCTGGCTTTTTTAACCTCTTCTTCTAGGATATCTATTCCTAAAACAGAATCACTATAATCATTTAAAAATTTAAATAACCATCCTTTTGATTTTGATAAAGAGAAATTATGTTGTATTGAACCAATGTCTAATACATTTTTATTTCTAATATATCTTAGGATAGCTTGGTGTCTAGTTTTACTGAATCTTTGATTTATAGGTTTATATTTTTTTAATTCTTTTAAATTCATTTTTTATCTCCGCTTAATTTTAAAAAAGTTTTTTCTATCCCAGAAGCTAATTTTTCATAATTTCTTTCATCACGTATATATTTTTGACCTAATTTCCCCATCTGTTCTCTTAATTTATCATCTTTAATTAATAAACTAATTTTTTCACTAAATTCATCAACATTATAACTAACACAAAATCCTCCTCCAGATGCTTTAATGATTTCTTTTTGTTCAATGTTATGATCATTACAAACTACAGGAAGTCCAGCATTAAGATACTCCATTAATTTAATTGGTGAGTTCATTTTTAATAAATAAACTGGTGGAAATTGTGAAATGGCTATATCTGCTACAGAAAGATAATTTTGTACTTGGTTACGGGGGATTTGTCCTGTAAAAATAATTTGTTCTTGAAGTGAATGTTTAATGACATAGTTTTTATAATCTAGTAAATCAGAGGGATATTTGCCTTCTCCAACTACTAAAAGTTTAATCTCTGGGTCTTCTTTTTTTAATTTTGAAACTATCTTAAATAGGAAATTAGGGTCTCTCGTTCTAATTAAAGTTCCAAGGTAAATTAATGTTTTCCCTTTTTTTAAATTATATTTATCTCTTAATTTTTTAACATCACTCAAACTTTCTTTTATTACTGGATTTATTCCAAGAGGTAAAACTCCTATATTTTTTATTCTTAGTCTTTTCCTTTTTAAATATGAAGCCATACTATTACTAATAGCAAATACAAAACTAGCTCTTTTAATATTATAATTAGTTAAGATTTTACTTGTATATCCTACTACCAGGTTTTTAATACGATTTCCATAAAACCCATTTTTTGCAAAATAAATTGTTTCTTCTGAGAGAAGATGTGTTAACTGATATACATAAGGAATTCTATTTGTTTTTGATATGAAATTTGCAAATATTCCCATTATAGGTTCATTACGAACATAAACTAAATCAAAACCTTCTTTTTGAAATTTAATCTTAAGTTTTTTTAAGCTTAATATTAAATTTAAATAATCTGAAAGAATATTATTTTTTGAAGGTAGGACATATACTTTGTTGTTATTCCATTCTTTTATAGTAATTTTATTAGATTCTTTTTGTGACCTGATAACCCATATTATCTCATGTCCTTTTTGTTTAAATATTTTCGAATATACTTCTTCTAAGAATACATGGTCTGTAGGGTACTTTTCCTCTATAAATAATAGTATTTTCATGATATCCTTTCCTCTCCAAAATAAATCTCATGCCATAAATCAAAAGTATAAACATTCCACAACTTTGACATATTATAAAAGTTTGATTGGTAATTATTTCCACTCTTGTTAAAATTATTAAATATTTTTTTTGCGTAATCATAATTTAATATTTTTTTCTTTTCAATAGAAGGATTATCAAGAATATTTTCAAATTCTTCTTTAAGTTCATTTTTAAACCATCTATCTATCGGCACGTTATATCCTCGCTTAGGTCTTTTTAATATTGATTTTGGTAGAAGATCCTTTGTCGCCGCCCTTAATACAATTTTATTATGAATTAAGTTTCTTTTAAATTGTGGTTTCAAAGTCATAGAAAATTCAGCAATATTATGGTCCAAAAAAGGAACTCTTTCTTCAATCCCGCAAGCCATAGTCATTCTATCAGCTTTCATAAAATAATTGTCAGGTAATAGTGTTTTAATATCAACATATAAGGTTTTATTAAACTCACTTTTAGATTTAAAGTTATTGTATAATTCTAAAAGGTAATTATTTGGATTTTCAACCTTGTTATCTTGGTTTACAAATTTATCTACCTCTTTTTTATCTGATATAGATATAATCTCATTAAATAGGGAAAAGTTATTTTTTGAACCGAGGATTTTTAATGATTTATTTAAATTAGAATATACAGGGAATTGGCCAGATAATCCATATAATCCTTTTTTAACAATTTTTGGAAGAAAATGTTGTGCTTTATTTCCTAATAAAAACATTTGATGTCTTAAATAGCCTCCAAATAACTCATCCGCTCCTTCTCCTGCTAGAACTACGGTGGCATGTTTTTTCACATATTGTGATAACATATAAGTTGGCAATAAAGCTAGTTCTCCTATTGGTTCATCTAAAGCTCTTATTATTTTTGGATAATTTTTAAGATCTTTAGCAGTTACTATAAATTCATGATGATCTGTTCCAAGATAGTCTGCAACTTTTCTGGCATACTTTAATTCATTTGGTAACCCTTCACCAAACCCAACTGAAAAAGTTTTCAATTTTTCTTGATACTTTGAAGCTATAGCTGTAATTGTACTAGAATCTAATCCCCCTGAAAGGTAAACTCCGATAGGTACATCACTAATCAATCTTTTTTTAACAGATTCTTCAAGAAGTTTCCTCAGTTTTTTAGATGAAATAGTTAAGTTATCTTCACTGATATTTTCCTGAAGATCCCAATATTTTTCTATTGTTAATCTTTCTTTCTTTAAAATTGCATAATGTCCAGGAAGTATTTTATTGATACCTTTAAAGATGGTTTTTTCTCCAGTACTGTAACTTAATTGGAATATTTCTTGTAAAGAATCGTAATTTATTTTTCTTTTAAATTCTTTCCACACCAATATTGCCTTTATTTCTGAGGCAAAAATAAAGGTTTCAGAGTCCCAATAATAGTATAATGGTTTAATACCTAATCTATCTCTAGCTAAAAATAATTCTTTTTTATTTTCATCCCATATTGCAAATGCAAACATCCCATTAAATCTTTGTAAACAATTGTGCCCCCATTCCTCATATGCATGAATGATCACTTCAGTATCTGTTTGTGATTTAAATTTATGCCCTTTGTGTTCTAAATTCTCCCGTAATTCTTTGAAATTATATATCTCCCCATTATATGTGATCCAAATAGTTCCCTCTTCATTACACATTGGTTGTTTACCGGCGGAAGATAAATCGATGATTGACAATCTTCTGTGCCCTAAGCTGATTCCTTTATTGGTATAAACTCCTTCTCCATCAGGACCTCTATGTTTTAAAACATCGTCCATATTTCTAATTAGTTCTTTATCTTCCCAATTAAATCCTGCAATGCCACACATTATTTTTCTCCTTGATATATTGAAATATATTTTTCTTTCACATTTTTCCAACTAAATTTTATTATCTTTTTTTTCTCATTTTTCATAAAATTGATTTTTAAATTTTCATTATCGAATATTTGTTTAACACACTTATAATATCCTTTATCGCCCAACTCCACCAAAAATCCCTCAACACCATCCTCAATCAAATCTGATGTACATCCTTCATTTGTAGCCACAACAGGCAATCCTGAAGCCATTGCTTCCATAACTACACCAGGAAGCCCTTCTCCTTCAGATGGAAGTAACAATACATCCGCAAGTTTCATGAATGCAGGAATCTCCTTACGGCCACCTGTAAATATAATTTGATTTTTATATTTAGGCCGGACTAACTTTGCATACATATTTTCACCATGTGCATCACCAACAAGAAGGGTTTTTATATTATACCCTTCGTCAAGCAATTGTGAACTTATTTTTATTACTTTCCTAATACCTTTTCGTTCTGTTAACATACCCGCATATAGAATCACCTTTTCATCTTTGATTCTAAATTCCTTTTTTAATTTTTCAACTACATTAACATCAATATTCTGAAATCTATCTAAATGGATCCCTGTTGGAATAATTCTCAATTTATTTATTGGAACTCCCGCTTTTTTTGCATAAGGAATCATTGGATTTCCATAAGTTGTTATTGTTCCCGGAATCTTAAATAAAAATCGTGCAAAAAGTTGTGTATAAATTTTAAATGCCGGAACTAACCACCAAGGATCTTTTGGTTTATATGAATAACCCACAAATCCATCAGTTGTGAGAATGGTTCTTTTCTTCTTTTGTGGGCCTTTCAAAAAAGCATATAATAAAGGCACTATTGAAATGGGATAATAATATTCCCAAATATGGATTTTCTGATTCTCCTTGTATACTTTTTTAGTAGCTTTACATAAATCAATGAGATTTGGAAACGAATATCGTAAAGGTGCAAAATACCATGATTTGATTGGTAATAATTTAACCTTGCCATTTTTAATCGTATCATTTGCCACCCAATTCTTCGTAGGACATTCTTTGCTACTTGGATACATTACTGTAATTTCATGACCTTGTTCTGCTAAAAGGTTAGATAATTCAGCAATTGGTCTACGGATATTATTTGTAGGATTAATGTAACATATTTTCATCTTAACGTAATTTCAAATAACTCCTTTAAATATGCTATGAAAATAAAGTTTTTTCGTGTACACTTAAATCACAAATCATTTAAACAGATGTGAAGGATTTAAACCTATGATTAGTCAGCAATCCCTCACACCACATCTCTCAGACCTATTTCATGGCCTTTTCATACAAAAAAGTAAGATTCTTAAAAAGT
>Ga0210057_1003536_pt1 | contig 21493 bp, 18 predicted proteins | sample CryGeyCG2114_010_2_FD_183968 | JGI IMG/M metagenome (GOLD analysis project Ga0210057, IMG submission 183968) | Groundwater microbial communities from aquifer - Crystal Geyser CG10_big_fil_rev_8/21/14_0.10 (SPAdes) (version 2) | ecosystem: Environmental > Aquatic > Deep subsurface > Groundwater ...
TATGGCGGTTAATACAAAAGCAATCAAACGCCGCATCAAATCCGTTGGTAATACCAAAAAAATTACCAAGGCCATGGAAATGGTTGCAGCCGCAAAAATGAGAAAAGCGACTGATGCAGCATTGAGTACGCGTACGTATGCAACGCTTGCTTGGGATTTGCTCGTAAAATTGTCAAAAGGACAAAAAGAAAAGTTGCCATTACTCAAAGTCAGACAAGTTAAGAAATTGTTAGTTGTACTTGTAACTTCAAATAGAGGTCTTTGTGGAAGTTTTAACAGCAACATTATTAGAAAAACAGCAGCACAACTTGCTGACCCAAAAAATATTTCTCGACAACGTGTAGAAAATGGAGAAATTGAACCAAGCACAGAAATTGAAATTGATGTGATAGGTGTTGGGAAGAAGGGCGCAAATTTTGCAAAAAAGCAAGGATATAATTTGATTGCGTCATATAGTGATTTTTCAGACACACCAAAACTTGCTGATATCATGCCTATTTCACAAATGATTATTTCTGAATATGAGGCTGGTAATTATGACAAAGTTGTTGTTGCCTACACTGATTATAAATCTGCTATTGTACAAGTGGCGAAGTTACGCCAAGTCTTGCCGGTTTCAGAGAATGATTTAGAAAAAATGATTTCTGAATTGGGTAAAGACATTAATAATGAAATGCTTGCCGGGCGTAGCGATAGCGAAGCTCCGGATGATTACCTGTTTGAACCAAATACGACTGAGGTTTTGAAAATTATTTTGCCAAGACTTGTTGAAACTCAGGTTTATCAAGCGCTTTTGGAAAGTAGTGCGAGCGAACATAGCGCGCGCATGATAGCCATGAGAAATGCAAGTGATGCGGCAGAAGATATGATAAAAGAATTAAATTTAACATTTAACAAAGCGCGCCAAGCTGGTATTACGCAAGAAATTGCAGAAATTGCTGGTGGTGCCGCGGCTTTGGAATAGAATCTAATAGAACACAGATTTAACAGATTTAACGGACAAAAACAGATCCGTTCAAATCAGTTTAATCCGTTAAATCCGTGTTCCATTAAACACTATAAACAAATAACTATATTTTTATGCCACAGAATACAGGAACAATCAGCCAAATCATTGGTGTCGTTGCAGACGTCGAATTTGAAAAAGGAAAGTTACCAGAGATTTATTCAGCTCTTGAAACAAAGATGCCAGATGGTAGCACCTTGGTTCTAGAAGTACAACAGCATTTAGGTGCCAACGTGGTTCGTACAGTTGCTATGAGTACGACAAACGGACTTGAACGTGGCGCACAAGTAGTTGATACTGGAAAATCAATTTCTGTACCAGTCGGTCCCGAGACCCTTGGACGCATGTTTAATGTAGTTGGAAAAGAGATTGATGGATTAGGTGATCCAAAAGCAAAAAAACAATATCCAATTCACCGTTCAGCCCCAAGTTTCAAAGAACAGAGTACAAAGTCAGAAGTTTTGGAAACCGGTATCAAAGTTATTGATCTTTTCTGTCCATTTTTGAAAGGTGGAAAAGTTGGACTCTTTGGTGGCGCTGGCGTTGGAAAGACAGTTGTTATCCAAGAACTTATTCGTAATATTGCCTCAGAGCATGGCGGATATTCAATGTTCGCAGGTGTTGGTGAACGTACACGTGAAGGAAACGATCTTTATCGCGAAATGAAAGAGTCAGGCGTACTAGAAAAAACTGCTTTGGTCTTTGGACAGATGAATGAACCTCCTGGAGCTCGTGCTCGTGTGGCTCTGACTGCTCTTGCCATGGCCGAATATTTTCGTGATGAGGAAGGAAAAGACCTGCTTTTGTTTGTAGATAATATTTTCCGTTTCACTCAAGCGGGTTCAGAAGTGTCAGCTTTGCTTGGTCGTATGCCTAGTGCTGTAGGTTATCAGCCAACACTTGCAACTGAAATGGGTCAACTTCAAGAACGTATTACTTCTACTGACAAAGGTTCTATTACATCAGTTCAGGCAGTGTATGTTCCAGCAGATGATCTTACTGATCCAGCTCCTGCAACCACTTTTGCTCATCTTGATTCTACTGTTGTTTTGAATCGGTCTTTGGCAGAGCTTGGTATTTATCCTGCAGTAGATCCGCTTGATTCTAGTTCTACTATTCTTGATCCACTAATTGTCGGAGAAGAACATTATCGTACTGCCCGTGAAGTACAACAAGTATTGCAACGATACAAAGATTTGCAAGATATTATTGCTATCTTGGGTATGGAAGAATTGTCTGACGAAGATAAACTTACCGTACAACGTGCTAGAAAACTTCAAAAATTTTTAAGCCAGCCATTTCATGTGGCCGAAGTATTTACTGGTTCTCCTGGCGTGTATGTAAAGCGTGAAGATACTGTGCGTGATTTTAGAGAGATTTTAGATGGTAAGCATGATGATAAACCAGAACAAGAATTTTATATGCGTGGAAGTATAGGTGGAGTTGGTGATAATGGTAAATAAATAAAATGAAATGTAGTAATTAGTAATTGGCAACTAGTAATTAACGTTTTAAAAAAGGCAATTACCAATTACAAATTACTATTTACCAATTACTACAATATTTATGATAAATTTTAAAATAGCAACTCCAGAAAAAGTCGTCTATGAAGATACCATTTTTCAGGTATCCATTCCAACGACTAGTGGCGAAATTACAGTACTTCCAAATCACATTCCGCTCGTGTCAGTTTTAGTTGCTGGAGAATTAAAAATAAAAGACAAAGAAGGGGAACATGCTATTGCTTTGGCTGGTGGTTTTTTGGAAGTGCGTGGAAATAATGAAATTATTATTCTTACTGATAATGCAGAGCGAGCTGAAGAAATTGATTTAGAGCGAGCTGAAGAAGCCCGTAAGAGGGCAGAGGAAGAAATGGAACAGGCTAAATCTAGAGAAGATGTTGACTTCGCTAGATTGCAGGCTGTGATTGATCGAGAAATGAATAGGGTGAGAGTAGGGAAGAAGTATAAGAATGTAAAATAATTATCCCCAAAAACCATTGTAAAATTAGACAATTTACTGTATACTTGAGCCGTTTTAAAAACGGCTTTTAGTTATTTGATAATAAATACGGATTTTGCATATGAATAAATTAAAGACTTTGATTTTAGTAACAATCGAAACCGCGGTCGCAGCCCTCGCCCTGCACTATCTTCGTGAAGCATTACTCCACAGCCATCATCACGAGATCAATACAATTATGCCAATGTTATTAGATATTGCATTCCTTGCATTCCTTGCTAGCTTTGGAGGACGATTAGCAAAAACATTTGGTATCGCGCCAATGGCTGGGAAAATTATCATAGGTATTATTGCCGGTCCAGCGCTGCTTGGCGTCATAATACCAGATGCTACTGGTGTAGAGATTGCGCGTTTAGCTGGTGTGCTTTTTATTTTGTTTGAAGCTGGCCTCCATTTTGATATGGAGCTACTCAAAAAAAATATCGGTGTTGCCACACTAGTTGCTTTTTGTGGTGTCTTAGTTCCATTGGTAACTTTTGCTTTTCTTGGGCATTATGTTATTCATCTCGAATGGCTTCCAGCGATTTTTCTGGGTGGAATATTCACAGCCACATCAGTTGGTTTATCAGTAGAGGCTTTGAAAGTGGCAGGGAAACTTGAGAGTAATATGGGAAATAGAATCGTTGGCGCCGCCGTGATAGATGATATTTTAGGTGTTTTGGTACTTACTGTACTTTCCAAGCTCTCAGAAGGGCATTTAGAAGCTATGAACTTAGTCTGGCTAGCAGTTGCAGTAGTTGTATTCTTCGGTGGAGCATACCTCATGTGGAGCATGGGTTTGGCTGACAAAATTGCAAAGTACCTGGATCGTCATTATGTGAATACAACTACAGGACCATACACTAGGTTTTTCTTTGGTTCACTTGTTCTTGGTGGGGCTTTAGCAGCTGTAGTTGGTCTTGAGCCGGTACTTGGTGCATTTGGTATAGGTGTTGTACTTTCAAAAGTTGATGATAATAAAATCAAACATGAAGCTTGGGAAAAAATTGAAGGATATATTCATATTTTTGTAGGAGGTTTTCTTGTCAGTATTGGAACTATGTTGACTCGTGGAGCAATTATTTCTCCAAAAGCTTGGGGTTGGGCACTTGTATTTACTATCCTTGGTTTAGTCGGTAAATACGTCGTGAAGTATCTATTCAAAGATCGTCACGAGGGTCATCAAATTGGTCTTGCCATGACTATTCGGGGTGAAGTCGGACTTGTATTTGTTGCCGTAGCAATTGCCAATAATGTATTGTCAGAGGATATGGCCGCAGCAGCCTTGCTCGCAGTAATTTTAGTAACTGTAGTTGGTGCTATTCTTTTTGAAAAAGCAGTGATGAAAGAAACAGGGAAAAAACCAGAACCGTTAGGAGAAGGGATGTAGCTGTTTGAATATTTAAATTTTTGTGAAATTTGATATAATAAAGTTATCTTATACCATTTACTATTTACTTTAAAATATGAGCCATATATGTAGTTCAGCGCTAATTCGCTGTATTGACTTCCGCTTCACATCAGTTATAAATTCATGGATGAAAGAAAAGGGGATTATGGATGACTGCGATATTATTTCAGTTGCCGGAATCAGCAAATCAATTGCACAAGATCCAGATTCAGACGATGCAAAATTTATTCTCAATCAAATTGGGCTTTCAAAAAAGCTACATAATATTAAAACATTATATTTGATTCATCATACCGATTGCGGAGCGTATGGCGGGCATGACGCTTTTGATAATATAAATATTGAAAAACAGTGTTATAGTGAAGATATGAAAAAAGCCCATAAAATTATTTCTAGATATGTTCCTGATATAGAGATCAAACACATGCTTGCTGATATCAAGAACGAGGCAGAGATTGATATCCACGAGGTTTAGCTACCACAAATGTGATAATGTTACATGAATCGTGAATTTTGTGGAAACTGTAACATCTCGGCTTATTTTACGTCTTCTATATCAAAAGCCCGTTTCGTTGACGGGTTTTCTAGTATATATGAAATATCATACCAAATTGACATTCCAAAAATATTGGCAGCATGCGCGAAAGTATAAATTGGTGTTGTTTTTATCGCTCATTGGTCTCGTCGGGGGACCTGCCGTAGGCGCCATCACTCCACTGTACTTTAAAAAATTCTTTGATGTATTATCCACAGTATCTGTCGCAAATGGTGGTACAGGTATGCTGATTTCGATACTTTTTAGTATCCTCGGTCTCGAATTATTAGGGTGGGTGTTTTGGCGTATTGGTATATTTTTTATTATAAAATTTCAATCGAGCGTAATGGTGGATGTTGCCAACTCATGTTTTGAATATCTACACAAACATTCTTTTAGTTTTTTCAACAACAATTTTGTAGGTTCGCTTGTCAAACGGGTCAATAGATTTGTACGGGCATTTGAGGGAATTAGCGACAAATTATTTTTTAATCTGATGCAATTACTTGTTAATATCAGTATTATTTTTGTTGTACTTCTGTTGAATCGCAGGATATTGGGAATTATGGTACTCTCTTGGGTCATCGTATTCCTAATTATCAACTGGTTTTTTACAAAATATAAAATGAAATATGATATTATGCGTGCTGACGCGGAAACCCAGATTACGGGAGTGCTTGCTGATACAATTACCAACCATAGCAATGTGAAATTATTCAATGGATATTGCCGCGAGATATTATTGTTTGATAAAAAAAATCAGAATTTGAAAAAACTCCAGGTTAAAACATGGAATTTGGAATGGTTATTTGAAGCACTACAAGGATTATTGATGATTGGACTCGAGATAGGAGCATTTTATTATGCTATTTTACTTTGGCAAAAAGGATTATTTTCTGTGGGTGATTTTGTATTATTACAATCTTATTTTATTATTATTTTTATGCGTGTTTGGGATTTTGGACGGGTGGTACGCAATATCTATCGAGATTTGGCTGATGCGGAAGAAATGGCAGAGATATTTGATACCCCGCATGGCATTACCGATGTTTTACATGCAAAACCGCTCGTGGTGACAAAAGGTAAAATCGAATTCAAAAATGTCAGTTTTTTCTATCACCAGACACGACGCATTATTGACAAATTAAATCTTACGATTAAAGCAAAGCAGAAAATTGCTTTTGTTGGTCCATCCGGAGCGGGAAAGTCCACGGTTATCAAATTATTGTTTCGCCAACATGATATCTCGAGTGGTAGCATTGAGATAGACGGACAGCGAATTTCCCGGGTCACACAGGAGAGTTTATGGCACAACGTGAGTCTCGTACCGCAAGATCCTATTCTGTTTCATCGGACGCTCATGGAAAATATCCGGTATGGTAAACCAGATGCTAGTGATGAAGAAGTAACTAAAGCGGCAAAGCTTGCACACTGCCACGAATTTATTTTTGAATTTCCAGATCAATACGAGACATTTGTTGGCGAGCGTGGTATAAAATTGTCTGGCGGAGAACGCCAGCGAGTCGCCATCGCTCGCGCAATATTGCAAAATGCGCCAATTCTTGTGCTTGACGAAGCAACTTCGAGTCTTGATTCTGAAAGTGAACGTCTTATTCAAGACGCGCTTGATGTCCTGATGAAAAATAAAACGGTGATTGTTATTGCGCATAGATTATCCACTATTATGCGTATGGATAGAATCGTTGTGATAGATGATGGTGGCATTGTGGAAGATGGAACACATTCACAGCTCATGCGCAAAAAACAAGGACTTTATGCTCGCCTATGGAAAGTGCAGGCTGGTGGGTTCATTGAATAATATTTGTTGTCGTTGACAAAATTATAATGATTAAAGTATACTTTGTGTAGTCTAATTTATTTCTTCATGTATCTATAGTACATGAACTTAATATATACTATATGCAATGTAAAAAATGTGAGGTGGAACTCAAAGAAGAAAATCAATGTTGTGAAGATAGACATTGTTGTAAAGCATGTTGTGATTGTAGCAAAGAAAATGTCAGTTGTGGTTCAGAATGTGATTGCGGTCATGTTGTTGAATAATAATTCCAGACAAAACCACCCTGTGTATAAAGGTGGTTTTTGTTATCTTGGAAATAGGTTATAATACTATAAGAGATAATCTATTAAAGATTTAGTTTATATGAAAAAAATGATGTTTGGAGGATTTTTGACTATAGTTATTTTATTTTCTTTAGGAGTCAGTTGTGAACGGACCATCTCACAACCCGGAGAACAAACAATACCGATTACAGACATTGTGCAACAACAAACAATAAACAGTTTCGTTGATTGTGTAGCTACGGGAAATCCGGTGATGGAGAGCTACCCACGGCAATGTAGAGCGCAAGGCAAAATTTTTGTAGAAGAAGTGGAAAAAAAACCGGTACAACAAAATACGCCAGTGTCTGCTCCAAGCGTAACAATTCAGCCTGTAGTATCAACACCAGCACCACAAGATAGTATGGCTGCAGATCCAAATGCAATAAATTTTGGGACAAACAATACAGATTCGTCAGCTCCGGTAGATAGTGTAGATAATTCAGATATCAATTCTCTCTACGATGCGGACGGGCATTATTATACAGATCCTGATTATGATCCAACCAGACCGTTTGATGTAGATGCCTACAACCAAGGAGAATATGATAATACTGAATCTAATTATGACAACGTGAGTGAACCACAAGATAGCATAGCTACAGATCCAAATGCCTGCTCGACAGAAGGCGCGAGTTATATGGCGAACGATACGACATACTACTGTGTTGATGGCATATGGACAATGAGTGATTATGCATACCCATATCAATAATTTTTAACCCCATATATTATGAGAAATTATCTGTATCCGATTTTAGTTGTAGGAGCAATGTTGTTTGTGGGTGCCTCATGCGTACCACAAAACCCGGTTCCTGTAGAAAATTCAAATCAAGATCAAGCTACTGAAACCAGCACTACACAAGATACGGTTACTACTCCTACCCAACCACAAGCAGATTGTAATACAGCTACAGATTGTGGTACAAATTCGCAAAGTTGGGTATGTAATAATGGCGTATGTGAATTGAATACTGTTCGTCCGCCGGATAGCCAGATTTGTAGCAATAATAATAATTCGTGGTTTTGCGACAGAGACCAATGGTGTGGCGAACAAAGTGGCACCTGTCGTGACCTACCTTATTGTACTACCAGTAACCACTGTGATTCTGGAGTGTGTACGGGGGGATATTGTCTGGGCGGTTCAAATACCGTGCGCCCAGAACATTCACCATGCAATTCAAACGCTCAATGTATTTCTGGGAAAGTATGCGTGAATGGCGGATGTGTTCCGCTTGAAGAGACCGTTTCCGGCGCAATACCATGCAATTCAAACGCTCAATGCGTTTCAGGAAAACTATGTCAAAACAGCGTATGCGTGCCTGCTGAACAAGTATTGCCGAGTGATCCGGGTACCGGAGAATTACTTTGCAATAATAACGAACAGTGCTGGAACGGTAAAATTTGTGTAAATAGTCATTGCGTACTACCTACAGATCCAAAAGCATCATGTACTACTGATGCACAATGTGGCGGAAAAGGCTGGTCTTGTACCAATGGTAAATGTGTTGCATGGTCAACGCCGCCTGCGTTACTGGAGTGCAGTGCATTTGGCCAGACATGGACATGTGGCAATGACGCAAAGTGTGGTAGCAAGATAAATGATTGCCTATATGGGATCGGATGTACTTCGAACACCCAATGTAGTGCAAACCAATATTGTGGCAATGGGACGTGTAAAAATAAATATCAATTCACCGGAACTTCCTGCACTACGTATGCAGACTGTGGAGATATAGATAATTATGTATGCGTAGATAACAAGTGCGCACGTTCGTCTGCAGGAACCAAACGATGCGAAAATAGCACTTATGTATGGTATTGCGATAATGAAAATTATACATGTGGCAATACTCCAAGCGAGTGTAATGCTCAAGTTACCTGTTCGTCAGATAGCCAATGTAGAAGCGGATTTGTTTGTTTCCAGGGTAGATGTGCGCAACCGCCAAATACATGTAATTTTCATACTGAGTGTTTGAGTGATAACGTAATATGTCAGGATGGATATTGTGTATGGCCAGGCAACACTAATCATACCTGTTCAAACGAATATGGTGAACGGTGGATGTGTACAAATTCACGCGATTGCGGATTGCGCGAAGGACAATGTAGAGAACAAAATTGTTCTCAGCAGAAATGGGATGAACAAGGAAATTGTCTAACTCAAGGAACAGGTGGACTAATTTGTGGTAATATACAAGGTGATTGGTTGTGTGGATTCAATCAAACTTGTGGATCAATTTATGGAGAGTGTCTGAACTAAAAAGAAATATTTTTTCAAAACTCCCTGATAACGTCAGGGAGTTTTTGTTTTCTCTATATCGTGCTTGGTATACGGTTTATCCACAGTTGCATAAGTTACATAAATAAAGCATACTAAAATTGTATTAATTAATTTTTTCCCCTATGACTAAGACGATGCAGGGAGGTGGCTGTTGTTGTTAAAAGATAACAATTGCCCATCTATTATTTAAGATAGGGACTATACATCCCTATCTTAATTTACCTTAATTAAAAATTGACCAAAAAGGTCATTTTTTATGTTAGCCACGAGGTGCTAGTGTTTTATATTGGATTGTTGCCACGTATGGTCGCTGACGCGAGCACACGGCACTTAGAGTGGCTCATAGATTTGCCACTTTTCGAGTGTCAGGGGGGAGAATCGAACTCCCGACCTTAGGGTTATGAATCCTACGCTCTCACCAACTGAGCTACCCTGACTTTGTCAAATTTTAAACTCTAGTATCAAAATTTAAAATAATTATATTGCATCCTGGTACCGCCACGGGGAATCGAACCCCGATTACATGGATGAGAACCATGCGTCCTAACCATTAGACGATGGCGGCGTGTGTGTAGACGGGGAATTAAGCATCTTAACAACTAGATGAAGGAACTTTCTAAAACGGAAATATTATATAATGATTAGAGTAAAAAGTCAATTTTTAGGGCTAGATTTTTGTATAAAAAAACTTCCCAATGGTAGGAAGTTTTAATCTTTTTAAATTATTATTTATTCAACAGCAGGAGCCTCAGCCATAACTTCTTTTTTCTTCTTCAGAGCATCTTTTAATCCTTTGCCCGCCTTGAATTTTGGCACTGTCACCGGAGGAATTTGGATTTTTTGACTTGGATTTTGGGGGTTTACGCCAACTCGTCCGGCGCGCATCTTTGCGCTAAAAGCACCAAATCCAGCAATACTTACCACCCCGCCGTTCTGGAGTGTGGACGTGACAGTGTTTACAAAAGAGGCTACCATTTCCTCGGCTTCCTTTTTTGAAACGCCCACTTTGTCGGCAATGACTTGTGCTAATTCTGCTTTGTTCATAAATTTACCTCGTGTCCTTGTGAGACCGATAGAGCATCTCAAGGACGGTTAGAAGATATTTAAATATTTTCTTATTACTATTATTGTACAATAGGTCGAAAATTATGTCAACACAGGTAAATTTTTATCCACAGTTAGATTTAATAAAAAACTACCCCTTTATTTTGGGATAGTTTAGTAGTCTTTATTTTATTTTGCATATTCAATAACCCTTGTTTCTCTTATTACACTAACTCTGATCTCACCGGGATATTGTAACTCATTTTCAATTTTACGGGCAATGTCTTTGGCCAGGTTATATGCTTCATAATCGTCAATGACTTCCGGTTTTACAAATATACGTACTTCACGTCCAGCCTGAATAGCGTATACCTTTTCAATACCTGGGAAGTCTCCAGCAGTTTGTTCCAGCTCTTCTAGACGAGCAACATATTGTTCATAAGTATCGCGTCTTGCGCCTACTCGTGATCCAGAAATTGCATCTGCTGCTTTGACTATCTGGGTGATTAACAAACTCGGTTTGTCATCATGGTGATGGCCGGCTGCATCCTGTACTTCTTCACCAAATCCAAATTTTTTAAGTATTGTCTGGCCTATTTCTGGATGGCTTCCTTGAGTTTCTTGATCTACTGCCTTGCCAATATCGTGAAAAAAGCCAGCTTTTTTGGCTAGAGTTGCATCAGCCCCAAGCTCTTCAGCGATAAGAGCCGACAGCTGGGCAACTTCTATAGAGTGGTTTAATATATTTTGTCCATAGCTGGTACGATATTTTAGGCGTCCAACTATAGAGACCATCTTTGGATCAAGACCGGTAATACCAAGTTTGTACAACGATTCTTCCCCAGCTCTTTTTATATCCAGAGATAATTCTCTTTTGGCTTCTTCTATAAATTCTTCAATTCTAGCTGGTTGGATGCGCCCGTCTTTTATTAGTTTTTCAAGAGCAAGCTGACAAACGCGTCGTCTGATAGGGGAGAACCCAGAAATGAGAAGCATATCTGGAGTATCGTCAATAATTAGTTCACAGCCAGTGATTTTTTCAATGGTTTTGATATTGCGGCCGTCTTTTCCAATAATACGACCCTTCATCTCATCGCTTGGTAAAGCAATGGCCGTAGATGTTGTTTCGCTAGCATGATTTGAGGCACAGCGTTGGATAACGTCAATAACAATTTCCCTGGCTTTTTTTTCAAAGCTTTCTGTTCCTTCTCTTTCTAGTTTTAGGATTCGTCCGTAAAGTTCTTCTTTACTTTGTTCTTCTACAAGCTCGAGCAATTCTTCCTTGGCTTTTTCAGAACTTAATCCCGCCACCTCCTGAAGTTTTTCAACAGCCTCATCATGCATCTGATCCACTTTTTGTTTAACTGCCTGCACTTCTTCCACTTTTTCTTGAAGACGAGTCTTACTGTCTTCAAAGTCCATGAGTTTTTGGTCAAACATGTTTTCACGCTGTTCCAAGCGTTTTTGGAGTTGACCTATCTCACTGCGACGGTCGTTTGCTTCTCTTTTGGCATCATCGATAAGTTTTAATCCCTTTTCTTTTGTCCCAAGTAAAAATTCTTGAGCCTTTTGCTTGGCTTCAGTCATCATTTTTTCTGCTTTGGATTCTACAGAATTTGCCCTAGCTTGGGCTACTTGTTTTCTTAGGAAATATCCGATGCCAACGCCAACAGCTAAAGCTGCTAATACAGCAACGGTTAATATGATTTCAGACATATAAGTATTTAATTAAACATTGGTTATACTCATTTAAAAATGATTCCACTGGTTGCTATAAAATATAACAGTCAAAAAATCACTCTTATTGGATAGAGTACGAAAGTATATTTATGATACGAAGAAGATGACGTATTAAAACGCCGGATTTTTTCTAGAAGTAATGTGATTGTTATTAATCACATGGTATGAAGAAGAAAGGTTGTAGATGATTTTTTGGTCCTTTTTTCCTATAATTTAGAGAAATTTCTAGATAATATAGTAATTCCTTCGTGCCACAATAAGACTTTCGCTCTATAATTTACAAATTTTTACGTAGTGATTATAGCAGAAAGATTTGGTTTTGTCAATGGGTTTATAAAAAGGTATTTTTGCGAGGGATTTTGGGCGAGGTGTGGATAAGTGTTTCTTACTAGAACACTTTAGTACCATAACACTTAAGCACTAGACTACCCTTGTATTAATAAATCTTTATATTTTTTAGCGGTAATACTTTTTGGATCACAGGCATCTTTTACAGAGTATTTTCCAATTTTAGTTCTTTCCAATTCTTCGCAATAAGCTCCACAGCCGAGCTTATGTCCTATGTCATGGGCAAGGGTGCGGATATAGGTACCAGATGAACAATTAATAATTAATGATAAGTGATAAGTGATGGGGTTGTATGAAATAAGTTCAATATTATAAATTTCAATTTCGTTTGGCTGGCGCTCTATCTCTATACCCTTGCGCGCGAGTTCATAAAGTTTTTTGCCGTTGATTTTTTTTGCGGAAAACATAGGGGGGATTTGTTTCTGTTTGCCGACAAAACTTTTTAAAATTTGCTGGACTTTTTTTTCTGCAACTCTTCCCACTTCCCACTTCCCACTTTCTACTATTTTTCCCGTTTTATCATATGTATCACTCGTCGCTCCAAGTTTTAACGTGGCAATATAAGTTTTTGGTAGTATCTTGAATTCATCCAATTTTTTTGTCGCTTCTCGTCCAATACCGACGATAAGCAATCCGGTTGCAAAAGGATCAAGCGTTCCGGCGTGACCCACCTTCGCCTTGTCATTTTCAGTTAGTTGTTCAACTTTTTTTGTATATTCACGAATAATACCACGAATATAAGCAACAACATCGTGGCTAGTCCAATCTTTTGGTTTGTCTGCAAGAATAAATCCGTGGTTCATACTTGACATTTTTGTTAAGATAGTATAAGAAGTATATACTAGAGGAACAACACTTCGCTACCCGAGAAGGGGAGGGATACGATGAAGAGGGTATTCTTGGATCGATACTACGGGATCATCACGTTCGGCTCGATATGTCTGTTCGGTCCGCCGGTGGCGGCTTGGATCCTCGGGGAGAAGGTCGAGAAAAAACTCTTCGGCGGCAGTCTTCTAGAGCTTGGCAGGAAAACCGTGGTTGACTGGCTCGAAAGGCAGATGCAGAGAGAGCGAACCGCCTTCCCATTGGACGAATGAAGGAGGAAAGGAAGGACGTCATGTCGGTTTTCATCGCGGAGAGCCTCTATCAAAGAGTGCTCAAATCTGTACTTACCCTGCCTCTGCTTCCAACAGCTTGGGTGGTCTTGCATCTGTTGGACTTAACTTACTCAAAGAAAGAACCACGCCCCCTGTCTGTCGTGCAACGGTTCTGGTGCTTGTTCGATTAGACGAGGTTCCACACCATGCTCTTTCCAGATCGTCCGGCCCATCACTTCTTCAATAGGAAAAGATGGACCGGTCGACAAATTCATTTTTTTCTAAAAGCTTATATAGGAGCTTTTTTATTTTTCGTCAAAAGCGGACAACTATCTTCGACTATGGTACAATATGTTTGTATGAATAGCAAAAATTATGAAACAATCGGCTGGGGCAAGGTGGATGGCAAAGATGTCGAGTTTTGGGATGCGCGACCGATATTTACAGGCGAGAGCGTTGATTTTTGGGATAGGGTAAAGTTGATTTTTTTTCCTAAGAAATTTCTTTTATACCGATACATCACTAAGGCACTAGGGCACTTTAGCACTAAAGCACATAAGATAAAAGAATTCCAACTTTTTAGAATTTTAGATGTAGGATGTGGGACAGGGGCGAGTGTAATTGAAATGAAGAAGTTGTGGGGGAAACGAGTTGAAGTTGTGGGTGTGGATGTTATTCCATTGCAAATTGATATAGCAAGAGAGAGAGTAAAAGAACATGGCGTGTGGGCCGCATTCCATCTTGTTTATGGAGAACTCTTACCGTTTAAAAATGAAAGTTTTGATGTGGTGTATACGTCTGATGTTTTGGGGCATGTGGAAAATGTTCCGATGTGGCTTGGCGAATTAAATAGAGTTTTAAAGCCCGGTGGAGTATTGGCGATGTTTTCTGAATCAGAAGTAGGTAAGCATGCCTATGTCAGAAAATATTTATTGAATAGGGGATTGAATACCGATCCACATGCGCAATTTCATATTTCACTTTATAGCAAACAGGAGTTGAAGAAATTATTGAATGAATCCGGATTTAAAATAAAAAGAATGTACTCTACGTTTTGGGCCAAGTTTTTGGTTCATCCGGATGAGTTATACGATGCGTTGCAAGGACAGAAAAAATTTTTGTTGTTGCGAGTTTTAAATAAAATGTTATATTGGATAAAAAAAGTTACCCATCCTGTTTCTACAGCGGTTGTTGAGTTGTATGGATTGATTGAGATGTTGACGATTGGGAGGTGGGTGGAAGCTCAAGGGTATGTTGTGCTAGCGCGCAAATTAAAAATCAAAAATTGTAAATTATAGATTTATGTCTATTTTTGATTTAAGATTTATGATTTTTGATTACTCTTAAATGATTACTCTTAAAGTTCTTGTAATAGATCGGTTTAACGGCTATAATATAAACGTTTAACTTTTCAATAATTGTATATTTTATGTCCTACAACCCACTAATTACCGAAGATTTTAGCAAGCTAAAAAATGATCAACCAGATCGTTTCCACCATGAAATACAAGGTGGAAGCTTTTTAAAATTGCAGGGTTTAGATCTGTCAGATTTAGAAGGTATTGATGTGCCAAAATTAAATAAAGCCGCACAAATAATGCGTGGTCTTATGTTTTGCGCTTTGGAAGCATCACATTCCGGCCACCCAGGCGGATCAAGCGGAAAAGTTGAGCAGTTTCTTGGTATGGTATACGGAGGAGCCATGGCCTTTGATGCTCTTGAACCAAAAAATAGAGGAAGAGACAGGGTCGTGTGGTCAGCCGGGCACTGTTCTCCGGGTCTTTATAGTGGTCTTTCATTTATGTATGAATGTTTGCGAAAAACCGGCAAGCAATTTGATTCAAAAAATATTCGCGCAGTCATGCCAGAAGATTTAGTCAAATTTCGTCGGCATGATGGTCCACAAGGTCATATTGAAAATTATTCTCCACTTTCTGATATTGCTACTGGTCCTTCTGGACACGGTATGCCATCTGCCGGAGGATTGGCTATAGTTCACAAATCATGCGGGCTTGATACCAATATCTGGGTGTTTATGGGAGATGCCGAGAGCGAAGAGGGCATGACTTATGAAGCGCGAAATTTGTTAAACACGGTTGGCGCGGATAACCTAATTGTTTCACTTGATTACAACCATTTTGGAATTGATGGGAATATTGACGAAGTAATTTTGACGCCATATATAAACCACTGGCTTGGTTTGGGATGGAATGTAATTGAAATTGATGGGCATAATATTTTGGAATGCGTTTATGCTTATCGTCTGGCTGCGAAAAAGATATTTAATAATGGCAGTCCAACAGTTGTTATTGCCCACACTATAAAAGGAAAAAGTTATGGCGCAAAAGAAAATTCTAACGAATCACATGGCGCTCCTGCCAATCATGAAGAATATGTGCCAATAATGAAAAATCTCGGCTTTGATATTCCAGGTGTAGAGGGAGAAGTTGGACGTGATATCGAATTTGTAACATCGCAAATAGATAATGATTTGGCAAATTATATTGTTGAGCGTTTAAATATTGCAAAAAATAATATCAAGCCAGAAGAGGAATTACTGGCTCAAATGAACGCGACGCTTGCCGGACGACCTTTCAAAAATCCAATGGATATTCGTCGTCCTGAAAATTTGCCAGAAGAACTTATTTTTGAAGGTGGAACTAAGGTAGCCACCAGAAAAGCAACCCAAGCATTTTTTACTTGGCTAATGAATCAAACAGCATTTTTTTATGCCGGGGCAGGGGATCTGGCTGGGTCAGTGTCAGTTGCTAAAGCTGAAGAAGTATATGGCGTAATAAATCGAAAAAATCCATACGGCCGAGGAATTCGTTACGGCATTGCCGAGCAAAACATGGCCATGATGGGGGCAGCCATGACGGCTGATAGACTACCTGGTGGATTTGCGCCGGTCTCTGTATTTAGTTCCTATGGCGTGTTTAGTTCAATGATGACCAATGCTATTAGACTTGTTTGTATTGGTAACCATCTTTATCCAGAGTCAAAAGGTTTTTTCATTTTACTCGCTGCTCATGACGGTCCGGAAACTGGCGAGGACGGCCCAACACATCAAGGATTATATTGGATGAGTATGTATAATGCTTATCCCGGGATTAAAGTTTATAAGCCAATTGATGCTAATGAAACTGTGGAGATGCTTTTTCACGCTTTTGAAAAAGGCGAACCAATTGCTTTATCTGTCATGCGTCCGGGAACTCCTGTTTTTGATAGGAGTGGCGATGTTCCTCCTGCTAGAGAAGCAATCAACGGCGCTTATGTATTTAAAAATTATTCAGAAAACGGAGGTAGAAAAACAGTGCTGGCAATTTCTGGCGCGCAAGTGCTTGTAAATACTTTGGAAATTGTTCCTGAACTTGAAAAACAAGGTTTAGACATTAAAATTTTGGCGGTAACATCCCCTGAATTGTTTGAAGATTTGAGAAAAACAAATCCAGAGAAAGCCAATGGTATTTTTGCAGATGAAGAACGCGAGAGGACTATTGCAATTCATGCTGGATGGAAGGGATTTTTGTACCCGTTTTTATTGCCGGCTGATTATGAGAAGAGGTCTCTTGCGATTGACACTTATTTGAAGAGCGGGAATGTTGGAGAAGTGTATAAGTTAGCGGGGTTAGCGGCGGAGGATATAAAGGAGAATATTAGTAAAGCGTTATAGAATCTCACTTTGCCTTTTTTAAAAGATATTGATGTGGACAAGTCTCGCAATATCAATTTGACAAGGTGATACACTTATGATACACTTAAAAAAAATAATCAAGATATTATGCCCACAAATAAGAAACGTCTTAATATTACTTTGCCAAAGACTATTGATTTAGTTTTGCAAAAGACAGCCAAAAGAGACAATGTTCCTATAGCCACAAAAGCGGTTCATCTTCTTGCGTTTGCTCTTGAGACAGAAGAAGACATTTATTGGGACAAAGTTGCTTCTAAGAGAGATAATAAACAGGCAAAATTTATTTCTCATGACGAGGTCTGGGTATGACATTCAGAATCGAATATCATAAAGATGTTATAAAAGAAGATATTCCAAAATTTGATGATTCCATAAAAGAAAGAATTAAAAAGTCTATTGAAGATAAATTGGTTAATCATCCGGAAGTATTTGGTAAACCGTTGAAACGTTCTATAAAAGGATACTGGAAATTGCGTGTTGGTGATTATAGAGTGATTTTTAAAATTAAAAATAAAACGGTCAAAATTTTTGTCATCCAACACAGATCGGAAGTATATAAAAAATCTTTAAACAGATTAAATAAGGGGATATAATTCCTATTATTTTTTTGAACAAATTATGAATCAAAAATTACCAAAATTTTTGGAGGAAAAGAATCTAATTCCAAACATCGAAATAAATCCAGATCTAAATTATCTTGGAACTGAAACAGCATTCGGATTTGGCGCGGAGGTTATTAAAGTGGAAAATTCTGGAAAATTTCCACAAGTTTATAAATTTCACGTGGGCGATACCGGTCCTACGACGCCTGAACCGATTATCAATACTGCGATTGAAGCGCTCAAAAATAAGATGACCAAATATGGACATTTTCAAGGCTACCTGCAAGTGCGGCAAAATATTGCGCGATATTGGAGCGAAATTCGTGGCGTTGAAATAAAACCGGAAAATATTTTGCTTGAACCCGCCGGAAAGTCAGCTATTGAACTGACCTTGCAGACTATTGTTGCTTCGGGCGACAAAATAATCGTGCAGAATCCAGGATATCCGGTGTATGAATCATTGGCCGAGTTTTATTATCATGGCAATGTACTGCATTGGATGGCGCACAAAGACGAGGAGAAACAGACATTAGAATTTCGCGTTGAAGATTTGGAAAAATTATTGCAAGAAAATACTCAAGTAAAATTGCTCGTCATCAACACGCCACAAAACCCAACGGGTATGATTATGCCGAAAGAGAAATTGGAACAGGTCGCCGAACTCGTTAAGAAATATAATTTTTTCGTCATTTTTGATGACATCTATGATCAAATTACTTTTGGCGGCAGAAAACATTTCAGTTTAATTTCAATTCCGGGCATGCTCGATTGGACGATTAATTTAAACGGGTATTCAAAAAATTACGCCATGACTGGCTGGCGCCTTGGATTTGTAGTCGCACCCCAGTGGGTAATAGAAATTTTCGGACGTCTTGCCATAAACAAATGGAGCAACGTAAACAAGATGGAGCAGATTGTCGCGGGCGCTATTTATGGCGATGTGGATTTGGAGGGGTACCATTATCCAAGCGTGCGCCAGGAAGTACAGGAGATTATCAACAAAGATTTTGTTGAGTATGAGAAAAAAGGCTGTTTTGTCTCAGAAAGTTTGAATTTATTACAACCATACGTCGTGTGTAATGAAGCTGAAGGCGCATTTTATTTGTTCCCGAGCTTTCAGCGCGTGCTCGATTTAAAATACGTAAAAGAAGAATTGAAACTTACAAATGACGTGGAATTACGCAATTGGCTTTTGTATGAGCGGGGAGTGGCGACATTATCCGGTTCTGATTTCGGAGAAATGGGCAAAGGATATGTACGTTTTTCTTATGCCGAGGATAGAGATAAACATATTATTCCGGGCATGAAGCAGGTAGTGAAGACTGTGCTTGAACTTATAGAGAAAAGTGGGGCAGAGATGCCTTTGAAGATTGGGGAAGTTGATGAGAGGGTGGGGGAGTTGGAGAAGAAATATTTTGGAGCCTAGTAAACAAAGTAAGTAATAAGTAGATTAAGCCGTCCAAAAGGGCGGTTTTTTGATACTTGACAATTATTTTATATTCAATTCGCTATAAATCAACCTGTAGTGAGCTATAAAAGCGAAGGGTAAAGTACTAAGAAATCACACTCAAAAAGTGTGGTTTTTTTGTTTATAGATAGGTATTGACTTTTTTTTATTTTTTTGTTTAACTACTTCCAACAAAGTTTAAGCATGGAGAGGGGTCCATGCTTGTTTTGTAGGTTTTGTTCTTTTCAATTTAATATACCTACGCTCTTAAGAGTTTAGGTGGGCAAGAAACTGCTAGATCAACTTTTAAATTATCTATTCGCAGGTTATTTGAAGGTTGGTCTAGCAAGGGCTAGACTAGAAAATAATTAGTAGTCCTTCGCATGGACGGGAGAAACTCCCATGTTCACCATCATCGTAGTTGTTGTGGTCGTAGTATTCATGGTCGTTGCCGCTTTACTTTTGAGGAACTCAAACCGTCGGAAGAAGGAGGACACTATTCTCCGGATCCTGGCTCAGGGTACGACAGAAAAGTGGATGACCATCAAGGACATCCATAAAGCTGCCAAAGGTGCTCTGGGGGATCGCAGGCAAATACGTATACTTGTAAACAGTATACCTAGCAGGGCTCAACAGTTTGGGAACGCCAATGCACTTATTGAGCATAAACACGAGAGGGCAAAGGGGACTCGAGAGTGGGTGATTTTTCTTAGAATCACGGATCGAGGTCCGAGGTCGGCGGAGGATTTCCTCCTGAACCGGTCGTCCAAATCCTTATTTCCACTCGCCATGGGGCGGCGGGTGTCAGGAATCGATAGTGGATACGCGGTGCGAAAACTCGAGTGCTCCGCACACAACGGAAAAGCGAAAGCGGAGCGGAAAGTAAGAGACGAAAGTCATGTTGAAAGCCGTAAAAAATTACTTCGGCGAGTTCGGGAAGTTGATGAGGCTTCCCCTTGAGTTCTGGGCGACCCAGGGGCTGAACATGTTGTTCATGCTCATGTACTTCGCCTTCGCTACGATCAGCACGCTCCACTCGAGCCAGGATGCCGGCTTCAGCGACGAAGCGGCCGGCATACTCTTCGGCGTGTTCGTCTTCGGCAACGCGGCGCTCATGATCGTCCTCGGGCCGGTCGTCGACAAGCTCGGTTACCGCAAGACGCCGCTCATCGCGGCGGGAATCATCACGGTCGGCATGCTCGGGGTCGGCGTGGCTCCCTACTCCCTCGGTCCCACACCGATCGGCCAGACGCTGCTGGTCATCTCCTACATCATCGTGACCTTCGGTGTCGGTCTCATGACCCCGGTGGTCATGGCGGGCACCAAGAGGTTTTCGGACAAGGAGACGCAGGGTGCTGCTTACAACGTGTGGTACCTGTCGATGAATGTCGGTGCGATCCTCGTGGTCACGATTGACCTCTTCCGCAGGCCACTCGCGAACAAGCCGACCGTTGATCAGGTTCTGGCATACCAGGACGCCGGTGGCAACGTCACGCTGCTTCTGTTCTTCGCGGCGCTGGCAGCGCTGTGTTGGCTCATCGTCTTCCTCTTCATCCGTCGGGTGGAGCAGTTCGGTGCCAGTGAGGATGAGAAGAAAGTCAAGGGTGAGGAGGAGAAGAAGGGTTTCGTGCAGCTGATGCGCGAAGTCATCCGCGACAAGGACTTCAAGAGGGTCTTCTGGTTGCTGATGATCACGATTCCGGCACACATGCCGTTCGTCTTCGTCTTCGTGCTCTTCCCCAAGGTGTGGCTGCGGGTGATCTCGCCCGACCTGGAGCTTGGTTTCATCGAATCCATCAATCCGATGATCATCGTGGCCGGTTTGATCCTCTTCGCCCCCGTGGTGAAGAGGTTCAACATCTACTGGATCCTCGTGGTCGGGATGTTCATCGGTGGCGGTTCGATTCTGCTCCTGGCGATCCCGCCGCAGTGGACAGCCAACGATACCGTTCGGTTTTTGGAGCCTAAAACATTGACTTCTTTGCTTAATTTAGCTAGAATATCGAGCTTTAACTAGTTAAATGAAGTAAATATGCCAAAAAAAACGTAATCCAAAATGTCCGGAGTGTAAAAGTATTCAAACAATTAAAAAAGGAAGTAGAGATGGGAAAAAGCGATACATGTGCAAAGAATGTGGTAAACGTTTTTCAATTAATCACAAAC
>Ga0210057_1003538_pt1 | contig 21490 bp, 18 predicted proteins | sample CryGeyCG2114_010_2_FD_183968 | JGI IMG/M metagenome (GOLD analysis project Ga0210057, IMG submission 183968) | Groundwater microbial communities from aquifer - Crystal Geyser CG10_big_fil_rev_8/21/14_0.10 (SPAdes) (version 2) | ecosystem: Environmental > Aquatic > Deep subsurface > Groundwater ...
ACCTATCACCACCCCCACACCGAGAAAAACATTAAACAGAAGTCTCCACTCTCTGTGGGTGCGGAATACGGCTGTAACGAGGAAAAAGTAAGCAGCAAGATGGAGAATTGTGATATAGCCTTCCATTCGTTCGTAGCGTGACCAGAAGCTGTTATAGGGATCGATACCTAGTAGGTCGGCGAGACCTACAATGGCGGTGAAGGCAACAATCGCCCACATAATAAGTGATTTTTTTGGTCTGTATTCTTTATCTAACACCATTAGACCAATCCATAACACAAGGGCAAGTTCAATCAATATTCTGAATCCAAAGTTTCTTCCCGTTATGTAGGGGAAAAGCATGGATCGTGATATCCACAGCGCCAAAAAAGGCGTTGCGAGGATAAGTGATCGTATACCCCAGAGGTAGAATAATTTGAGGGACATTGGTATATTTTATTAATTACTGTCCCAACTTTTTAAGCAAGTCTTCGTTTTCTTCAGAAAATTCTGCTTGAGAATACTCTTGTTGAAATTTTCTGGCTTTTTTCGCTGTTTCACGCGCCTCATCGTTCCGTCCCAGTGCATTATAGACAAATGCTAATCGCGCGAACATTCGTCCACTGTTCGGATTGATCTCGATAGTCAGTTTATACATCTCTAGAGCTGCTTCATTATTTCCTTGGTCAATGTACGCTTCTCCAATTCTTGCAAATACCGTTGTGTCGTTTGTATATGATCCAACTTTTTTTAAATCATCTATTGCTTTTTGAGCAATTATCTCTTTTTTATTCAAGATTGCTGCAATTGCAAGCTTTGTATACAGCGTTGAAAATCCGGGTTCAATTTCAGTTGTAAATTGTAATGTCTCTATTAATTTTTCGCTATTTCCTGTGTATGCATAATAATCTGCCAAGAGATCATATGTGTGTTGCCGGTCTGGATTAATTTCGATTGTTTTTTCGATTTGGGTCTTTGCTTTGTCTTTAAAGTTTTCGGTTATGCGTAGCGAGCTTGTGTAGAGTACTGCAAGCCAATAATTATAGTATAGACTATTAGGTGTTTCGATAATTTTGTTTTCAAAATAGCTAATGATTGGTTCCGCAAGTGTGCTATGTGCTTCTTTAGATATAAGTCCCGAATCTGCAAGTCTATAGGTAATTCTCGCAAGTTGAACCAAGGTGTCATTTTGTCCAAAAATCTTTTTTTCAATTGCTTGTTTTGCTGTGCTCGTAATTTTTTCAATATCTTGACCATTGCTTGTACTCAATATATCCAGCAGTGCTCGCGCTTCATTGTATTGCTTAATATTCCCTTTATAGAGAAAAGGTGTTATGAGGAGTGCGGCTATTATTAGAGTGCTTAAAGAATAATTACGAGCTTTTTCGAATGATGCTGGTTTGAAATTTTCTACTCTTTCACTTTTTTCCCGCATTGAGATGTAGGCAAGAGTGGTAAAAAATAGTAAATATGTATTGAATCCATCAAATGCGAAAAGGTTTTGGATAAAATATGCGATTAAAACGAGCGCAAGAATACTTGCTTCCGTAAATTCAATGACTTCTTTTTTATGGAGTCGCCACAGACTTATGAGGGAAGCCCAGAAGATAGCAAGGTAAGCAATTATTCCCAAGAAACCTGCATTTATTCCCCAGTCAAGAATGGTGTTGTGCACTCGATCGAACCAAGCTTCAGAGTTATAGAGTCGTGGATCATACTTTCTTCCAAATATCTCTCTAAAATTTTCTTGTCCCCAACCGAGAATTGGTCTTTCCTTTATTCCTTCCCATGCTATCCCCCACACCAGAAGCCGTGAATTTGTTGTGCGTTCAGTTAGGGATATGTTTGCGATACGAGAAAGTGTTTCGTTGCTCTGAATAAACGCTGTATCACGAAGCAACCAAAAAATTGTTGTGATTATTGTTATTGCGAGTAATACTCTTATGGCAAGTTTTTTATATTTTGTTCTCTGATCACTTTTTTTTCCAAAAAGAAGATAGAGTATGGGAAATAGGATTATCGCTATTCCTAATCCTAATAATGATCCTCTGCTTTGTGTTGCATACACTGTTAAGATTGACAGAATTCCGATGCCACAATAGATATATTTTCCATTTTTTGTTTTTGCTCGGGAAAATAATATTCCGCTTGTTCCGAGAATGAACAACATATATGTTGCAAGATAGATTGGGTTCCCAATCGCTCCACTTATTCGTGAGCCACCTTGTAATGATCCTAACCCTGTAACCCACTCGAAAAACCCGCCAAGACCTACTATCGCTCCAGCGATAACGATGCTATTTAGCATCACTATCCAATCTTTTCTCGTTTTTAATATTGAGCTCACTATCACAAAATAGACTCCCATGTGCAGCAACATTACTAATCCTTCCATACGTTCGAAGGTTGACCAAAGGCTGAAATTTGGATTTACGCCAAGAAGATCTGCAAGCGTAACAATTCCTAGAAATGTAAGTAGTGTCCATCCTATAAGTGATTTTTTGGGAAGATACGATCTATCGAGTGTTACAAGACCAACCCATAACACTAAAGCGATCTCTATTACTATATAGAAGAAAAATGCCTTCCCCGTAACATAGGGGAAAATCAACGAGGGCGTAAATAGCAATGAAAGAAACGGAATAGCAAAAACCAGGAACTTTATACTTCCTCGATATAAATCCTGTAGTGTTCGATAAGACATTATCGTTCTTTTACCTTCTTCGAAAGATCGATGTCGGTAAAGTGTTCGCTCACATCACTGATGCTAAGTCCTTGCTCTCTGAGAAGATTTTCGTTGAATACCCAGTCTGCCATTAGAAGATCGTGCATCTCTGGAACTTCTGCTTGTTTTGCAAACTTCATAAGACCCGATGTATCTTTCGGAAGACAGAATCCACCAAAACCACGGTAACCGCCATTCGTTACATCGAGGTGAAAGTCTCCAATTCGGTAATCAGCGGCCATTCCTTTTCTAATGTTATTGTAATTTGCACCCATTTTCTCGGCAAGCTTTGCGAGACCATTTGCAAAATTTATCTTTCGTGCAAAATATGCGTTGCTTGCATATTTAATAAATTCTGCTTCGGTTGCTGTAATTTGTGTTTTTTCATAGGTACTTGTTCCCCATGGAGACATGAAAGTTGCTTTTGGTAACAGCGACAATACCATATGTGCTTCTTCGCGACTTTTTTCTGTAAAGCCAACGATTTGGCTGAAAGGTCTCATCATATCTTCCCACGCCATAATTTCCGTTAGGAATTCTGGGTTGAAGAGAAATTTGTGTTGTGGAAATGCTTTTTGAAATTTTTCTGTTGTTCCTGGAACAATTGTTGATTTCAATACAACGATTTTTTCTCCTGGAATACTTTCTACTGCTGCCTCTAATATGGAGAGGTTGCACATTCCGTTTTCAGGATTTCGTGGCGTTGGAACGGCTACAAAAATAATTTCAGCTTTATTTATGTCGTCTTGATATTTTTTTGCTGGATCAGTATCAAAGAGGAAAAGATCACTTCCTCGCTTATAGCCTTTTATTTCCTCAAAATACTTAGCAAGGGGATCTCCCACCATACCTACGCCAATAACTCCTACTGGTGTTTTCATATCGTTAGATGGTACAGGAGGATCTATTTTCTGTAAAGTTTAGTCCTATAATCGTTTAAAAAGCATCAAGATTAACAATAGCCCTGCTATTTTGAATAAAATACGCGCGATCACTGCACCAATTACTCCGTAAAGTGTTACGAAAACGATAGTGAGCGTTAATTGAATTATACGAATTGCAACATTATATTCATAAAGTTCACTTTTTTTCGCATGTGCTTGAAGGAGTGTATAGACCAATCCAAATGGTAGCGACAAGAGTACTAATGATAATATTTGTGAATAGAAAATGCTTTCTGTATATTGCGGCAATACAATACGAAATGCATAGGGAATAAATATTATGTACATCACGACGCCGAGGGTGATAACTGCCATCGCCTTCAGCATTTTTTTCATAAGATGTATTTTTGTGTCTTTTAGATTCCGTTCGGAAAATTTCGGTAATGCCAAATCAGGAATAATTGAAAATGCTTGTTCCCCCTTCTTAATCGGTGCGAGTGCAATAGTATATCCTGCGAGCGCAACGGGGCCTAGAAAATGGAAAATTAAAATATTGTCGAGATAGTTGATAATCACATTCATGACTTGAATGAAACTTAGGTGTTTCCCATATGAAATAACCGTTGGGTCTTTTTTGTCATTGGGTTTAAATTTTTTCACCACGCGGAAGTAGATTATGACACGCATGATTACATAGGGTAGGAAGAATGCGAGTAGAAGTAGAAGTAAATTATTCGAGAAGAATACTACTCCAATCAGTGTTGCTGCGGAAACTATTCGGATGACAATTGAATAGATAGTTTGTTCTTTAAAAAGCTTTCTTCCTTTCATAAATGCGGTGAAAATATTCAACGAATCGGAAAATGGAATGAAGGCGGCGACTAACAAAAATGCATAGCCGAGCATTGTTTCTCCGTTTCCGAAATTCCACGCCGCAATACTGATACTCGCGAACGTTCCCCACAACCCCCACACAACTCTTGTTTTCAGTGCTTTCCTAAGCATTCCTTCAAATCCCCTTGAAACTGAAGTGATTAAAGCAATATTCATATTCGGTAACGTTGCGATCGTTAAAATACCAAAGAATGACAAGACATAGCGATAGGTTCCGAATACTTCTTTGTCTAAAAAATTCCCAAATACGTAAATTAATCCCAAACTAATAATAATTGAAACTACTTGATCGAGTCCTAGCCAAGAACCACCTCGAAGAATATAGTCAAGATTGATTCCGAAAAATGTTTCTACTTTCTTATATATTTTATTGTAATGTGTCATTTAGCTAACGCTTTTATTGCTCTACTTTTTTAACGTTTCTTTTTCTAGTTGATCAATGATGTAGTTTGCGATTCTTTCTCCTGCATACCCATCTGCTACGCCGTATTCTTGGTGAATCATTTTTTTACGTTCTGCTGTATCTTTTTCTGGTGATGCTAGATAGTTTTCAATTTCTTTTATTAACTCCTCTAATGTCTCTACTAATGGAATAGCTCCTGTTTTAATGATTCTCTGAAAAAGATCTAAATCATAAACTGCGCGATATGATTTTAGGGGATTTTTGTGTTTTTTGTATCCATCAAAACCAATCCAAATCGCTGGTGTGTTCACGAGACATGCTTCTATGCAAAATGTTGAACCAATGCTCACTATTACATCGCTGTGATATAACAAATTTGCAACATGATCGCGGTGACTTTTTTCTTCTCCTCGTTCCCATGGAATGTTATCTAACAGTGTCCCATATTGCAGAGGATCGTGTTTCGGATCAAAACGAACAAACAACTGCGCGTTGTTGTTTTCTTTTTCTGATATATTTTTCAAGCTTTTAATTATATCGGCATTCTGTGGATAAATAATGGGGATTTTTGCGCCATAGGTAATTAATTTTTTATTTGGATCTAGCCCAAGGTCTTGAAAAAATTCCCTTCTTGGTAATGGTTTGAAATTTCGCAAATAGTGATCGTAGCGTACTGGTCCTGTTGTTATGAGTTTTTTGGGATTTATCCTTTGAAGCTCCATTGCCTCTTTTTTCTGGTTTTCTCCAAACAACATCCATCCTGAAACATCGCGTGGCGTACTTAAGTAGCGCCACTCAAAAACATCAATATTGTTATCAACGGCATATGACAATATTTTATTCTTTTTTGCATAGAGTATAAACGAGGCGTCTTTTCTTCCTGCTCCTGCACTTGCCATAATTACTACATCTGGTTTGTATTTTTTAAACAGCTTTCTGCAACACCTATTCACTACCAACCATTTTTCAATGAAATCCCAAAATATTTTTTTTTGTGGAGTTATGCCTAATATTATCTTCTTTACGCCCTCCTTTAAAAAACTGATAATTGCATGTTCTTGGGACTTATATCTTCGCTTAATTTGCCCATGTATTATTCTCCATTCTTTTATTTTGGGGTGGTTTATTTTTAGCTTTTCATTTCTCAAGTTATTTATCATATCGGCTACTTTGCCAGCTTTACACAATTCTTCGAATATAATATTTGATCCTTTAAATTCATCTCTAAATTGAGGATTGTTTTTGTAGGGTGAAATAATCACGAGTCGATATCCTTTCTCTTTTAATATTTTGAAAATGTCTGTTCTGAGTATAAAATTCACCCTATTTTCCGATGCAATTACAAAAAATATTGTTTTTTTACTTTCTTGATGCTTTTTCTCTTCATCTATCCACCCTCTTCCAACTAAAATATATTGTTTTTCTTGATAATTTTTTATCCTTGCGGGACTTATTATGAACTCGCACTTTTTTTCCTTTTTCGATATTCGCACCTCCTCGACGCCTTTGTCATTCGCATGGCTTATAACAGAATCTTTGAGTTGCCATTCTTTTTTATGTTGTTCCCATATTTCAGAATTTCGAAATTTATTTGCAAAACCCCAAAACTCTTTCTCGGTCATGCCAAGCCAATCCAAAAACAATTTTGTCTTTTGCAGATTGGGTTCAATATTTTGATATTGCCTAACAAGCTTAATGCCTTCTTCCCGTGTTAAGCGACCTAATCGAATCTCGCGCGTTGCGTGATCGGTTACTTTACCGTATCCATATTTAATCAATTTAAGATAATCATGAAGGTCAGAGTAATGAAAACAATCAACGTCATTATATGTATCGAATGTACGATGCTGTAACGCACTTTCATATCCATATAATTCAATCATTTTTTCATGCTGTTTTTTTGTATCCCATCGGATATAGTTATTGAGGTAGATGCCGCGTACACCAACTTTTTCTATTTCTTTGTCGTTTGGATAGAAAAAAACTCCTAGCTCCTTTTTGGTCAGATTATCAATACCTAAAAGATCTTCTGCCTCATATCCCATGAGGTCATGCTCCTTCCGATATTTACGGGTCATTTCAACTTCGTCAGTATGTGAAAACATGCCCACCTGATCAATGCCCTGGTGTGCGCCCCATATAATGAGAGGGATTTTTAAACGTACTGCATTTTGAACGGGATATGCTGTTTGACCAGCGATACAATGCCAATAGATGCTTCCAAATTCTTTAATTGTCGCCCGCGTAACTTTTTTTACCCGTTCAGGTGAAACTGTAAAAGTTGCAATGTCGCACCCAAGCTTTGTTCGAAGATACGCTAAATTTCTAATTCCACGATATGTATTATACTGCTTGTTGTAGGTAACAAGCAGTGGATGCATTCCAAATTCTTTTTTCACAGTGTGTACTACAAAATATGAATCTCGAGCTCCGGAAACTGGAATGATGCAATCATAATTTTTGCTGTTCTTGGAGCGATATGCATTGAAAATTCTTGCTAACTTTTCTTTTCTTGAATTCCAATTAAGCACATCTTTTTCTTCGTGAATATAGCAACCGCTGCATACATTTTTTTTATCAAATGTAATTTTAAGCGGGTGATTTGCTGGATAAAGACAACGCGCACAGTACTTCATATTGATTCTTCTATCACAATTTGGAACCTTAATTCTTCTAAATAGTCTTGATCGCGCTTTGCTAATCTTCCATTTTCCAAAAACCCAGCTTCGTCGTACGAGATAGTTGTATCAATTCTCACAGCAACACCTCTTTCTCTTAAATAAGCTTTAACTATTACGGGGCTATGTTCCGTAAAATGAAAAAAATTTCCGGCGGCGCACGCTGAAGCTCCTGCCTGAAACCCTTCATGCAAATGAATTGGATGTCCGACTCCTCCGCATGCAATAAGCGGAATGGGAATTCTTGAGGCTACTGATTCTATCAACTCAATATCATATCCTTTTTGTGAACCATCCCTATCGATAGATGTGAGTAATATCTCTCCTGCACCTAAGTCAGCTACCTGTTTTGCTATTTTCACCGGATCTAATCCCGTTGCCTTAGTTCCCCCGTGAGTAAAAATTTCATAGCGATTGCTTTTATTCTTTTTCACATCGAGCGAGACGACCACGAATTGATTTCCAAATATTTCTGTCGCTTGTTTAATAATATTCGGATTTTCAATTGCCATAGTATTAAGAACCACCTTCTCTACCCCTAAGTAATTCAATTTTCTCATGTCTTCAATTGAAGTAATGCCACCTCCAACTCCTAATGGAGTAAAATTTTTTTGAGTAGAAGAATACAACAAGGGAATATTGGGTTTGCAATTTTCTTGCGTTGCATCAATATCTAAAATCATAATTTCATCTATACCCCAACGATTCAAAAATTCTACGGCTATATCTAACCGACCGACGGGTAGATATTTATGGAACCCGATGCTTTGCACTACTATATTGTTTTTAATAGTAAGACACCCAATAAGACGTTTATGTAACATGGTTTTTCATTGATTCGATTAAGCTTCTTAATAGCTTTAACCCATTCTCTTGGCTTTTTTCAGGGTGAAATTGTGTTCCAAAAATATTCTCTTTTTGAATTGAAGCGATAAATTCTACTCCGTAATTGGCGGTGGCAGTTACGTATTCTTGATCGCACATAAAATGAAAACTGTGATCAAAATAATAATTTGGATTTTCTTTAACGCGAGAGAATAGTGGCTCTTTTTTTATTATTGTAAGATTATTCCATCCTACGTGGGGAAGAGGAAATCTTTTTTCATTTTGAAGACGCACTACCTCGCCCTTAACCCATCCCAATCCCTTGCACAAGCCGAATTCTTTTGAGGTAGTTGCTAAAACCTGCATGCCGATACAAATTCCTAAGATTGGTTTTTTCTTTTCTAAGACCTCTTCGCATAAAGGATCAACGAAACCACGCTTTTCTAAATTTCCCATGGTCTCATGAAATGCACCGACTCCCGGTAGTATTAATGCATCAGCCGACTTTACTTCTTTTGGATTATTAGAAATAGAAAAATCATACCCTAAAAAATTCAGTGCATTTGCAACTGCCTGAAAATTTCCTATGCCATAATCGATGATGAGAATATTGGTTTTCATATTCTGAGAATATTTTCTTTTATTTTCCAATTTCCTTGCTTATTCTTTTCCCAAATATCAGGATTTCTGAAACGATCCGCTACTTCCCAAAATTCTTTTTTACTGATTTCGAGGTAATTGCAAAACTTTTCAATAAAATGATCGGCGCATTTACCATCATATTTTCTTACCAGCTCAATACCTTCATCTCGCGTCATAAGCCTGAGGCGAATAGCTTCGCTAGTTTGATCAGTTGTTTTGCCAATTCCATATTTAAAATACTTTAGCATTTGATTTACTATGACAAAATCATCATCCAAAGCTTCACACCCTAGATAATCACCTGTATCCTCTGGCGGATCTTTTCTTGGTTCTAGGCCAAGTGCAATAGAAAATTCTCCATTTTTGAAACGTGAAAAATCTTTAATGTAATAGCCAAGATATACAATTCTTAATTGAGCCCACTCCATTTCGTCATCAGTTGGGTAACGATACCAATATAAGTCCTGCTCGGTGATATCGGGTGTTTTTACCGACTCAGGTCCTCCTCGAAGTGTATTTGAGTGCTTAATTCCTGAGGCGTCACTCGTAACTGATCGTACTCCCATTGCTCCTCGAGCAATAGCCGGATTTTCTCCATAGTAGATAAGGGGGATATGGTATGCTATGGCTACTTTAGGAATGCTTGCATACAATGCCATCTCTGTTGATTTTGCCCAATTGCCATGTTGCAAGAACCCTACTCTCATCATTTTTTTCCAGACTTGAGGATCGGGGTTTACTACAATGCAATCAAACCCCAACGTAATCAAATTAGAAATATTGCATGCACCACGCTCAGTGAGCTGCTCTGGTGGATACCCGCAACATACCAGTAGCGGATTCAGTCCGAGTTCATCTCGTACATACATAGATTGACGCATACTATCTTTTCCGCCTGATACGGGAATAATACAATCATATCCCGAAGTACTATTTTTTCTTCCAAATTCAGCAGTTTTTTCAAGTTCTTTGTGCCGCGCAGTCCAGTCAACTTTCTCATGCTCCTCCGCAAACGAGCAGGGTTGGCAAACGCCATCACTGTCAAATGTTATTTCGGGACGCGTGTCCGGTTGAGTGCAACGCTTACAAAAACGCATAGTAAAAATCTATTTTATCTACTAATACTTTCGATCAAGTTTGCAATTCGCTCTCCTGACCTTCCATCTGTTATGGAATACTCTTGTTCTACTAACACTTTCCGCTTTTCTTCATCAAGCGTCTTGTCTTTTAAATATTTTTGAATTTGCTCTACGAGAGATTCAGGTGTCTCAACAAATTTGATTGCTTCTGTATCAAGGATTCGATCATATAACGGTATGTCATACGCTAAACGATATGAATCTTCTCGTTTTACTTTGCCTTGAATATCCCCAAACCCAATCCATATTGATGGCGTGTGCACAAAACATGCTTCTATATTGAATGTGGAACCGACACTGATGACTACATCACTGTAATATAATAGGTTCGCAACATGATTTCTGTGCGATTTTTTATCGGCACTTTCCCACACAATTTTTTCAAGCAATGTGTTGTATTGTTCCGGATTATGCCCTGAATCGAATCGCACGAAAAGCTGTGATTGCTTGTTAATGGTTCCACTCTGTATCCCGTTTACAATACTATTCATAACTTCGTCATTGTGGGGGAACATTTTAGGTGTTTTTGCCCCATAGGTAATTAACTTTTTATTTGGATCAGCTCCGATCTGCTTGAAGAAATCATTTCGCGACATCGGCTTAAAGTTTCTGAAATAATGATCATATCGTGCAGGACCAGTAATGATTAATTTATCTGCTGGAATTTTTTGAATTTTTTTTGCTTCTTCTTGTTGCACGTTGCTAAACAATGCCCATTTAGTAATTGATCTTGGTGTACTAAAGTATCGGAATTCAAAAACATCAATATTATTATCAACAGCAACCGTAGGAACATTGAACCGCTTAGCATATGTTACAAATAGCGTATCGATTCCTTCTGCTCCGGCACTCGCTAAAATTACAACTGATGGCTGATGTTTTTTAAATAATGCCCTACTGTGCTTATTCTTGATAAAAAACTTTTCAACACCATCCCAGAATTTTGGGTTGCTCCGCCACTGTGGGGGTATCATTCCCAAAATTATTCTGCGCACCATGCCTTTTATTTTTACTATATTTTTTTTTGCTTTTACAAAACGTCGTATTATTCGGCTATGAACAAAACGTGTTTGTGTAAGGATGGGGTGTGATATTTCTAAAGCTGTATTTCTCCAAAAATTAACGAGTAATCCCAATCTTCCCATACATGGAAGTGGTTCGAATATAACATTATCGCCACCGAATTCAGAGATAAATTTCTCATCTTCTCCAAATGGAGAGATAATTACTAATTTAAATCCTCTTTCTTTCAATGTCTCAAAAATGTCGGTTCGTAGTATAAAGTTTATTCGCGCTCTTGTGGCGATAGTGAAAAATATTGTTTTCATATAAAAATCTTTCTTCCTTCTTGTTCAGCGCTCCTTTGAAGCGCTTCAATGACTAATAGTGTTTTTAGCGCATCTTCGCCCGTACATCTTGGTTTTTCTTCTCCATCCAATACCTCAATAACATGATTAGCCATGGCCTTCATAAAACTTCTTTTTTCATTGCCGATTTTTTTTGCCTTTTGGTAGTTTAATTCGGGTGCATTTACAAACACTCCTTTTATCTTTCTTGGTATGCTGTGAACAGTTTGCCCAAGATTTCTAAGTCGAATTGCTCCGTTTGTTCCAAAATACTCATGCTCAAAGAGGTAGTAGTCTCTCGTATTTATTGATTGAAGCATTGCGCGCGCTCCACTCTGAAACTCAATCATTGCGTCAACATTATAGTCACCTTTATGTGATGCTTCGCCGTAGTCGTTTTTAATTGCACGAACTGCAGTGACTTCGCCCATATACCACCTCAATTGATCAATGGCATGTGTGCCGTTATTCCGTATACCATTTCCATAAAGACATCGGGCCTGCTTGATGGTGCCGAATGTTTTTTTCCTAATTTCCTTTTGAACTTCAATTAATACTGGGTCGAAGCGGCGCTTGTGATTTATTAAGAGTTTAATTTTTTTTCTTTTGCATACAGCGATGATTTGTTTTGCGTCACGCATGTTGGTTGCGATTGGTTTTTCGCACAAAATAAGTTTTGGATTGTATTGTGCTGCCAATAGAACAATATTCTTATGTGTCTCGTCAGGTGTCGCAACTATGACGATGTCTGGGTTTTTTTCTTTTAGTAGTTTGTTGGTGTCGATTACGATTGGTGCTTTTGTTATCTTTTTTATTTTCTCGTGAAGAGTTTTATTCGGCTCAACGAGACCAATTATTCTTGCTCTTCTGTTCTTTAAAAAAGCCCCTGCATGGGTTGTGGGTTTGTTTCCTTGTTTCTTTAACTCTCCTGTTGCTCCTATTGTGCCTCCGCCGATTATCACGACAGAATATTGTTTATTCATTTTTTTAATCATGCCATAGGACATTTTTTAAAAGAAGCCCTCCGACGAATAGCGTGTCGGAGGGCGATATGCTTCTTATTTGAATCTCTTTCGAAATTCTTTTTGGAACCTTTCCTCATATTCCTCACGGAGAATACCCATTCTCACTGAGTCGTAGTAAACACCGTTACGGAATATATCTTGACGAAGCACGCCTTCATGCACATAACCAGCTTTTTCATACGCGCGAATCGCACCTTTGTTTTCCGACGTTACACCAAGCCATATGCGGTGGAGATTGAGGCGATCGAATCCATAGAAAGTCAGTAGTTGAGTTATCTCGGTGCCAATCCCTTGACCCCAATGTGATTTTTCGCCAATCAAAATTCTGAATTCTGCACGATGTGCAGTTCTGTGAATTCCGTAAATTCCACCGAAACCAATTGGGTTCCCTGTTTCGCGAGATAGAAACATAAAGACGACGTTCTCAGGATTCTCTGTGTGGTTATCGATGAACGCTTGCGCACCACGTAAACTCATTGGTTTTTGCCCGTAAAACATGAAGTGGGTCACGTCGGGGTCATTGATCCACTTTTGCACGAATAGTTCGTCATCAACTTCAAAACTACGAAGCGCAACTCGTTCACTTTGAAGAAACCACGTCCTTCCTTCGTCCTCCATTGCACTCCTCCTTGTTATTGGTAATGATCTTTCGGTTTCTTTAGAGTTCAGACTTTACCATATTAAAACTCTTTTGAAAAGCCACAAGTCACTTTCCAAAAGCACTCATACATTCATGAATGCTTTTATATCACAATTTTTCTCCCGTCTTTCTCTCCACTCTTTTTGAGCGCTGCTAGAATTTGTAATGCCTTCAAACTATCTTCTCCTGTGCTTGCTGGCTCAACTTTTCCATCTAGAACATCAACGACGTGACTTGATAATCCTTTAAAAAAAATCTGATCTTTTGCTCGGTATTCTTTTCTTTCATCAACGTGTAGTTCGTGAAATCCTTCGAAATCTTTTGACTCTGAAATTGGTGTATGTTCGATAACACGCCCCAAATCACGCATAAATACTTCTCCCTTTGTTCCTAATATTCTCAACTCAAGCGTACTGTAGTCTTTGACGTTTAGTGACTGAAGTGTGACACGCGCACCGCTTTTTAGTCCCATGATTCCATCAACGCACCAATCTTCTGGCACCGCAGTATGCGCTCGTTTATTTTGCCATGCCGCAACCCATTCAATATCACCAAGATACAACCTAATAAGATCAATGAGGTGTGTTCCCATGTGATACAACCCAATTGCATAGAGCGTTGTTGCTTGCTGGACCTCTCCCACAATGCCGTCTTTCACTTTTTCTGCCCATTCTTGTAAGAAGGGATCGAATCGACGAATGTGATTTATAATTAATTTAGATCCTGCATTTTTACACGCTTCAATCATTTCTCTGCCTTCTTCTTCGGTATCTGCAATTGGTTTCTCGCACACTATTACTGGAACCTTATGCTTTGCAGCCAACATCACCATTGGATAATGTGCACTTTGAAATGCTGCTATTGAAACGATGTCGAGATTGATTTTTTTAAACATTTCTTCTGCATCACCAAATACTTGTACCTCGGGATACATTTTTTTTGCTTCTTTTTGCTTTTCGGGATCTAGCTCTACAACTGCGGCGAGTTCAGTTCGAGGATTACTGTCGAAGGCTCCTGTATGTGTTGCTGGTTTCGGCCGTTTTTTGTCATGCTCCATTAACATTCCAATTCTTCCGCAACCAATGACTGCTACTTTGTAAATATCCTTTTTCATAGTTTTAGTTATTATATTCCCCTATCATAGGGATTTGCTTTTTGTTTTGCAAATGATCGTATGATGTTTAAAAACCCGACCCGAACTGTCAATGAATGATGAGACTCCCCCTATGACGACTGAGGGATTTTCACTTTGCAGAATGCGTCTCATCTCTTCGAGGTTAAGCTCTCTTTTGCTAAGAGTGCGAGGAGTTAGACCTCCTTTTTCGAATACGCTTATTGCCAGAGCACCCTCTTCACACATCGGCACGACGTCCCAATTCTCTTCCTTCAACACTCTTAGTGGCGGCGTCATTGCTGCCGCGCTTCCAATATCACGATTAGCCGCTATTATTTTCAATTACGACCTCCTTTCGTTTTTTTCTTTTAACGAACTCCTTAGTACGCTTTTTTACGTAGAGGTATTATAGGACTTTTTTTAAATAAGTCAAGCTTCTCCTTCTACTGGATTTGTGGACGTATTTATCGTGCCTTTCTTTTCGCGTCTTCTCCTACTGCAAATGGATATTTTCCTTTGTCTATTCTGTCATTATTGAGCAGTGTCCATTTTGGATTTTTTTCAAATAAATCTTCTATTTCTTTTAATCCAAAATTTTTCTTTTTCTTTTTTGTAAAATAGTTCGAGACCTTTCTAATTAATTGAAGATCTTCTGGATAGTCCATCGTGAGCCTGATGTGACTTGTGTCTTTCTTGTTTTTGATATATTTACGAGGAAATTTCTTTTTCTCTTCTGCAACATACACTGCAAATGACTCTCTTTCAGTATTTGTTCTTAATGCTTTATGTAATTTCTGAAAAGCCTTACGAGAAAACAATTCATAACTGAAACCTTCGGGATATGTTAAGGGAACACAATTCGTGACAACATCAATTTTTTTATATTGTTTTTGATATATGCGCACTGCTTCGTCGAGAAGTTTTGGATCAATTAATGGTGAATCTCCTGTTATCCGAATGAGTGCGTCAGCGTTTGTTTCAGCTAATACTTTTGATAGTCGTGATATTAAATCTTCTTCATGATCACGAATACATTTGATTCCACTTTTTTTTGCTATTCGCTCAAGAACGTCGTCTTTTTTCTTGTTGGATGTTGCGATTACTATTTCACTTGCTTCCTTTGCTTTTTTTGCTCGGTCGATTATTGTTACAATCGCTTTTTTCCCTGAAATAAGTTTCAGTGCTTTTCCTGGTAATCGTTTTGAGCCCATTCGCATTTGAATGACAATGACGGCTTTTGGTTTATTCATTATATGAATCGAGGATCGTAGCGAGAGTTTTTCTCTTTCCATTTTTGATAATCGAGTATTTGTCTGAAGTTTGCGAGGTGCCCCTTCCTCATATATAAATTTATTTTTGAAATTTCTCCGCGAAGAATGTTGAGTCGCTTGCCTCGTGGCGTTGGAATGAACCATGGAAGACCGCGGACGGCGTGATTGATGATGCGAAGTTTCATTTTACACTCAAGCATGGTTCCCACGAACGTTAGGTAGGCTCGCGGTTGATGATAGAGCGAAGTTACAAGAATAATCTTCTTCCATTTTTGTTCTTTGGCAAGCTTCATAATTTCGATTGCCTGGTCACGTGTATTAATTGATTGATCTTCAATAATAATTGCTTTTTGCGGTACGCCAAGATTTCTCATCTTTCGCGCAACAACTGTTGCGGGAAAACAGCCGAGTTCCGGCCGATCATCGGTTCCCGATATAATAATTTTTGGCGCTAACTTTTTTTTCCATATATGAGCACAATCTTTTACGCGTGCAAAACTATCGCCCTCTAAATAGACGATTGCATCTGCTTTTTCTAAATGGTCATTCAGCGCAAAACCGTAGATCTCGATGAGTTGTCCTAAACCGATTTCTTTCATTCTTTTTCGATGTTTGAGTTATGTATCATTCTTATTCTTAACTTGATATTATAACTTTGGGTTTTAGTCAATGGTTTTAGTATAGTGATAATTTCCCCTTTTTAGCAATGGTATTAAAAGTCGCCCCACCCTCGGGAGCGACTTGGGTTTTTCTCATTTTTAAGAAAAGTGTTCCCATCTCAGGACAGTATCTGCTTCCAGATCGGTTTTTACAATCCTGCCTTCAATCTTTTCGATATCGAATGGCGCAATGCCGGTTCCGGGACGTTTGATACTGAATCTCTTGAGATGTTTTGCTCTGATCACGGTTCCTGCTGTAAGCGACAACTCGGTTACCACACTCCGCCGTGCTTGTGCGCGAGCTTTCAGCTCAACTGCCTCGTCGACACACTTTTCGCTTCCTCCTCTTAAAACTTCAGGATGATCTCCTGCTTTAATGCATTGGATTGCTTCATTGAATGGTAATCCCATGCGCACAGAAAGCTTCTTCTTTTCGTTCTCTCGGATACTGTTTACCATTTCGGTAAATCTTTTTCTTCCAATGCCGATGTCATGATCGGGGCTGTGTCCAACCATGTCATCGCCTTTTGCAGGACCGGGGGTGTGGGTGAAGTGCTTTTCAATCATCACCGCACCTAACATTGCAGCAGCAACATCTGCTTCCCAACCCGGTGTATGATCTGATAGACCAATTGCGGCTCCAGGAAATTCTTTTTCTAAGTGTTTCATCATTAAAAGATTTGCGTTTGCGAGCGGTGTCGGATATGCCAATGTGCAGTGGAGCAAAATGATTTGATCATTGCCTGTTTTTCTGATCACGTTCATTGCGGCACGAATTTCGTCCATGTTTGCCGCACCGGTTGAGAGGATGATGGGCTTCCCTTTCCTTGCGGTGTATTCCAGCAGCTGATGATAGGTGAGGTCACCTGAAGCAATCTTAAACATGGGAGAACCCAATGCATCTAAATGATCCACGCTTTCAAAATCAAATGGCGTTGAGAACACGACAATATTGTTATTTTCACCATATGTTCGTAGCTCGTGATCGCGATCGCGCGGTATGCCGTCGATTTCCTCGAAGGTGCTTTTTTGATCGTCGTTGTAGATGTTTGGATCAAATTGAAATCCTTCTTTGTCTCCTGCGAGTCGCCAGTAGCGTTTTGCTTCTTTTGCTACAAGTTTTCCTGCCATATAGTGCTGAAATTTGATTCCGTCAGCTCCCGTTTCTTTTGCAGCGTCAATAAGTTCGATTGCATTCTCAAATATGCCTTCGTGATTAGCTCCTGCTTCAGCGACAATAAAACAAGGAGCGTCTCCTCCTATGTGCTTATCTCCTACTCTAATTTTCAGTATTTTGCTTCCCATAGCTTTGTTATCTGAATACTATATATAACCACGCTATGAAATCAATAAGTTTTTATTTTTTCTGCGCGAGAACATAAAGACCCAATCCTCCTTTTTTTGTCAAATTTAACCAGAGGAAGAGCGCCGTGGCGGGAATAAAGAAAAGAACGTAGTTTTTTATTTTCGCTGCGAGTATGGAAAGTTTTATTTTTGTTGGGATATTTTTTGCTTGTGGCTTTGTATTTTTTCCTGCCTCTCTGTGCATTGTTTTCTGAACTAAGCCAAAACTTAACCACTTCTTCGTCCAGAAATAACATTTTGTCATGAGGAATGGAATTGTCGCTTTTATTATTTTTGTTCGTACTACGTTGTAGCCAGCGAGCTCTAACACATTCGTCATTGATTCTACATCCCATCTCGTTAAGTGTCGTGGTGGTTTGTCGAATGGCTTGAGAGAGTCCTTGTATCCGCGGTACGGTACGCTGATGCCGACATAGCCACCGGGTTTCAAAATACTACTAACTGATTCTAAAAATGCACGTGGGCTCTCGACGTGCTCCACAACCTCGAACATCGTTGCAACGTCGAAGAAGTGTTCCCCGAATTTTTCTTTGATAGTTTCGATATCGCCTACAAAAACATTCTCAAGACCGAAAAATTCTTTTGCTTTTTCGATTGCACCCTTATCAAAGTCACTTCCGTATGCATCGTAACCGTACTTTATTGCAGCAGCTAAAAAATTTCCCGTTCCCATTCCAATATCGATCAATTTTCTACCGGGTTCCGGAGAATCTTTAAAAAATTTTTTGTGATTGCGCTCCGGTTTTGCAAGGGGGTATTTGTTTCTAAATGCATAACGCTCATCGTGTTCATACCATGACGCACCGGGGTTTTTCATTGGTGTCCAGAATTGTGTTTTGCACTCTGAACATTCCCACAGGGAATATTCTTTGTGCTGTTCTTTGTATTCTACGTCCACTCCCTGCCCGCAGACGCCACACCGTTCCGGTTTAGTATTGTGCATTTTGTTGTTCTATGTGTTCGTTTATTTTTCTGATTTCTGGATGTTTTTCGAGGAATGCTATGACGTCTTCCATGCGAAACTGCTTCTTCTGCGAATATAGTTGTTTATATATTTCAGAAACAAATATGAAATCTGCCTCTTCATCGACGGTCCAGCGATAGTTTGAATAGTCAACGTCATTGAGGAATGTTTTTGTTTTAAAGCTTTCTGGAAATCGCTTGATGTGAATCGTGACGTGCTCCCGGTCACTTGGTTCTGTTGTTGTTTTCCAGAGGTGTTCGAGTGTTGCAAATCGTATTGCTTCGGTGTCGAGTCCGCGCGGAAACGTATGTTTGCCAATGTTATTTGAAATGTAATCAAGCGTTTCATTGTTCTGTATTTCTTTCACAATACCGTCAATGATATCGGGGTCGATCAGTGGATTGTCTGATGTGATCCTTACGATAATATCAGCGCTGATTTTTTTTGCAGTCTGATAATAACGGTCGAGGACGTCTTCTTCAGAGCCACGCATCGCGCTAATTTTTTGATTGTAATCTTTCACGAGATCAATAATTGCTTGATCATTTTCGTTGGTTGTTGTTGCCACAATGATGTGATCGAGCGTTTTTGCTTCGAGGGCACGGTCGAGTACGCGTAAGAGAAGCGGTTTGCCCTCAAGCGGTATTAAGACTTTTAGGGGCAGGCGCGTTGATCCGGTTCTTGCTTGTATGATGCAGACTGTTTTCTTGTTTGTATTCATGTTATTAGTTATTAGGCTGTGCCGACCCCTCAAAACTCGCTCTTACCATCTCAAGCAGTTTTGGGAAAAAATAATTGTTTGCAAGAATGATTCCTGTATCACCCGGCTTCCATTCACTGCCCCTGAAATTTGAAACTTTGCATCCTGCTTCTTTTGCGATCAGCGAAGGCGCTGCATAATCATAGCTTCTGTTACTGGGACCAATATACCAGTCTCTTCTTCCATCTGCGACCCATATGGCTGCTACTGACGGAGGCCCAAGAGCATTGATCCACGCAGTTCCTTTTGACCGCTCGGATAATCTTTTTTGGAATTCCGCATAGGCTTTTGTATACACTGGCTGACCAAGCCCATACGTTGTGCGCCAATCGCTATTTTTTGAACACTGTATCTTTTTTCCACTCAAATAAGCTCCTTTTTCGCGTTCTGCATAACATAACTCTTTTGTTGCTGGTAAATATATTGCTGCATAGTGCATCTTGCCCTGTTTTGCGAGTGCTATATTAATGCCGAAAAGCCAGGTTTTTGTTGCGAAATTTTTTGTTCCGTCTAAGGGATCAATATACCAAACATATTCGGCATCTGTGTTTTGTTCCTCTATTTCTTCCGAAACAATGCCATGATCGGGGTATTTATTTTGAATCGCGTTTACGATAATCTCCTGAGAAGCAATATCTGCTTTTGTTACGATATCTGTTGCTTTTTCTTTTGTTTGTATAATTTCCGGATTTTCAGAAAAATCCATTATTTGCGATCCCGCTTTTTGAATTATTTCTTTTATAAACGATTCCATCGTGTATTAGTGTAACATATGCTTTCGCCCTTTGGCCATTTATTATTTGACTGAAACTTACATGATTTTCTTTCCGCTTTCAAAAAAAGCCCCCGGCGTTGCTACGCTGGGGGTGCGTTGTTCTTAATCGAGGTTTGGAATCTTTGTGAGGCAACGTGTTAGGTTAACAACAAATGCCGGATTATATTCGCCGCAGGCGATTTCAAGAGACCATCTCTTGAAGGCATCGCTCCATGTATCACGGATACCGTCCTTCTTGTCGTGGTAAATACTCACGGCAGAAAGCGCGTGATTGAGTAGTGATGCTTCCTCGAGTGCTGGATTCTCGGTTGCGTTTCCTCCACCAGACGCATAGCCTTTCAGAAACGCATCTTTTGCTTTTCTGAAAAACTTCATCCCATAGAGCGGAAACAGCGCGACGTTCATGCAGGCCCATTCAAGCGCCGGAGGAGCGGCTTGGGCGAGCTCTACATCAAAGACGCCTCTCAGATCACCCTCATCGGGGCCGTCGGGATGCACAAAGAAATTTCGTGCATGAAGATCGAAAATGACAAGTTGAGGTGTTGAAAAAACCTCTTCTCTGCTTTGGTGCGCAAGCTTTCTCGCAATATGCAACTCAAGCTCTTCCCACTCCTCATCCTTAAAATAAGCCTGGATGTACGGATTGCGCGCGTGGCGACTCAGAATATCCCTGAGACGATCTTCGAAATGCTCATGTCCTCCATGTACGATGCCACCATCTTGAATACTTCCAAATCGGCTGAACCTCACATTTCTCGTTGAAGCAAGCGTGTATCCAATCTTTTCGAGCGCGTTCAAAAACACCTGGGGTTCATGATTTCGCATTGCAAGATATTCCGCGAAATACACACCTTTCATAAACGAAACAATAGCGTACTCACCGAACGCTCCTTCACCTCGGGCAAGCACGTTTGGTACGGGAATTTTCGTTTGCTTGAGTAATTTCATAATTGCGATTTCTCGCCCAAGCGAAACGGGATCTCCAAAATAGATGTCCCTTTGATTTCCAGAAGGCCCCTCTGAATTGTATGTCCGGTAGAATACCTTTTCTCCATCGCTAAATGTGACGGCGCAATTCAGGTGCGTTTGACCAACTCTGTCCTGTGTAATGTCGGCAATGCTTTTGTTAGGAAAATGACGGCGTATTGCTTCATTCACCTCATCCAACAACTGATTATCCCCTTTGCCCATTTCCAGCCTCCTTGTTAACGAACTATGATACCACTCGGGTAGGATCATCTTTTTATACTTTATTTTAAGCTTTGTCAACTCTCATGTACATAATTCAAGCGTTGTTGACACTTTTGAGCTCGACGGAGGTTTTCTTGAAATATGCCTCGAGACGCTCAATCGGAGCAATGGTGCCCAGCTCCTGATGAGGTCTGACCTGATTGTACCACCT
>Ga0210057_1003539_pt1 | contig 21478 bp, 17 predicted proteins | sample CryGeyCG2114_010_2_FD_183968 | JGI IMG/M metagenome (GOLD analysis project Ga0210057, IMG submission 183968) | Groundwater microbial communities from aquifer - Crystal Geyser CG10_big_fil_rev_8/21/14_0.10 (SPAdes) (version 2) | ecosystem: Environmental > Aquatic > Deep subsurface > Groundwater ...
GAATATCGACTTCAGTGATGCAGTAAAGGGAGTCACGAAAACTACGGTCATTAACGGAAAAGAACATACAATAAAAGTTCCGGCGGGAGTTGATACAGGATCCCGTATTCGTTTTTCGGAATTTGATGTTGTTGTAGAAGTCAGACCGGATTCACATTTTAAAAGACAAGGTCAGGATATTATCACCGAACATGAAATTTCATTTCCTCAGGCAGTGCTTGGGGATGTAGTCAAAGTAAAAACAATTGATGACGAGGTGAAACTTAAAATAAAGCCCGGAACAGAATCAGGGACCACGGTGCGACTTAGGGAAAAAGGTATGCCTTACCCAAACTCAAAAAAAAGAGGAGACCATTATGTCGTTTATAAAATCAAAACTCCTACTAAACTTTCAGGAAAAGCAAAGAAGCTTGTGGAGGAGCTCAAGAGTGAATTGTAACTTCTGCTATGAAAATTCAAACGCATGGAGATAATCTCTCAACCTACACGAAATATATTGCGTTAATACAGGCGATACACGAGTACCTCCAAACGAACGGGTATCTGCAGCTTGATTTGCCGGTCCTTTCTCCTGCGCTGATTCCGGAAGGCTATTTGGAAGTATTTGAGACAGAGTTTCGGTATATGAACCGGAAAGAGAAACTTTATTTGACACCGTCACCGGAACTTTTCATCAAACGACTTCTTGCCGAAGGGGTCGGTGATTGCTACTATCTCGGAAAGTCTTTCCGTAACAGCGAACCGAATTCACCGAAGCACTTACCGGAGTTTACGATGCTGGAAATGTATAAGGTTCGCGAAAACTATAGATATATGGCACAGGTTGTTCGTAAGATGCTTGAGTTTACTGCAAAAAAAATACACGGCAAAGACAGCATTACCTATAATGGAAAAAAGATAGACCTGACACGATGGGAAGAGCTGACTGTTGCTGAAGCATTTGAGAAATACTCGGGAGTTTCTACAGAAGAATTATTTGATACAAATAAATTTCTGAAAAAAGCTGAAGAAAAAGGCTATAGAACGGAAGGTTTTACGTATGAAGATTTGTGGTCACAAATGTATACTCAGGAAATTGAACCTTATCTGGGTACCGACGGACACCCTACCATGCTATTCGATTATCCGGTTTGTTTTGCCGCTCTTTCTACTCCTAATACGGACGGAAAGACAGCCCAGCGGTTTGAGTTTTACATTGAGGGAGTAGAGCTGGGGAATTGTTATTCAGAGCTGACTGATGCTGATTTACAGGATAAACGCCTTGCTGATGAATACGAAGAACGTAAAAAGTCTGGTAAAATAGATCATCCGATTGATAAGGGATTCGTTGATGCATTACGAAAAGGTTTACCGGTCAGTACCGGTATAGCAATCGGTGTTGAGCGGGTCGGAATGGTTATGTTGGATTTGGTATCAATCGAGGATCTGAAATTGATCACAATATCTTAATTTATTAGTAATTTTTTTAATGTATGGCAGTACAGGCAGGTAATTTAAAAAAAGGTGAGTTTATTATGTACCAGAGTGATATTTGGCAGGTACAGAAAACAGAGTTTTATTCTCCGGGCAAGGGCGCGGCACTGATGAGAACCAAAATCAAAAATGTCTCTTCCGGAAAGACAGTTGATTATACATTTAAGTCAAATGAGTTTATCGAAACGATTGAAGTGAATAGTATTGAAATGCAGTATCTCTATAAAGATGCAGAAAATGCAATTTTCATGGATCAGCAGTCTTACAACCAATACGAAGTTCCGCTTGAGATGGTCGGAGAGATCATCCAATTTTTTAAAGAAGGTGAAGTGATGTACGTATACGTTCATGATGAAAAACCGTTAAGCGTCAGACCCCCGGCCAGTGTCACACTGAAAATTATACAAACGGATAGTGCCGCACGCGGTGACACAGTCGGTAATGCAAAAAAAGAAGCCGAAGTCGAAACCGGAGCAAAGGTCATGGTCCCGCTTTTTATAAAACAGGGAGAGATTATAACAATCAATCCTGAAACGGGTGAGTACACAGGGCGCGCCTCACAAGGCTCATAATTCCTTAACATCAGATACGTGCAGGTATGAATATCAGATTCATATTGTGAGGCTGGATTATTTGTAATAATTTTATTATCTTCATGATTACTGTTGGGAAACTTCTCAAAAGCGCAAGAGAACAGAAAAATATAACGCTTAAACAAGCAGAAAAGGATACACGGGTGCGTGAAAGGTATTTGAGTGCTATAGAACGTGAGAATTGGTCAATCTTCACGTCACGTGTATACATTACCGGTGTGATTAAGTCGTATGCCTCATATCTTGATGTTGATCCTGAGAAGGCGATGGCTTATTTTCGTCGTGATTACGAGAAAAAGGAAGATGTAACATTTAAAAAAAAGCTGCCGTCTCTTCAACTACTTCCGGAAACGAAAAAACTTTTGTTTATTATCCTTGGTGTTGTTTTTGTTTTTTTTGCCGTGTATTTCGGATATCAGTTTGATCAGTACCTTTCTCCTCCGGAGGTCGAAATTGTTTCGCCAAAGGAAAATGTGTTTCGAAATGTCCAAAAAATCACAGTTATCGGTAAAACAGAACCGGAATCAACTGTCTCAATTTACAATGAAGAACTCTTTCCTGATGAACACGGGCTGTTTCGATATGAGTTTCCTTTGAACAAAGGTCTTAATACCCTCCAAATTGAAGTAACAGGTCCGAATGGTAAAAAAACGCAACATATTGAAGAGTATTTGCTCGAATAGGCTAGATGATGAATTTAGAATTTAGATTAATGATTTATGAAGAGATATCTTGACGTAGATCGTAAATTAAAATCCCCGGTTCCTAAATCTTAATTCTTAAATCCTAATTCAGGATAGTTCCGGAAAGATCCTTAACTGTTCTTACGGTGAGTGAAGAAATCGGTTTGGAGAATTTTAATCGTTTTGCTTCATTAACAATCCTATCCTGACCGTATATTTTCCGAATCTCTCCCAGGAGTCCTACTTCGCCCGTAAAAATACTGGAGCCGGAAAGCGGTACATTTTTCACTGAAGAAATAATTGATGCGACAATCCCCAAATCAGCAGCGGGTGATTTGACATCGACTCCGCCTATAACATTAATGAAAATATCGTATTTACTTAAGTTGAGTTTTAAATGTTTCTCGATGACCGCCAAAAGCAAAAGAACTTTATTGTAATCGACTCCTTTGACAACCCGGCGCGGCATCGGTAGGAATGATGTTGAGGCCAGACTTTGTATCTCAAAAAAAAGAGGACGTTTTCCTTCCATTATGCCGACGAGAGCTTTTCCGGGAACCTGAAGTTTCTTATCCTCGTCAACAAACGCCAAAGGATTATTTACCTCGGCAAGGCCATCTCCTTTCATCTCAAAAATGCCGATTTCATCGGTAGATCCAAATCTGTTTTTTTGGGCTCTGAGAATTCTGAAGTTTGAGATCTTTTCACCCTCAAAGTTCAGGACAGCATCAACCATATGCTCCAATGTTTTAGGGCCGGCGACATCACCTTCTTTGGTTACATGTCCCACGATTATAATCGGTAAGCCTGACTGCTTGGCAAGTCGAATAAGCGACGCGGTTGCTTCTCTGAGCTGTGAGACACTGCCGGGAGGTGACTCTACGTTTTTTGTGTAAATAGTCTGGACGGAATCAATGACCAGTACATCGGGTTTCTTTGCAAGCTCCTCTACACCCTTCACAATAGATTCAACCTGTAAGGTGTCTGAAAAGACAAAAGAAGTAACATCAATACTCAGACGGTCAGCACGTTCTTTGACCTGTTCTGCAGATTCTTCACCGGAGATATATAAAGTAGTCAAATTTTTCAAACTTTGCAAAAGGAGTGTTGATTTTCCGACGCCGGGTTCTCCGGTCAAAAGAATCACCTCACCTTTGACTATTCCGCCTCCGAGAACCCGATCCAATTCAAATAATCCGGTAGGCTTACGGTTTTTATTCAGTGCCTTAATATCTTTAAAAGCCGTTGTAGCAAATGATTCGACTTTTTTTGAGCGACCGGTACTTGCCTCTTTCATTTCCTTGAATGTGTTCCATTCATGGCAGGACGGACAGCGACCCATCCACGCCGCAGCTCCCTCTCCACAGTTTGTACAGACGAATTGTGCCATGGGTATATTGTACCTGACTTTCGTAGCGTTCTTTCATTGAATTTCCCGTTTTTTCTGTTAGAATTAGCTTTATGGTAATAGTAAAAAGTGAATTTGCATTAGCATTAAACCAAGTCGCTTCTGAGAGAGGAATAAGTGTAGATGATGTTATTCAATCTATGGAAGCTGCTATTATGGCTGCCTTCCGCAAGGAGCATCCTGAATTTTTCTCAGATGATCCTGAAGAAAGTAACGGTATAACAGTAAAAATTGACATCAATACTGGTGAAACTCACATTTTGCAGGAAGAAGAAGATATTACACCTCCTGGATTCGGAAGAATTGCCGCCCAGACCGCCAGACAGGTCATTATCCAGAAAATCAGAGAGGCCGAGAAAAAAACCGTAATTTCTCATTATCAGGATCAGGTCGGTACTATAATTCGCGGAAGAGTGATCAGACGTGATATGAATAATGTTTATGTTGATCTCGGGAAAGCAGAAGGAGTCATCCCGCGTGAAGAACAGATTCGAAATGAAACATACATTGTAAATAACCGATATGTTTTCTTTCTTAAAGAAATCGGCACTTCAAAAGCAGGTTATTCACGCATCGTTCTATCAAGAACTGCACCTGAACTTATTTCAGAGCTTTTCAAAAGAGAAGTGCCTGAAATTACAAGCGGTACCGTTGAAATCAAAGTTGTTGTACGGGAACCGGGCGAACGGGCAAAGATAGCAGTTTACAGCAGTCAAAGTGGAGTTGATCCGGTCGGCGCTTGTGTCGGACAAAAAGGTGTCCGTGTGCAAACAGTGACTGATGAGCTTAACGGAAAAGAAAAAATTGATATTATCCAGTGGAATGAAGATCTAAAAGTCTTCATAATCAGCGCCTTGTCACCTGCACAGGTTACAGCAGTTGAGATAAATGAAAAAGAAAAACGTGCAGCTGTTACGGTTAGCGAAGAGCAGGCACCGCTTGCAATCGGAAAAGGCGGCGTAAATGTCAATCTTGCGGCCCGACTTACAGGATATGATATTGATATAGTTCAAATTCCTTCAGAAAAGGATAAAAAAACAGTCGAAGAAAGCAAGGAAGTCACTGCTGACAAAACAGAAAAAACAAAAAAAGTAAAGGAAGAGCCTAAAGAAGAAGCTGTAGAAGAAAAAGAAGTCGATAAGGCAGAGAGCGCTGAAGAGCCAAAAGAAGAACAAAAAGAACAGATTGAAGCTTCTGAAGAAGAAAAACCGAAAGAATAAGATTGTGCTGGCTCCACTTCATAATCGTCAAACGATACGTTATTAATTATCCATATTTTTCATGGTTCGACCACCAATAGTCACGATACTTGGGCATGTTGATCACGGAAAGACAACATTACTCGACACAATACGAAAAAGCCGCATAGCTGCCAAAGAACATGGCGGTATCACGCAGCGTATCGGAGGATATGAAATTACGACCGGTATTAAAGGTTACGAAACAGATAAAATTACTTTTATTGATACACCGGGACATGAAGCGTTTTCAAAACTTCGCTCCAGAGGAGCAAATGTGGCTGATGTTGCCATACTGATCGTTGATTCAACAGACTCAGTCATGCCTCAAACTATTGAATCTATCGCGCATATCAAAAGTGCCGGTATTCCTTATATTATTGCTCTCAATAAGTCCGACCTGCCCACGGCAAACCCCAAAAGAGTTCAGCGAGATCTTCTCAAACACGAAGTTGTTACGGAAGAAATGGGCGGAGACGTGGTTACTTTACCGATCTCAGCTAAAAACGGGACAGGGGTTCCGGAGCTGCTTGAGTCAATACTGCTTATTGCATCTGATCTCAAGCTTACTTACAAAAAGGAAAATCCTGCCTCAGCATATATTGTTGAAACAAAAAAAGACCAGCGTGGTGTGGTTGTAAGCGCAATTATCAAAGACGGTACTCTGAAAGTCGGTGACGATGTCTATACAAATCACGGAAAAGTTCGTGTCAGGTCACTCATAAACGACCTCGGAAAAACCTTGAGAGAGGTTGAACCGTCAGCACCGTTTGAACTCCTTGGTTTCTCAGAAATGCCTGAAGTAGGTACTTTTATCACATCAGAAGAACAAAAACTAAAAGAAGAGGAAAAAAGAGATAGTGTGCCACAGCCGGCTGACATGGATGCTTTCCTGAGTGGTGAAGTTCCTGCCAAAAAGCTGTCGGTTGTCTTGAAAGCGGATTCGCAAGGATCTCTTGAAGCCATAACACAAGCTTTGGCCAAAAATGAGAATATCGAAATGCGGCTGAGTGCGGTCGGAGACATTCACCGTTCGGATATTTTTCTTGCAAAAACGACAAAAGCAATCGTTATCGGCTTTTCGGTAGGCACGGATAATGAGGTGAAAGAGCTGGCAAGGCAGGAAAAAGTCATTATTAAGACATATGATATCATCTATGAATTGCTTGAAGAGCTTGAAGAAGTAAGTACTCTTTTGACGGAAAAAGAACAGCAGGAAAAGAATTTGAAAGCACAATCGAAAGTCCTCGCGACCTTCATAATTGAAGGTGAGACTGTGTTCGGGTCGCTTATCACCAAAGGTAAAGTAAATGTTGGAGATACAGCGGAAATCTACAGAAATGACAATCTTATAGGAAAAACACGGTTAATCTCCCTTAAAATACGGGCAAAATCAGTTCAGGAAGTAAAGAAAGACCAGGAATGTGGAATGCAATTTGCACCTGCACTTGACATAAAGGTTGGTGATATGATAAAATTTATCCTATAATAATTTTATACGGATATGATGCCGACCAATCAGCAGCCGGAAGATGCTGCAAAAACAATTGGACAGATAAAGGAGATCATTGCTAAAAATGACTCCGGAATCATTGTCCTCCCGACCAAACCTACACCTGACGCCATTGCCGCAGGCACTGCCCTCTATATGGCTCTTACTAAATTGGGGAAAAACGTAACACTGGTTGCTTCAGCCGTTCCTGAAAGTGACTTGATTGGTGTAGATAAAATAAAGACAGAGCTCAATACAGGCGGAGATAATCTTATCATTTCATTCCCATACGAAGAGGGCGCTATCGATAAGGTTGACTATAATATCAAAAATGAACGTTTTAACCTTGTAATCATACCTCGTGAAGGACACTCAAAACTTGAACCGAAAGATGTTCAGTTCTCTTATACCGGAGGAAAAATTGAGTTTATCGTCACGATTGACACTCCAAATCTAAACGCAATCGGTGATCTTTATCAAAAAAATCAGCGTGATTTTGAAGGACAAACTATCATCAATATTGACAGACATTTGATCAATAATTCATATGGAATGATTAACTATGTCGCAAAGACAAGCTCTTCTACATCTGAGCTTGTGCTGAAAGTCATTGAAGGTATCAAAGGACAATTAGATCGGGATACTGCAACGAATTTATATGCCGGGATTGTTGCCGCAACGAATAACTTTACCGCGTATTCAGTAAATGCTGATACATTTGAAGCAGTTGCGACACTTCTTCGTGCAGGAGCAGTCAAGAAACCGGTAATGCCGGTACAGAATCAATTTGCACGGCCACAGCAACCAATGCCTATGGGCGGCGGAATAGGTCAGCGACCGACATTTCCTCAGATGAATCCGTTCCAGAACGTTGGTCAACAGAAACCGTTGCCTGTTCAAAACTCAGTTCAACCACAGCAAATGCCATCTCGTCAGGACGAGAAACAGCAGCGTCAGATTGAGAACGTTGAAAAAGCACCTCTATCCCAGGAAGGACAGATTGCAGGCTCAGCTGAAAATGATCTGAAGCCGAAAATCTTTCAGGAAAGTGACGGGCTGATCTAACGGTCTGGCTTCAATTCTTCTTCAAACAGCTCCGTAATGTATAATGTACTTCATGGACATTCTTCCTTACATCCTCGTTCTTGCCTCAACAATTATTATTCTGGTAGTTCTTCGCATGTGGTTTAACCGGATCGAAGAAAAATCAAAGATTTCCGAGGAACTTACACAATGGCTCAAAGAAATGAGCGAATCAAACAGACAGGTTGATCAGAAACTGACTCACAACATGGATATGTTCAATGCACGTCTTGATAAAGCTGCGCAGTCGATGATGGGTGTGCAGAAAAGTATCGGTGAGTTTTCTGAAATCGGACGCTCCATGCAGCAGTTGCAACAGTTTTTACAGTCGCCGAAACTGCGGGGAAATATCGGCGAACAAGTGCTGAAAGAGCTTCTTTCCCAGTCATTGCCTTCAGATATGTATGTTCTTCAATACGGATTTAAAAACGGTGAGAGAGTAGATGCAGCAATCAAAACCAGTCAGGGTCTTATTGCGATTGACTCTAAATTTCCGCTTTCAACATTCAAAAAAATGGCAGAGGAAAACAATGAAGCACAGAAAGAATCACTGGCAAAAGAGTTTGTCCGGGATGTCAAAAAACATATTAATGCAATATCCAAAAAATATATCCTTGTCGCTGAAGGAACGCTTGATTATGCCCTTATGTATATACCGTCTGAGAGCGTTTATTATGAGATTATTAATAACGGAGAGTTGTATGACTATTCAGCTGAATTACGGATTATTCCGGTTTCACCGATGAGTTTTTATGCATACCTGAAAGCAATTCTCATCTCACATGAAGGTGCTCGTATCCAAAAGCAGGCTAAAGAGATTTTATCGACGTTGCAGGCTATGAGAAAAGACTATGAGAAGGCTGAGGAAGCGGTTTCTGTGCTCAATAAGCATATTAGCAATGCGTATAATCAGTCTTCGAATGTGGTTCAGCATTTATCAAAGTTGGGGCAGAAAATCGAGTCGACGTCGTCACTTACGGCAGGTGAAGAGAAGGTATTAGAATAGTGAATTTTGTACGGGTCCTGTCAGGAATTATAAGGAATAAGATTTATTCCGGATCCGTATATCTTGTTACAAAAAAACGTTCAGCTAACGCGTATCACCTCAAGGGCTATCTCGTTTCTTCACTTCGTGAGAGCTCTTTGATACAATGATGTGTTATCGGTTCAGTGTTAAGAGACGAGCCCTCAAGATTTTTTGTAAAAGATAGTACGTATCCGTAAAAGACAGCATTATGAAAATCCAAGTCAAGCATGAAATAAAGAAAGGTGAAAAGCTTCAACCACAGGAGATAGTTGAGTTGATTTTGAAATTCCGTGATATAAAAGATAAGGAAGAGTTCCTTGATCCTCCGTCTCCTCTCACTTTTTCATTGAAAGATTTCGGTTTTACAAAAAAACAGATAAAACATGCGATGGATCTTCTTCAGAAGATATTTGACGAGAAAAAAACAGTTGTGGTGTATACCGATTATGACGCAGATGGAATCACCGGAGGATCCGTGTTGTGGGAGACGTTGCATACTCTCGGTTTTAAAGCTATGCCGTATGTACCCCATCGCCAGACAGAAGGATACGGGTTCTCAAAAATAGGTATTGATAATGTCAAAAAAGAATTTGATCCCGCTCTCATCATCAGTGTTGATCACGGGATTACCGGCGTTGAACAGGTCTCGTATGCCAAGTTAATCGGTATTCCGGTCATCATCACGGATCATCATCATAAGCAGGAAAAAATCCCTGAAGACGCTGAAGCAATCTTTCATATTCCGGCACTATCCGGATCAGGTACCGCGTATTATTTTGCAAAGGAAGTATTTTCTCATTTCAAAGATCAAATTTCGGAAACAAAAGCAAAAGTACTGAAAAGACACTTTGAAACGGATTATTTGTCTCTTGCGACAATCGGAACAGTTGCCGATCTCGTCCCGCTGGTCGGACCTTCGCGGAGTGTGGTGCGGGCAGGACTTGCCGCTTTTCCTCATGTGAGGCGACATGGCATCCGTGAGATTTGTAAGCAGGCTGAGATTGACGGCAAAACAATTTCTCCCTATGAAATCGGTTTTATCATCGCTCCCCGTATTAACGCAGTCGGAAGATTGGAGCATGCTATTGATGCACTGCGCCTATTGTGTACCACCAGTGAAGAGCGTGCTGCCGTGCTTGCCGGTCGCGTGGGGGAGATGAATACGACCAGACAGGATTTGGTGAAGGAACAGGTCGCGGAGGCGGTAACACAAGTCGAAAAGATGAAAGAACTGCCGAAGCTTCTTGTTCTCTATTCGGATCACTGGCACGAGGGAGTGATCGGACTTATTGCCTCAAATATTCTTGAAAAATACTATCGTCCCACCATTGTGATGACAAAAGGAGACGGATTTTATAAAGCGTCGGTTCGATCTATTCCCGGTTTTCATATCACGGAGTTTTTGGGAGAGCTGCAGGAGTATTTAAAAGGCTATGGCGGTCATGCGGCAGCGGCAGGCTTTACCTTACCTGCAGATAACCGCGATATTTTTATAAAAAAAGCGATAGCAAAAGCAACGAAACGATTGTCAGATGATGATCTTGAGAGGGTTATTCAGGCAGATATGCGGATTCCTTTGAGTAATCTGTCTATTCGACTGTCACAGATGATTGATACACTTGCTCCTTTTGGAGTGGGAAATCCGAAACCTGTTTTTGTTAGTGAAGTAGAGCTTGCGCATGCAAAGATTTTGGGTAAAAATCGGGATCATTTGAAGCTTACGGTCAAAGAATCCGGCGTGAGATCCACACCGTTGGAACTGATCGCATTCGGACAGGCTTCAATATTCCCGGAGCTTTCCAAAGGTCAGATTGTGCATGTTGTGTATCAGCTGGACATTAATCGATGGAACGGAAATGAGACGTTGCAGGGCATCGTACAGAAAGTAATACTGTAGTTTCTTACAATTTCTTGACACCAAATCAAAATGGTGCGTTATAATAGTTTTGGTAACTTCATTACTTAGTTTTTTTATACATCTATGTGGAAAGCAGTCATCGCGGTAATAATCGTTGCCCTCATTGGAGCGGGAGGATTTCTATATTATCAGTCAACAAGGACTACAACACCTGTGGCCGAGACATCAACGAGTCCGACTCCTGAGGAAATTGCTACACCAACTCCTGAGGAAGTAGACAGAACGGTATATACCATTGAAATCCAAAACGGTAGCGGCATCGTTGGGAAAGCCGGCGAAGTTCAGCAGTATTTGGAAGATGAAGGATTCTCGATAAGCGGAACTGCAAACGCAGATAGCTATAATTATGAAACATCAGTTATTTATGCTTCTGCTGATGTCAACCCTGCATGGATTGAAGAGCTTCGTAACGTGATCGGAAAAGAGTATGATGTCGAAGGTACAGTTGAAGAACTGGACATGGATACCGATGCTGATGTCGTAGTCGTTGTCGGAAAAAATAATGCTGACGGTGAATCAATGGCTCCTGAGGAAACGGAACCGACTGAAGAACCTGATGCAACACCTACGGAAGAAGCTGAAGGCACCGGTACTCCGGCACCAAGCCCGACACCGTGAACAGGATAACGGAATTATTCCAGATTGAGCGTGTGTCGAGTGAATAAAGTTGTAGGATACTAAGATATGAATGGTATACTCCAGGAGATAACGATAGATTTACCTTATAATCCGAATTTTACACCTCATTTTCTCTCACTATTTGCTACAGGAACTGCTTTGAAGTTGAAAACTATTCAATTCATTCCCAGCAATCCACAGTACATACCTAAACTAGCGATTGAACATTCAACAAAAGATCTGCCATGTGTTAGCTTTTTCATGGAAAGAACAATAACTATCCCTATCCAGAACAAAACTGGAAAGACGAAACCAAGTCCTCATAAGTATAAACACATTTCAGTAAAGGAATTTGCAAAGAGATATGCCAATCTTGAGGTAATGGGGTACGATCATATCGGTTTCAACTTACCTTGGTTTCAAGGTATCCACCCGGAAATTTTGAAACTTCGTGAAGTATTGAAGCGCAGCTCACTGTATTATCTTTTCCCATCCGGTGAAGCATGGGATTTTATTTTGCCTGGAACTGCTGAAGAAGTTAACCAAAGTAATATTGATCTGCAACAAGAACGACGGCCAAAATTTGAGATTGTGAGTTTTGAAAAATGCTCAACTCCGTTAATCCAGATAGAAGTCCTCATTAACAAAGATTTCAAAGATTTAGTTGCTTTATTCCCTGAGGGAATTGCAGTTGAAGAAGTGAAGAATGTCTGGGTCTATCTTGAAAATCCGTATGGTATTGATATTTGTTTTGTTCTTAATGAGAATCCTTCAAGTGACTGGTCTCAATTTTTTGCAGAGAGTCGACTTCAGTAATCACATCTTCTCCACAGTCTCGATACCGAGAAGAGAAAGTCCGTGGTGGAGGACAGTTGATACCTTTTTAGTCAGGAGAATTCTGAAGTTTCTGACATCCTGATTTTCTTCTTTCAGTATCTGACGCTTTTGATAAAAGAGATTGTACTTCTGTGACAATTCGTAAAGATATGTCGTGATATAATTCGGAGCAAAGTTATTGGCTGCTTCCTGTACTACCTCCGGATATTTGAGAAGCATGCGAAGGATTGCTGTTTCTTCTTCATTTATTGCTATAGATTCCGGATCGGGGTCCGGAATGACATTATTTTCGGTCTTGTTTAACACTGATTGACAACGCACATAGGTATACTGCACGTATGGTCCTGAGTTTCCTTGCATATTCAAAATTTCATCCCAATCAAAGATGATATCAAGATGAGAACTTCTTTTGAGATCGTTCCACTTCAAAGCACCGATGCCTACTTTTTCAGCAACATTACTTCTTAATCCAAGACCCATGATGTTTTTTTTAGCAGCATCCGAATGTTTATTGCTGTGGGAAATTACTTCGGTTCCTTCAAACTTACTTTCGTGTTTACTTAGTTCAAAAGCCCGTTTCGTTGCCTCCTCTAGCACATCCTCAAGCCAGATTGTGTTTCCTTTTCTAGTCGACATCTTCATATCCTTAAAACGATACATGCCGTGCTTAACATGAACGCGTTGACCTTCTTTGGTCCAGCCAAGCATATTCTCAAGTTCATAAATCTGTTTAAAATACAACGCCTGTTCTGCACCGACCTCATTGATTATCATGACATCAGGACCATAATGCGGGTTTTCCAGACGAAACTTGTCTGTCGCCAGATCACGGGTAGAGTACAGTGTTGCACCGTCCTGTTTCAAAATCATGAGAGGAGGAAGCTTTTCATCCGGATAAAACACAAGTTCAGCTCCTTTACTTTCCTTGAGAAGTTTTTTTTCACGAAGCTCAGCAATCACCGGCTGCATTTTATCTTCAAAAAACGATTCTCCATACCCCCGACCGTCATTTTCCGTAAATGTTATTCCCAGCTTTTCATATATCTTATTGAACTCTTTCCATGACCAGTCTATACATTTTTTCCAGAGACGGCGGGCTTCTTTGTCACCCTCTTCCAACTTCTTAAACCATTTTCTTGCCTCTTCTTCAAGCTTCTCATCTTTTTCGGCTTCTTCATGAAATTTGACATATAAAGAGACCAGTTCCTTCACAGGATTTTTTGAGATCTCAATATCCTGCTCATCGCCCCAGGTTTTTATCGCATAAATCTGTTTGCCGAATTGTGTTCCCCAGTCTCCCAGATGATTATCACGATACACGGTTGCTCCGGTTGCAGTAAGCAGATTAGCAATTGCATCGCCGATAATCGTGGACCTCAGGTGTCCGATAGTGAATGGCTTAGCAATATTCGGAGATGAGTATTCGACGATAATACTTTTACCCTGATAAATAATATTATTTCCGAATGATTGATCGACGTGTGCAAGATTGCTCAGAAGTTTTGTTTTTGAGATCCATATATTGACGAAACCGGGCTTCATCACCTCGACCTTTTCAATCAGATCGTCAGAAGAAATTTGTTCTGCAATCTGTTGAGCAAGTTCCATTGGATTCTTTTTCATTGTTTTGGCAAGCTGGAGAGCGATTGATGTTGAGTAATCTCTGAAAGCTTCCTGTGCGGGGGATGTAATGTTCAAAGCGTCACTTGGGAAACCCAGTTTTTGGAGTGCGCGAGAAACTCTTTTATGGATTTTTTCCTTTGTCATGAGTTCAATCATACCATAAACACCCGAATAATTGTGCGATAAACCGCACCACTACAATTCAAACACAGAGCTTAAGCTTATTTGGCAACACCGATTTTGCGGGCAATAAGAGGAGTGAGAGGAGGCTCGAGAATCAGCGTCAGAAGAATAATCCACATACCGATTGCAATGACAAAGTCAGACTGAATGATATCAAAAGTTGCAGCAATGACCAGCAAAATAGCGGCAATGATGCCGGTTTCCCGGATGAAGCTCAGGAATATCAGATCTTTAATTTTAAATATTCCCTGATACCACCACGGAGCAAGGGAGATAAATACAACAATGGGTCTCAGAACAAACATGAAAATAAAACCGGCAGCGATACCGACCGGTGCCAGTTGAATAAGAGTAGATATCGGGACCAAGGCTCCTAAAATGATAAAAATAAACGGCTTGATCAGGTGATTGAGAATACTTTCATAAAAATGCGATACCTTTTTGATGCCGCCAATGACTTCCGTAAGAAGTCCGCTGATGAATGCCGCCAGAAATCCTGCCCCACCCAGAATATTACCCAGTACAAAGGTAAAGATTGGCACAGCCAGCACAAGTGCCGGATCGGCTTCCTCATGCTTATCCTGACCGTAATAAAATCGTTTTATCAGCGTAAAACCGAAATAACCGACCAGTATGCCGGAAATTATTTGCAGAGCAAAGGCATCATAGGTGCTTTTTTGCAGAAGTGGGACAAAATACGGAATAATTCCCGATTGTGTGACGGGAGCAGAGATCAAGGCTAAAAGGAGAAACCTGGTAAAGATACTGCCGCTTACATCGGTCAGTGCTGATTCGGAAATCGCAATCTGCTTGAGCTCCGGTCGATTAAACTTCAGTGTCTTCAGGGTAGGAATAATCGCAGTCGGATCAGTTGATGCGAGAGCCGCACTGAGAATAAGAATGGAAGGAATGAGCGCGGGTGTGAAATTTCCCATAAGGTTCATAAATCCGTACATCACAAATGCAAATCCAACGGAGGTAATAACAACACCGAAGAGTGAAAGCACCGCAATCGGCATAAACCATTTCTGAAAATTGCGAAACGGTATCTCTAAGCCCCCGGCAAAAAGAATAATGGCTCCGAATACTTCCATAAGAATTTTTAAACCTTCGACATCTTCGGTGAAAAATGCCAAAAAAGGTTGGAGTGCCATACCGGCAAAGATTGCCCATACAAATGACGGGATAATCGTTTGCGGAGCAATTCGATTGATGTAGTAGCCAATAAACAGCATTGAACCGATTACAAAAAGTTGAAAGTCAACTTCATGCAAAAAGTAATTTTCTTCCTGAAGAAATGAATGTGCGATAAAAGACAGTATAGCTAAAAATATGATCAGCGTGATGTACGGGACGAAGGAACGAAGTTTTTTTCTCATATCATATTGTCATATTAGCACATATTTCTTTTCATCTGCAATGTGACTGTATTGCAAATCGAGTTTAAGTTGATAGAATAGATACACGCATATGAAAAGAAAATTGACAGTAATTTTTGCTCTTATCGGCATTTTTATTCTATTTATACTTGTCCGATTTTTTTTCTTCGAAAAAACGAATCAGCTGGGTAGAATAAAAGTACTCTCATCACCGACTGCAGGTGTGTTCATCAATAATGAACCAAAAGGGAAAACCCCATTTGAGCAGAAGTATCCCCCGGGCGAATACACGGTCAAACTGATACCTGAAGGTGAAGACAGTAAAACCGTATCATGGGAAGGCAAAGTAACTGTTTATGCCAATACGTTGACCTACATCAGTCGCGTACTTGGTACATCAGACCTCACATCCGCCGGAGAAATTCTCTCGATTACAAAAATGGAAAAGAAACCGAAAGGTGAGACCGGTGAAGTTTCAGTAGTAACAGATCCTGCCGGCTCAATCGTATTTCTTGATAATGATGAAAAAGGGATTGCACCGCTGACTTTGAAAGATGTTCCGGCAGGAGAACATGAACTGGCCGTTTATCTGCCAGGATTTTTCAGAAGTACACAGAAAATCAATGTTGCTAAAGGATACAGTGTAAATGCTCAGTTCAAACTTGCTTTGGACAAAACGCATAAAACGCTTGAACAGGAGCTAACTGAGAAGCAAAAAGAAGCGTCAGAGTCAGCAAAGACAGAAAGTACTGATTCAGATATGCAGGAGGAAGATACGAAATCTGCAAGCACCAGTACCTCAAAAAATACGCTTACGATAGCTGAAACACCGACAGGTTTTCTGAATGTTCGGGATGAACCCTCAACTGCCGGTACACAGATTGATCAAGTGAGCCCGGGTGATGAATATGAATATACTGATGAAAAAAACAACTGGTATAAAATAAAGCTTTCAGACGGAACAGAAGGTTGGGTTTCCGGTACCTACGTTGATGTCAACTAAGCAACCTCTTTAGTTATCCTTCCAGACAAATTTATTGTAAAAGAAGTAAGAGTAAGGAATCACGATAAAGATGATGATCACAATTTTATAGAGAATCCATGTATGTATCTCCAATGAATTGAGTAGGATCGAGTGGTCTCCGAAAACCGCAAGTGCAAGCCACATCCCAACTCCCTGGATAATGACAGAGCCTGAAGACACAAGATTAAATTTCAGCAAACTAAATATAAGTGACGTGGACTTTTTGATCTTTTTATGCGCAAAACTCCAGTAATTATTCAGCATAAAATTGGAGATAATTGCAATCTCGGCGCTCATCATGTTTGAAAGTACTTTTTGAATATTAAACGAGTGAATAAAGAGATATGCCAAACTGAAATCTACAATGAAACCGATGCCTCCGACGACACAAAATTTAATAAATGGTGAGTTTTGAAGGACATACAAAAATGTCTGGATAATATATTCTAAAGAGTTAATTTTCGAAACCCCTTCTTTTCGGTCTTTAAAATTGATCGGAACTTCTTCGATACGGGCTTTTGATAGGATTGCGTTATCAAGAAGAGCAACCTGAAAAACATATCCTGTGTATCCTTCAAGTTTGGATAAGGTATCTCTGAGAACCCATGCCTTGATAGCACGGTAACCGGTAGTCCAATCGGTGATGCGGAATTTCATATAGCCTATGCGAATAAACCAGTTTGCAAAAAAAGAAAAGACTTTGCGATGAAATCCCCAATCTGCAGGAATTGATCCTCCCGGACGATATCGGGACCCGATTACAAAGTCCGCTCCTTTTTCAATTTTTTTCAAAAATTCGGGAATTTTTTTCGGATCATGGGACAAATCAGCATCCATCTCAAAAAGTACAAACGGTTTGATTTTCTCAAGACTCATTTGGAAACCTTCAATATAAGCTTTTCCTAACCCTTCTTTTTTTGTATGAATTACATGAAGATTTTTATATTTTTTTCGATTTGAAACGGAAAGATCTTCAACGATTTTTCCGGTATGATCGGGAGAATCACTGTCTACCACGACAATATGAATTTCCCAGTTATCGATAGTGTCTGCAATCCCAAAAATCTGATTAATAAGTTTTTCGATATTGTGTGCTTCATTATATGTAGGTAGCACAATAGCGGCTTTTTTCATATTATTTTTGCAGGGCGCTTCTAAAATATTCAATAGTTTTAGTCAATCCCTGTTCGAGATTAACCTCAGGTTGCCATTTTAACAGTTCATTTGCTTTTGTAATATCAGGTTTACGCTTTTTCGGATCATCCTGACCAATCGGATGAAATACGATCTCTGAATCTGTTTTCACCATATTCTTTATCATTTCAGCAAGTTCTTTCATTGTTTTTTCATTGGGGTTACCGAGATTTATTATTTGTCCGTCAATGCCGTCGGTCTCACCCAGTGAGACAAGACCGCGAACTAGATCAGAGACATAGCAAAATGATCGGGTTTGTGTGCCGTTACCGTAAATTGTGATCGGTTTATTCTCAATAGCCTGCGTGATAAAGTTTGAAACAACGCGTCCGTCATCGAGCTCCATATTCGGTCCGTAGGTGTTAAAAATACGAGCAATACGGACATTTACATTGTATTTCATGTGATAGGTCATCGTGATTGCCTCAGCATATCGTTTGGCTTCATCATAGCAAGAGCGTTCTCCTGCCGGATTGACATTTCCCCAGTATGTTTCTTTCTGCGGATGCTCCAGCGGATCTCCGTAAACTTCTGAGGTTGAAGCAAGAACGATTCGATCACAGCTGCCGGCACGGGCAAACTCCAGGAGGTGGTAGCTTCCCTGTGCATTGGCAAGCATTGTCTCAACAGGATGCTTTTTATATTGAACCGGTGATGCCGGTGATGCAAGATTAAGTGCAATATCAACATGAGGAACATCTTTCAGATCATATGTGGCGACATCCTGCTCAATAAATGTCAAAAGGTCAGAAGAAATTCCGGAAAGATTATTCCTGTTTCCGGTGATAAGATTATCGATGACAAACACGTGATGACCGGCATCAGTGTAGTGTCGCGTGAGATGTGAGCCTATAAATCCGGATCCTCCCGTGATCAAAATATTCATACTGCGTTTCTTCCGGTAGAAATATAAGTAAATCCTCTGTTTGTCATTTCCTGCGGCTGGTAGAGGTTTCGACCGTCAATAACAAGCGGTGTTTTGAGTGCTTTCTTTACTTTTTCAAGATCAGCCTGTTTGAACTCATTCCACTCTGTGAAGATAAGCAGCCCATCAGCTCCGTCGACAGCTTCATACATGTCATCAACATAGGTGATTTTATCGCCGAGGTTACGGCGGACATTGGCCATAGCAGCAGGATCAAAAGCGGTGATATCGTATCCCATTTTCAGCAAATCTTCGATAATATAAACTGCAGGTGCAAATCGTATATCATCAGTATTCGGTTTGAAAGCCAGTCCCCAGGCAGCAAGTTTCTTCCCTTTGGCATTGGTTTCAACTTTATGAATAAAGTTTTCTCTGACTGTTTTGTTAATTCGTTCTACTGCATCAAGGAGTCCGGTATCAAGTTTGAGTTTCTTTCCGGTTTCATTGAGAGCCATGACATCTTTGGGGAAACATGATCCGCCATATCCGATCCCGGCACTCAAAAATTTGTGACCGATACGATTATCAGCTCCGACAGCCTTTGTTATTGTCTCAATATTCCCGCCCGTTTTCTCAGCATATAGTGATATGAGGTTGGCAAAAGCGATCTTGGTTGCAAGCATAGCGTTTGAAGCGTACTTGATAATTTCGGCGCTTGCCAGATCGGTGATTACACGTTCTCCCGGAAGAGGTTTATGTACCTCCAGAAGCTTTTCAACTGCCTTTTGTGATTTCGAGCCGATGACGACACGATCAGGGTAAACTGTATCATTGATAGCTGTACCTTCGCGTAAAAATTCAGGACAGGATGCAACATCTACTTCTGCGCCTTCCGGTTTGACCTTATTTAGAATTTCCTCGACTTTTAAATTTGTACCGACAGGCACGGTGCTTTTGCAAGAAACGACGGTATATCCCTTTTTAAGATTTTTTCCGATATTGGTCGCGACATCAAGAACCGAAGACAGGTCCGCTTCACCGGTAGATGTCGGCGGTGTACCGACAGCAATAAAAATAACATCTGATTCCGGGATAGCCTTAACATAATCTAATGTGAAGTGAATACGTCCTGCTTCCAGATTTTTCTGAAGGAGTTCTTCCAAACCGGGTTCATAGATGAGAGGATCACCGTTTTTCAGTCGTTTGATTTTGTCCGGTGTACGCCCGACAACCCATACATTATTTCCGAAGTCGGCGAAGACACAGGCTGTCACAAGGCCGACATACCCGTGACCTATAAATGTTATTGTCATAAAAGTAAATGATACTCCACGCTCATCAGAAAAGCAAGGTTTTTAACGCGGCAGAATGGGCATGTGACCTACTGATTTTGGCTTGAAAAAGATTGTCCTGCAGTACTATACTACACCTATTATTGATTGAGATACCATATATGCCATATCATATTTGTGATGCAGTCGTAGTCGGGTGTATCGATTTCCGCTATGAGAACATTTTTTGATAAAGCAGGATCTTAGAAACGTTATTATCGGTATAACGAATTAATAACCAGTAACAGGAGTATAATTTAGTCCTATGTCACGAGCATACAAAATAAACAACAGCAACATCTCAGCCGTTAGCCGTTATACATTGAACAGATATCATAAATCCGCTCTGACAAAATACTTGAATTCATATAGCAAAGAGTTTTTTTCTTCAAACTCGTCACTTTCCCAAGAAAACATTGAACAGGTTTCGTCATACCTGGGCAGACACGAATATATTACCAAGAAATATTTATCAACGGAATTTCAGCTTTATACCCAGTTGGCAAAAAACTTGTTTCCAAACGTAAGAGTAGGCAAAATAGCGTGTATTGACGGCAGAGAATCCAGAGTCATACAGGACGGGAAAGTCTTTAGCCGCTGGTCAATCTCTGCAGGAATACCAACTCTGATCTATAGAAACGGAAAAAAACATCTTGCATCAGGGAGATTACGTGCGGCCATTTTGTCAGTAGCAAAGCAGAAAGGGGAAATATTTGAACTGATGAAGATTCACACTTCAAGATCATCCCCTCTTGATCATGGTTGTGCAGCACTGAAAAGATTGATCATGCAAGAAAACAACGGAAAACTGCCGGCGAACGCAAACTTGGTAAAAACCGGAATCAAACTTCTCCAGGAACGAAAAGCAGTAATTCGGGATTCATTTAATGCTGTACGAAAAGAACTGAGGCTCCCAACTATGAAAAAAGTTACGGTGTTGGGGTTGAGCGATACTGATACTTTGGGATTGACATTCATGGGAAATGATGAAGAGACACCGCTTAGTACAGCTGATATGGCAAAAAGACTGTTTCCGACATTCGGACCGCATCTCCAGGATTTGTACGGAAAAAAATATTCACAGATAGGTTTATTTAAAGAGACATTTGTCATGCCTGAGTCAATTATACCGTTTGAGGATATGAACTATCACATTTCATCGACACTCATAGGGTATAAGCCGTTTATTGTTGAACTTCAGAAGTACATAAAAAATTCCAATCTGAACTTACTTACCGATAATCAGGTGCGGGCATTTTACTACACCGCAGCACGGAATTTAGCCAACCAGTATTTACTCGGTTTCTATATGAACGAGGGACATCCTCATCATCCGCTTGCAACACACGGGGAAAAGTACGGAAGCATATCGTTTGACGGTATACATGTAGGCCAGCTTGATCCCGGTCATCAGACACTGAAAGCAAGTCCGTCAACGGAACAGGATGCGTTGGAGCAGGCAGAAATACAGCACGCCGTCCTGCATGCGAATAATCCAGCCAAACCTCA
>Ga0210057_1003541_pt1 | contig 21474 bp, 22 predicted proteins | sample CryGeyCG2114_010_2_FD_183968 | JGI IMG/M metagenome (GOLD analysis project Ga0210057, IMG submission 183968) | Groundwater microbial communities from aquifer - Crystal Geyser CG10_big_fil_rev_8/21/14_0.10 (SPAdes) (version 2) | ecosystem: Environmental > Aquatic > Deep subsurface > Groundwater ...
TCTGAAATAGATATTCCGTTCGGGGTAAGCCATTTGGCAATAGTAACTTTAAGAGACGAACCGTCGCTGTATTTTTGGAGTTCCTGAACCGAACCTTTTCCGAAGCTTTTTACTCCGACCAGCCGGACACGGTTATTATCATGAAGAGCGCCGGCAAGAATTTCCGATGCCGATGCTGAACCTCCGTTTATGAGAACGACTAAGGGATAAGATTTAAGAGCCCCATTACCATTGCTTTTAAAATCATTTTTTCTGCCGTCGCCGAATACTTCGCTTACTACTATTTTATTTTTGTCCATGAACCAGCCGGCCAAATTCACGGAAGAATCCAAAAGTCCGCCGGGGTTATTTCTTAAATCAAGAACTATTCCTTCGGCATCAGATTTTAAAATCTCTTCGGATGCTTTTTTGAATTCTGAATCAACCGTTTGATTGAAAGAAAATATTCGCATATAAGCTATATTTCGTCCGTCGGTTTCTACAATCTGCCATTCGATCGTCGGAACTTTTATGGTGTCCCTGATGATTTCTACATCTTTGGTGGCGCCGTTTGATATTGTCAAAACAACTTTTGTCCCCTTTTTCCCGCGAATGGAACTAACGGCTTCTTCAATGGTAATGTCATCCGTGGGCTTATCGTCTATTTTCAGTATTTTATCCCCGGCCTTTAAACCGGCTTTATAAGCCGGAGTGTCTTTTATGGGGGATATTACGGTCAGAACTCCTTCCCGTTTGCCTATTTCTATGCCAACTCCTCCGAACGCTCCGGATATTTCTTCCTGGAATTTTTTACTGTCAACAGGTTCAAAAAAGACCGTATATGGATCATCGGCGCTGTTTACCATACCGCTTATAGCTCCGTATAAAAGTTTTTTAGTATCTAATTCATCGCTGTTAACATATTTATTCTGAAGGTCTTTGTATGTATCCCAAAAAAGAGAAAAATCAATTTCTGTCGGTTTACCTTTGTCGGAGTTTATGAATTCTCCACTTATGACATCCGGAATACCTCCTGTTTTAAATAAAAAACCGCCTGAAAATCCAAGAGTAAGGGATAAGATTATTGATATTGTCAGGATTTTTCTGTTCGTATTGTCCATTTTGATTAAATAGTTGATTTGATTCCGTAATTTATGTTTTTAAATTTATATTTTATAAAATATTTTATTCCGTCGATTATGTGCCATCGTGTTTGTTTATTGAACAAAACGTCCAGCAAACCGAACCGGCCTCGCGAGCCTTGTCCGTGATAATGATAAAGTTTTGCCGTCGGATAATAAATTACTTCATAACCATTTTCCCAAAATCTCCTTGACCAGTCAACATCGCTGAAATAATGGAAAAGGTTTTCGTCCATTAATCCGACTTTATTTATTGCCGGTTTTGAAACCAAAAAAGCGGCGCCGGAAATCCAGTCGGTTTTTAATGGTTTAGACAAATCAACATCTTTCATCAGAAAACGGTCAAGATTTTTTTTAGCGAAAGGAAGATAGGGCATTCTTCTAAAAAGTATTGTTAAGGGATTATAAAATCTAAAGCAGGAATTTTGATGGCTTTCGTCAAAATTCAAAAGACCCGGTCCGAGCAGACCGATTTTAGGATTTTTTTTAAAATAATCCAATAAATTTTCAATGGTTTCCGGAATCACGACAATGTCCTGATTTATATAAAGCATAAACTCACCTTTGGATGCCCTGATACCTTCGTTGACTCCTCGAGTATAACCCGCATTGATTTTTAGAGGAACTATTTTTATTGCAGAAAAGGCATCTTTGAATTCGTATTCAACGACTGATCTTGTTTTTTCAGTTGATGCGTTATCCACCACGATTATTTCGCAATCAAGATTTTTTGGCAAAGATTTTTTTAAAGAATTCAAACAGAGTCTTAAAAGGGCGGGATTTTTGTAACTTAATATATTGATTGAGAGCATGGCATTCGTCAGATTTATTTTATTATCTCACTAAAAAGATTTTTTATTCCCAACAGATTGTCTCCCGTTGGCAGAAGAACATATGCTTCGTTAACTCGGGATTCATAAACCAGATTATCAGTAGAAATAACAAACTTATTTACCTTATCGGATGAGTTTATTTCTTCAGCCAAATCAAGTAATTCTTTTATATTCAGAATATTGAAATCAGTTACAATGTTTGCCCCTATGGCGGTAACGATATCTAAAGTCTTAAGGGGGTCGGACCACCAATTATGCTGTGATAACTTATTTTTTAAAGCAAAAATAACCTCTTGCTGACGCCGGGAACGATCAAAATCATTTGATGAAAAACGGGAGCGGGCATAATATAAGGCATTTTGACCGTCTAAATGATTAAGCCCTTCCGGTAAAAAAAATGTGTTTCCCCATTGTTGGGTTTCTTCAAAGGGCTTGGAGAGGGTTATCTCTATTCCTCCGACCGCATCGATGATTTTTTCGAATGTAGAGAAGTCGAGAATCACCGCTTTATCTATAAAAACTCCGGTAATTTTGGATATCAATTCTTTGGTTTGCTTCATTCCTTTGTTTTCAAAAGCACTGTTCAATTTAGCGGTTTTTTTGCCGTTTATTTTTACGTAAAGATCTCTGGGAAGAGAAACTATAGATGCTTTTTTGGTTGTTTTATCAAAGCTGAAAACCATTATGGTATCCGTCAATAAAGGGCCAGCGTCTTCAGCATCGGGATCATCCTCGCCTCTTATGCCTAAAATTAAAACATCAAATCTTTCTTTTTCTTCGACGGGCATTATGTATTCCGGGTCTTCTTCATTGCTAAAATCAAAAATATTAGCTACTTTTTGCCAAAATTGGGGCTGTTCTTTTGTGATTTCAATTTTGTTGGAAGTTGATCCGACCGTGAAACCCGCGATGACTAACATTGCTAAGCCTATTATTACAAATAACCAACCTTTTCGGCTTGGTTTTTTGTCATTGAAATCCGATTGTTTAAACGTTGTTAAATGAGTCATTTTCGTTGCGACGAATTAGTGTTTGGAATCATGAAAACCACTTATTAATCTCATCTGGTTTTATAATCGCCCGTTTCATGACCTCTCTTCTTTTTATCAGCATTTTCGGGATCATGGCAATAAATTTCGGAATCTCTAAAAGAATTTTTGGTTCAAAAAAAAGTATATATATCGCCATCTGCAGTTCTCTCTTAAACATAGACGGAAAATCTTTCAGAATATTGATTATATAATCATTTTTGATAATTGTCCATCTTGTGTTTCGCCAGTCCAATCGGCGTTTTTTTATGGGTATTGCCCTTCTTAATTTTATAAAATCAGAGAAGTTTTTTTTGAGAGTTTTGGTTGTTTGGCGGTCATGCCAAGCGATGACGTCGGGATCAAAAACTTCTTTCCAGCCGAAGAGTTTCATTCGCCAAGCCAGATCAAGGTCGTCTCCATACCAAAAGAAATCATCGTCTATCAGCTTGCCCTTTATCCGAATGTTTTCTAAAGCTTCTTTTCTGAAAAAAGGAGCGGCGCCTTCAACTCCGAATATTTCTTGATACTTATTAAAATTGAATTGCTTGTCATCCGACTTGTTCGATAAAGCCTTGTTTGTCAGAGGGATGTCGGCGGAAGTTTCAGCGAAAGAGACGTCCTTATCTTCTTGTCCATGTCCGATATTTATAACCCTTCTCGATTTAAATATTTGAAACCCGCAGGTATCGATTATCCGGCTTGGAAAGAAACCGTCGGGCGTTAAGTCAAATTTATAAATTTTTGCTTCCAATCCCCCGATTTTGTCGTCACTTCCCATTCTTTTAAAGGCATTGGCCAGAAAATTTTTATCCAATATTACATCAATGGCCATCGCCAAAATATATTTTCCGTTCGAGATTTTTAATAATTCTTCTTGACCGGGCCACATCCCTAAATTTTCTTTTGATTCAACAAAAGAAAATTTAGGGATCCTGAGCTTGCCGAAGGATGCCCATTCTTGAATAATCTCCCTTGTTTTGTCTGTTGAGTTGTTGTCTAAAATATTTATTTCAATATTTTGATGAGGATATGTTTGCGTTAAAATAGCATTTAAACAATGTCGGACGTATCTTTCACCGTTGTAGACGACGATATTAATTGTAATTGTTTGGCTTGACATGGTGGTTTTTATTGTTTAGTATCGTTACAGATTCTTTTAAATAAGGGGATTTATGGTTTCAAGACATGTGGAAGAAAAACTTTCCAACGTAAGGTTTATGGAAGAAGTCTTAGAAGTATTAAAAGAAGAGAAAGAAAATCCAAGAGGATATCCCGGCTGGATACAAAATTTTAGATTAAAAAATAAACTAAAAGCAAAAGGCATTGATTTTACTGAAAAAGAATTTTATACGGCGATGGTTCAGCTATTCTTTTTTGAAGAAATTGAATTTCCTCCGGAATTGAAAGCAGAAATTGACAATATGATCTCTCTTTTAACTTTAAGATTTGGAGAAAGTATTTTTTCTATTGAATATCCACACCCGAGGAGAACTCCAGGTAACTCGAATGAAGACATAATCTCTCCCCCACAACACCCTATAAGATTTTAAATGAACGACCGATCCATGGTCGTTTTTAATTTTCCGTATCTCCTGTTAATTTTATCGGAGATGGGGCTAAAATCAAGCCAATTGCGATTACCAAAAAAAGAAAGGCCCTTTCATCAAATATGGCCACATCGGTAAGGGAATATATCAATATCCAAGGAACGGTCAAAAGCAATCCCCCATTATATACGATTGATATCTGATCTTTTTCTTTTAAAAAATTAGAGAAAATTTTATTAAGCAAAAATATCAAGAACCAAATTCCTGCCATTAAAGCCGGAATTCCCATTTCCGCGGCTATGTGGAGATACAAATTGTGAGCCGAAGATCCGGCTCTGGCCAAAAACAGATCTTGCTTAAGAATCAAGGGAAAGTTTCCTATTCCAACACCAAAAAAGGGCTTATTTTTGATTGAAATAAAGCTTTGTTTCCATATTTCTATTCTTTGACTGTTGGACGTTTCGCCGAAATCAATGATTGATCTTATTCTGCTTCCGAAAAGATTGAAATTGCCTTTTGACAACAAAAATTGAGGCGAGACGAATATCGGATAAGCTACGGAAAAAAGCATGAAAAACAAAATCATATAAGTTACCAGATATTTAAAAAGATTTTTACGTCCTTTTGCCGCATTTTTTCTTCGAAGCTTTATTAAAACTATCGGAATAAAAAACAGAACGCCTATGCTTCCCGCCCAAATGCCCCTTGTCCCGCTTAGTATTGTTGTTAAAAAAATCAAAGGCGCAAAAATTATGATAAGTCGTGTTCTTGTGCGGAACATTTTTTTTAAATTTTCAAAATCGACAATTTTGAATTTTGAAAGAGCTAAGGCGAATATTGCCGGCAGTCCGAGTAAAATGAATTGGGGGAAAGAATGTGAATCCGGGAATAAGGAAAAAACCCTTAATGAAAGTTGTTCTCCGTAATACGCAAACCATGTGTTTCCGAGTTCTACGACGATAGTGCACCACTCATTCCCGAATTGACGGCATTGTATCCCCTCTCCCCAAATGCGCATGAATTGATAAATATCAATAAAATATGTAGAGATGACCTGAATAACGGCTATAATGACGACCGTGACTACCGGCACGGAAATGTTTTTGATTAGCCGGTTGGAAAAATATTTGTTGCGGGCAAGGTCAAATATAACAAAGCCAATGAGAGACAGGTTTGCAAAATAGATAATTCTTTTTATTGCTAATATTTTATCTGTCGCTGGAATGATTGATAGAATAGAAAAAAACAAAAGCAGTAATAACGGTAATTTAAAATCAGGATTTTTGAATTTGAAAATTGAAATTTTAAGGTTAAAAATTTTTGGCCATATCCATTTTAAAAATATTATGGCCGACATTATTCTCCAAGTATTGAAATTGTCAAAAGTTTTTGTTATCGGCAGAGCCAAAAACAAGGGGATAGAAATAACGAATAGAATTACTGCGTTTTCCAGCGAAGTCGTCAGAACATAAATTACCAGTATTACCGCCAACACAAGAGCAGTTTCGCGCGGCAAAAAGCCGGTTATTATGAATGCAAACAAAAAAATCTCGATTGCGAAAATCCAGATAAAGACGGGTGATTTTTTTAGGATATTAAATGACATTTTTAAAAAAGTTTGCTATTTTTATCAAATTTTCAGTTGTTGTTTCAATAGCTCTCAAAATTTTATCTTGATAAGATTTCTAAAAACTTGTTTGAAAAACTTTTCCAATTATATTTCTTCACGAATTCGAGCCTGCTCGTCCTGAACGACTCGAAAGGGCCGACCTCATTAAGTACTTGTTTTATTGCTTCCACAATATCATCAACTTCTCCGCTTTTTGAATAGAATGCATAACCTTCGAAAAGCTCGTGCCCTAACTTATTATCCATGACAATCGGCGGAACGCCAAATGATAGTGCCTCCAGGGGAGGTAAACCGAAAGCTTCTCTGTCAGAAACATATACTAAAGCTTTTGCTCTGGTATATAGTTCGACAAGCTCACGATCTTCGACATAATTTTTATGGATTATTGCCTCCCGACCTAATCGATCATTTACTTCGAAAACCAACCGGTCAATTGTCGGGGTTTCGTATTTGTCTGGTCCGACTGCGATAAATTTAAGTTTCGGAAAATTCCCCGCAATCTTTTCAAAAGCTAATATCGTTTCCTTGAGATGTCTTCTTGGAAATGCTTGCCCAACAAATAAAACATAATCACCTTTTGTTTGTTGGGTTTCTGAAGTCTTGGTGAAGGAAAGCTTTTCACTTTCTGATTTAAAATCTATGCCAAGATAATTTACGGCGATGCGATTCGCATCAATATTATACAGCTTGGCAATGTTTTTCTTGGATGTTTCAGAGATAGCAAGAATTTTTGTTGCGAATTTGGCAGTCCACCAGCCGAATATGCCATAAGCCAAACGGTAGCGAAAAGGAAGTTTCCCGAAATGGGTTTCATGATAAATATCCTCGGTAAGCATTACTATGGATTTATTGAAGGTAATTATCGGGAGCATATAGTTTGGCCAAAACATTAAGTTAGGGCGTTCGAACCAAAGTTTTATCGGCAAAAATAAGAAATAATATACCGGAAACAATCTGTTTTTAAAAAATGGCACGGAAATGGTCTTTTTTTCAAAGATAGGAGCATTGAGAAATTCAAAATCAGGAACAGAGTCTTTAAAATATAAAACAAAACTAAATTTTTTCTTTAGTTCCGGCCTCATGGAGATCTCTTGAAGAAGTTTTGTAATAATTCTCCCCACTCCGAACATGTGGTTTTTCCCTTCTATCGATTCGCACTCAATGCCTATTTTAATCATGCTTCCCCATTTTATTTTTTGAATAATCGTAAGCCCCCTCCAATATTGCTTTAGATTGCTCTCTGTTTATTCCGAAAATAATTTTAAATAGTTGTTTTTTCACTAACCATTGACGCCAAAACCAATTGAGCGCTTTAATGTGCAAGGGTCCGTTTTTTCTATTAAAATAAAAAGCGTTTCGGAAATGATAGTATAAAAGCATCGGCGAACCCATTTTTTTTGTTGTAGAAGATGTGGAGTGATAAACTTTAACGCCGGAAAAGAAATTTATAGGAAATTTTGCGCGCCAAGTTCTGATTGAAAAATCTGCATCTTCAAAATAAAGAAAATAGTTTTCATCCAAAAAACCTATTTTTTCAAAAACTTTTTTATGAATTGCTACCGCTCCTCCTATTGCATAATAACGGCATTCAATATCGTTATTTTTTCTAATAATATCGAATGTCATCAGATGGTTCAAAGTTGGTTTTAGCCATTCAATTTTACCGGCATAAACAATTCGACTTTGCTCTGAATTATCCGAAAAACTTTCATCTATGGCTATTCCTGCCATACCTTCTTGTTTTGAGTTTGATAGGAGCTTTAAATTTGTTTTTAAAAGAGAGATAAAATTATTTTCTACCCAAGTATCATTATTTAATAAAAGTATCCATTCTGATCCGAGTTCAAGCGCTCTTTTTATACCAACATTATTGCCTCCGGAAAAACCGAGATTTTTATTGTTCTCCAAAAAAGTTATCTTTATGCCTTCGGAATCTTGATTTTTGAGATTTTGAAGATCTTGGGATTCAGAATTATTATCTACAATAATAAAATCAAATTCTTTATCAATTTGATTTTTAAGAGACCCTAAAAGTTTTAACGTGTGTTCGGAGCCATTAAAATTGACCGTAACAATGCTTATGTTCATTTAGTAAAATCTAATAAATTTAAAATTTCTCTTTTGAATCTGTCCCTTGAAAATTTTTGGGCCTGATAGAGTATTTCTATTTTTTTATATGTTGAATAATTTTTATTTAACCTTCTAACTCCGTCGGCTAAGGCTTCCGGTATCGGGTCATCAAAGAATTCCCCGTGAAGGCCTTCGGTTATTGTTTCCAGCGCTCCGCCTTTTTTTAAAGCTAAAACCGGTTTCCCGAAACTCATGGCTTCCAGCGGGGTCAGACCGAAATCTTCTTCCTGCGGCATGATGAAAGCCTTGCAATTGCGGTAATATTCGACAATTTCCGAATCATTCTTATGTCCAGCTAATTTAATATTTTTTCGGACCATTTTTTTTAAACGTTTCATGTCCGGCCCATCACCGACAATAACAAGGTTATATTTCATTTTGTTGAATGCCTCTATTGCAATGTCAATATTCTTATATGGGTATAGTCGAGAAACAATAAGATAGTATTCCGGGGTTTTTGCATATTTATCATTTTCTGTTTGCGAAGTTGGCAATGAGATTGGCGGATATATTATTTTAGAGTCACGATGGTAATATTTTTGTATTCTGTCTTTTGCGTTTTTTGAAATGGCTACAAATTCGTCTGCTCTGTCCGAAGCTTGTCTGTCCCAAATTCGCAAAAAATGCTGAATAAACTTTGCCGGCCAAGAACTATGCTCATATTCCGTATGTCTATCCCAAAGAAACCTTGTCGGGCTGTAACAATAACAAAAATGTCTGGTTTTTGGTTTTAAAATCAAGCCTTTCGAAAAAATAACCGACGAAGAAATGACAGTGTCGTAATCAGAAAGATCAAATGATTCAATAATGCTCGGCATGATCGGAACCAAAACAGGAAATATTTTTGTTATAAACGGGATTTTTTGCAAACCGCTCGAAATTATCTTTGCGAGAGGCAAATATTCACGAATAAATTTTTTATTGTAGAAAATAACATAGATAGGAGCTTCGGGAAATATTTTATGAAGTTCTATTAAAACTCGTTCAGCACCTCCTAATTTATTGAGCCAATCATGAACAATAGCTACTTTCATGTTATCGTTTTGCCAATACGTTTCTTTTATAAATTTCGAGATTTTCAAGAACTATGCCTGTGCCTCGAGCAACGCAAAAAAGAGGGTCGTCGGCTATTTGAGCCGGAACCCCCGTAACTTTAGCGATGAGTTTTTCTATGTTTTTTAATAATGCCCCACCGCCAGAAATATGAATTCCTTTATCCATTATATCGGAACAAAGTTCAGGGGGTGTTCTCTCGAGAACACCTTTGATGATTTGAACAATTTCTCTCAAATGTTCGGTTATGGCTTCAGTGACTTCGTTTGATGTTACTTCAATAGTTTTAGGGAAACCTGAAGCCAGATCCCGGCCTCGAACATTTATTTTTTCTTCGTTAGTTTCTTTTATGGCGTTTCCAATGGAAATTTTAATAAGTTCGGCAGTTCTTTCGCCTATGGCTAATCCATGTTTCTTTTTAATGTATTCAACTATAGCCAGATCCATTTTATTTCCTCCGATACGAACTGATTCCCAGCTTACTATGCCACCCAAAGAGATGACCGCAATTTCTGTTGTTCCTCCGCCAATATTTAAAATCATGTTTCCGGACGGGCTGTTTATGGGTATTTTTGCTCCAATAGCGGCAAGAACCGGCTCTTTAACTAGATAAACCGCCTTGGCTCCGGCATTGAGAGCGGCCTCAATAACGGCCCTTCTTTCGGTTGAAGTGACTCCGGCTGGAACCGAAATTAAAACTTCAGGTTTAATGAAACTTAGAAACCCTCCCGCTTTTTTAATAAAATATTTTAACATTGCGCCGGTAATCCGATAATCAGCGATAGCGCCATCTACCATTGGACGAGAAACAACAATGCTATCAGGCGTTCGCCCGATCATTTCTTTGGCAAGATTACCCACAGAAAGTATCTTGTTGTCTATAATGGAGATGGCAACCACAGAAGGCTCATTTATAATTATTCCTTTTTTAGGAAGAAAAATTACGGTATTGGTTGTCCCAAGATCAATTCCTATTTTTTTCATTGTGTTCTTTTTATGTCCGCCCCTATTTTAACTAAACGTTCTTCTATTTTTTCATATCCCCTGTCTATTTGATATATGTTATTTATGGTTGATTCCCCTTTTGCCGTTAAGGCTGCTATAAGGTAAGCCATGCCTGCTCGCAAATCAGGGCTTTCAATTTCTCTGGCTCTTAATTTTATCGGCCCTTGAATGGAAATTCTATGTGGATCATGCATTAAAATTTTCGCCCCCATTCTTTTGAGATCATCCAGCCAGAAAAGTCGGCTTTCAAATATCGTTTCATGGATCAGGCTCTGGCCTTTGGCTTGGGTTAGTAATACGCAAAAAGGAGCTTGTAAATCAGTTGCAAACCCAGGATATTCATGGGTTTTGATATCTACGGCTTTTAAAGATGAAGGTTTTGTCGAATAAGGGGGGTTAATCTCAACTTCATTTTTTCTTATTTTTAAACTAACTCCGACGCTTTTTAATTTATTCCACAAAATATCCAGATGTTCAGGTTCGCAATTTTTTATTAAAATATTGCTTTTTGTTATTGCCGCCAAAATTGCTAATGTGCCCGCTTCAATCCTGTCAGGTATGATTTTGTGTTCACCGCCGTTCAGTTTTTTTACCCCATCGATTGTAATAAAAGGCGTTCCCGCGCCGTTAATTTTAGCTCCGCATGAATTTAAAAAATCAGCCAGACTTTCTATTTCCGGTTCACAAGCGCAATTTTTTAAAATTGTCTTTCCTTTAGATAAGGAAGCGGCCATAATCATAGCCGCAGTTCCTGTAACGCTAACATTGCTGAATACAAACTTTGCTCCGATTAACTTTCCTTTGATGTGGTAAAGATCGTTATCACGGTTTATTTTTGCTCCCAAAGCCTTATATCCTTCTAAAAATAAATCTATGGGTCTTTCACCTATTATGCATCCCCCAGGATGAGGAAATTTAGTGTTTCCGGTTCGGGCGAGAAGAGGGGCTGTGAGCATGATTGAGGCTCTAATTTTTTTAGCTATTTCCGGACTTATGCTTGAAGTTTTTATCGTATCGGCTGTAATTAAATATTCACCATGCCCGGAATGAACTACTTTAACCCCCAAGTTTTTTAATAGTTCTGAAATTCTGAAAACATCTTCGACTTCGGGAACATTTGTTATTTTGACGGTTCCTGAAATTAAAAGGGAAGCGGAAAAAATCGCAAGAGAAGAGTTTTTCGCTCCTTTGACTTCTATTTCTCCTTTTAATTTTTTACCGCCATTGATGATGAATTTTTCCATGATTTATACTTTAACTTAAAGGTAATTTGTGATAAAATCAAGGCCGGACAATTAACTCTTAAAATATGACAAAGGCAACAAAAAGAGGGCTTTTCTATTCAGCGGTTGTTATTTTTATTTTAGCAAGCTACATAATGATTTTTTATGCTCAAGGTTACAAATTCAATTTTGATGATTTTGGGTTTTATAGAACCGGTTCCATCCACATAAAAACCAATATTGGAGCGGATGTGTATTTAGACGATAAAAAATCCGGATCAACTTCTTTTTTAAGTAACTCCCACACCATAAACGGTCTTTTGCCTGGGGAATATCCGGTGCGTGTTCAACGAAAAGATAACTATTCTTTTTGGGAAAAAAATATTCGAGTAGAGGAGGGGCTTGTCAGCGAATTTTCAAAAATAGTTTTATTTCCAATTTTTGGGGAAGAGAAAGAAATTTTTGTAACCGAACTTGAGTCCATGCTTTATCCTTCTTCGTCTTTGAATGATACGGCAGTTTTGACGCCTGTGCCTAAGCCGACTCCAAAAAAATCATCACCGGTTCTTTCCCCGACGCATTTAATTGACACGGAACCGTTTTATATCGAGAGGGATATTCTTTATAAAAATAATGGATTGGGAAATAATCCGAGCCAATTGGCCGTAAATGTGAAAGGGTTTTCATTGTCGCAAGATAACAGTAAAATTCTTTATTGGAGCGGTCGGGAATTATGGGTTGTGTGGCTCAAAAAAACTGATTATCAGCCGATACGTGAGGCTGATAATAAAGAAAGAATAATAAGACTTTCCAGGCCCATCAAAAAGGCTGTCTGGTATTTAAATGAGGATTGGATTGTAGCGGATGACGGCAAGGCATATAAACTTGTTGAAATTGACAATCGCGAAAAAATAAATGTTGTTATTTTTTAAACGGCTCGCATACGCGAGCCGTTTAAAAAACTTATCTCTTTGAAAACTGGCCGGACTTCCTTGCTTTTTTGTGGCCGTATTTGCGTCTTTCTTTGACCCTTGGATCTCTGGTAAGCAATCCTGATTTTTTTAATTTTTTACGGAAATTTATATCAAACAAAACCAAAGCTCTGGCAATACCATGTTTTACGGCATCAGCCTGACCTCTTGATCCCCCGCCTTTAACTAAAACGGTAGCTTTAAAACGATTTAACGATTTAAGTTTTTTTAACGGTGATTCCACAATATTTTGAAGATTAACATCAGAAAAATACTGTGTATACAGCTTATTGTTTACGTTAATCAATGCTCGTCCTTCTTCATCGGAAATTTGTTTTTCAACAGGCAGGTCAGAAGATTTTTTAGTAAAAAGCCGGACACGAGCAACAGATTCTTTTCGTCGGCCTATGGCGTAAAAATATTTTTCTTTTCCCCCGGTTTTTCCTTCTTCTTCAGGTTCAACCGAAACGGATTTTATTGGTTCTTTTGTTTCTTCCTTAATTTCGGCAACGTTAGTTGCTTTTTTCAATTCTTTTTTGGCCGGTTTCTTTTTTGTTTTCTTGATTGTTGCCATATTAATTATCAAATTTTAAATTTTTTATGATTTTATCACGACTTTTATTCTTGGGAAGCATTCGATAAACCATTTCTCTGAAAACATATTTTGGACGAGTTGCCCATAAATCTGAAAGCTTTTTTTCTTTTATACCGCCATGATATCCGGAATAACGATAGTATATTTTTTTGGTAAGTTTTTTTCCGGTGAACTTTGCTTGTTCTATGTTTTTGATTGTAACTTTAATATCCGCCAATACATTTGGTTTATATGCCGGTTTATCTTTTCCGCGTAAAGATACAGCAACTTTACTTGCTAATCTTCCTAATGATTGATTGTTGGCGTCTATTTGAATACTCATTGTTATTTTTAACTATTAATCATTTACTAAGTTCTATTATTGACATTTCTGCGCCGTCGGATTTTCTTTGTCCTAAAGATATGATCCTTGTATAACCGCCTTTTTTGTCTTTCATGTCTGATGCAATTTCAGAAAATAGCGTTTTAAGAGCTTTGTTTCCGATTTGAGATTGTAGAAGGCGTCTTGAAGCAAGGGTTTGTTTTTTGGCGATGGTGATCATTTTTTCAAAATGTCCGGAAAGAGATTTAGCCTTGGCAGAAGTAGTTTTGATCTTTTTGTTTTCTATCAATGCCGTAGCTAACGATTTATAAAGCGCTTTTCTTTGTTTAGTTTTTCTCCCGAATTTTCTATGTTTGCCTCGTTTCAAGTTTGTGATGAACATTTAGATTTAATCAATGCAATTTAAATCTAAATGTTAAAAGCTATTTTGTTTTCTTTTTAGTTATTTTCTTTTCTGATTTTTTTATTGAAGATTTGGTTTGAACGGGAATGGATACTTCCGATATAATCTTAAAGTGATCAACTAATATTTCAGCGGCTTTTTTCATTGCTTCTTCCGGCTGTATGGAGCCGTCTGTTTCAATTTCCATCGTTACTTTATTGTAGTCTATTTTTTGTCCAACGCGGGCATTTTCAATTTTAAAATTAACCATTTTGACCGGAGAAAACATGGCATCAACAAAAATAGCACCAATTGCCAATTTTTCTTTGGATCTCTGTTCTACCGGAACATAGCCGATGCCTTTTTCTATATCTAATTCCATCATAAACTCGGTCTTCTTTTCTGTAAGAGTAACAATATGCTGATCACTATTTATTAATTCGATATCGGCATTAGTTTTAATATCACTCGCTTTTACTTCTTTTTCACCCTTAACTTGAAGGGTGAGTTTAATCGGGCCTTCCCCGTGAAGTTTAAAACGGATTTTTTTTACATTTTGAATTATTTCAATAACATCTTCCAGCGCTCCCGGTATAGATGTAAACTCATGATCAACGCCTTTTATTTTAACCGATGTAACGGCGGCGCCTTCAAGAGAAGAAAGCAAAACGCGTCTTAAGGGGTTGGCGATAGTCGCTCCATAACTAGGCAATAAAGGAAAAATTTCAAACACTCCTTTATTATTATTTTTTGATACGACCTTTATTTGTTCCGGTAATTGTAACATGAATTATTTGCCTATGAATGTAACGAGTGGTTGCAAACTTTTCGTCGAGTACTCGACTACTTTTTGTCACTAATCGTTTTATTCTTGGACAAAAACTAATTATCTACTGTAATATTCGATTATTGTTTGAATGTCTGATAACTCAATTCCGCTTTCTGCCCATGTCGGCGTTCCTTTAACATTTGCGATCATTTTTTCTTTATCAAAAAATATCCAATTCGGAACTTCAGTTTTTGCAATCCATTGAGGCATCAAAGAACTGAAATATGGGATCTTCAGACTTCCCTCTCTTATTTTTATTTCGTCATTTTTTCTTACTTCAAAAGAAGGGATGTCTGTTTTTTTGCCATTTACCAAGATGTGTCCGTGATTGACGATTTGTCTTGCCTGGTCTCTGGATTGAGCCAAACCAATTCTGAAAACTACGTTATCGAGGCGCAATTCTAGACGATTCATGATGTATTGATAAGGGTCTTTTTTTGAACGGGAGGCGTTTTTTACGTATTTTTTGAATTGTTTTTCGAGCATACGATACGTGTTTCTTATTTTTTGCTTTGTTTTAAGCTGTTGGGCGTATTCGGATAATTTTACACGAGTGCCTTTTGGGCCATGCATCCCCGGTGGATACGGTTTTTTTGTCATTGCTGATTTTTGGGAATACGAACGCTCTCCTTTAAGATAGAGTTTTTCTCCGATTCGTCTTTCTATTTTTTCCCTTGGTCCTGTATAACGTGCCATATGATTAATTAATTAAAAAAGTAATATAACTAAACTCTACGGGATTTTTTTCTTCTGACGCCATTGTGAGCGACAGGAGTGGCATCTTGAAGACTTAATAAATTCAATCCCGAACCAACCAGTCCCCTGATGGCTGACTCTCTTCCGGGCCCGATTCCTTTCACGATTATTTTTATGTTGGTCAAGTTGTATTTTTTTGCTTTCTCGATGCAATCTTTGGCGACTAAATTAGCGGCATAGGGGGTGGATTTCTTGCTTCCTTTAAAGCCAATGGATCCGGCCGAAGACCATGAAATTATTTCTCCATCGGAGTCGCTTATAGCAATAATTGTATTGTTGTAAGAAACATTTATGTGGGCAACACCATTTATAACCTGTTTTTTTGAGGTTTTTTTTGAAACTGAAACCTTGGCTTGTTCAGTCGGTTCTGAAGTGCTATCTGCTTTTGTAATAATTCTTTTTTTACCCATTTTTTCTAAAGTCTATGTTTTATCGGAGGAAGATTTTCTTCCTGATCCCATCGTCTTCCTCACGTTACCTCTCAAAGTTCTGGAATTGGTTTTACTGCGTCCATGTATTGGTAATTTTTTTGAATGTCTTAAACCGCGCCAAGAACCAACTTCTTTTAATCTTTTTATGTTTTGTGAAATTTCTCTTCGCAAATCACCCTCAATCTTATAGTTGGTTTCAATTATTTTTTGTATCTTGTTAAGTTCTTCGGTGGTAAGGTCTTTTGCTTTTTTGTCAAGGTCAATTTTTGCGGATCTTAAAATAACCGTGCTTACGGAAAGGCCGATCCCATAAAGATACGGCAATGCATATAAAATTTTTTTATTATCCGGAATGTTAAATCCTGATATTCTTGGCATGTTTTTTTATAAAACTTTTTAACCTTGGCGCTGTTTGTGTTTTGCAGTTTTGCAAACACAATAAAGACGGCCTTTTCGCTTTACCAACTTACAATTTTTACACATTTTTTTTACAGATGCTCTAACTTTCATGATTCATCAATTTAAAATTTATGTCTGAACGTTATTCTTCCCTTGTCTCCGTCCGGGCTAAGTTCCAACTCCACTTTGTCGCCAATCATCACTTTTATATAATGCAAACGCATCTTGCCGGCCAAGTAAGCTAATATTGTTCTCCCGTCTTCCAGTTGAACCTTAAATTTGGTATCCGGAAGAGCTTCTATTATTACTCCCAAGGCTTTTGCTTTCTGTTGTTTTTCCAAAATTTTTGCCAGATAAAACACTCTCGATAACAGCTTATTAACAAGACGAAGGCTCGCTGTTTAAAAATCACAGCACCGTCTCGTTGTGTATGCTAAAAAGGAAATGTTCTAAAGCTTAGTTATACTATCAAAAACGGTCTTCAAAGTCAAATTTATTGATAAAAGACTTTTATAAGGATCTCTTCTTGGTTTTTTGGTATTCTTTTCACCCAAAAAGGAAACAGTGCAACTTTGGCAGATTCGACTTCGGCAACGTTCCTAAAATATGCTTTTATTTCATCTTCATCTTTTTCTTTTAAATCGAGCCTTATTTTATCAGTATCTATTTTAGCAAAAACAACCCCGGACATTGTAATAGTGAATTCAAGTAAATTTTCAACTTCATTAAGATTCGCCGATTTGTAATTTAAATCAAGCTTATCTGAAACCACATCCAAGTTTTGAGTTTTTTCAACATGTTGTTTTATTAATTCATCAAGATCGGATTGTTTAAAAGCAATAGTTTTTAAAGAACCTTTTAATGAAACGGTGAAACTTTCAGCCGCTTCATCTATTCCGGCGCTTGATTCCGGTTTGTCCGTCTTTATTGACAAAGAATTAATTGTTTTTAATCCTATCGTCTGAAGTTTGAGCGACTCATCTATTTCTTTTTGAAGCTGTGTCTGCAGAGTCTCTTCTGCTTTATTAAAATCATCCTCCGTAACCACTTTGGCCCGACCGATTATCCCACCCTTCATAGTTTCGATTGTTTCCCCGTATATTTTTTCATATCGTCCGGTATCGGCTCGTTCTTTGAAGGCCGGGATCGTAAACTTTCCGGAAGATATATTGTAATTTTCCCCAGCCTTATCAGCAACAACTTCAACCTCAACGACGCCCGGGGTTATTTTCCCGTTTTCTACTTTGGTTCCGGGAACGGTTACGTTTGTTAAGGTTCTAAAAATAAGCCCTTCTTTTTCAAACCGTGTCGTGGCAATAAGAACTTGGGGAGCTGTGCCATAAGCATTAAATATCTTCATTTTACCTCTGGCTTTTTGAGCTACTTCTCTTTCTCCTGTTGCGGTAAATGTTTGATTGACAGTCTTGCTGATACTGAAAAACTGACCCGGAATATTTTTCAGGTTTTGATCTATGGAAGAAAATTTATCTGAAGAGTTAACTTTTAATTCAGTATCGATCGGTTGTTTTTTGGGAATAATTTCTATTTTAGCGCTTCCTGTGGATACAAAGATTATAATTCCTAATAAAACGACTGATGCGGCCCCCATTGTAACTGCTAACTTTTTAGAAAATACCCCAGATTTAAATTGAGGTAAAAATCCGTCCTTTGATTTTTGATCAAGATTTCGCCCAGGTTTTATTTTTGAGCTGTTTTCTTGTTGTGTTTTGGATAACCATGGAACTTTATAACCAGCCCAAATATTTTTATCATCATCTTCGTTTGACGGAAGAGTGTCCCAAACTTCTTGAATATCCGCGGTTGATTTATGGGGAAGTTTTTCGATATTTAACTCAACGGGCTTATCCTTTTTTGTTAAAATATTTAAACGTGTTCCTGGTTTTTTTGTGATAATTCCTTCCAAGCCCCCCCTTGTTCTCGTGGAGACTGTTAAATTTACGATATCTCTTTCTTCTTCATCTTTTTCTAAAACTGTTTCTACGTTCAAATTTTTATTTTCAAAATCTTCTTCAAACTTTAAATTGTCGACAAGTTCCGGGGCTTCCATTGTCGGTTCAGCGAACTCTTTTTCGGTAACAAAGGAGGTTTTCGAGGCCTTTTTTGGCAATAAGACATCAAACTTATAATCCTTTGCCATTTTATTTATATCCGGATTGGAACAAAGTATGGAAACCTTTTTTTTGTTTTCTGCAGATTCATCGGCAAGGATTTCAAAATGTTTCTCGTTTGTAAGAAATTTAGATTTTTTAGGCAAAACAAAAATAACTTCTTGGGCGGGAGTTTCTTTAAATAAATCTAATATTTCTTCAAACTTATCCTCTTTTAGGACGTTTATTATTTTTGTTGAAGACACAATTTATTATAACATAATTTAAAGCGAACTGTCATGGGTATCTTCTTTAAATACTCCCTCTTTTTCGATTAAACGTTCAGCCTCGCTTGGGGTCGTGTCATCCGTATCCTCTTCATAATCCTGGGTGTCTATGGTTCGATCTTCCTCGTTGTCCAGTTTTTGATCATGTGTATCTTTTATTTCGTTGTCGTCCGTTAATTTAATATTTTGCACGTTTATCATGAGTTAATTATAGTTATTTTTGTTTAATATTTCAAACACGTCTTTTTTATTCTTTGCTTGCATAAGGCCTATTCTTAATTCCTTGGCTCCATTCCAACCTGAAACATAAATTTTAAAAAACTTTTTTAGAGTATTAAAGTTTTTCTGGTTTCCCCACAACTCTATAAAAAAATCAACGTGATTTTTTAATAATTCGATTCTTTCATTTGGCGTTTTCTTGAAAGATCCATTTCCGCCAAAGGCGGATCCGTCTCCGACGGAAAAAAACCACGGATTTGAAAAAATTCCTCTTCCAACCATAATGCCGTCTAAACCGTTTTGTTTGGCTTTCTTTATTCCTTCTTCGTGACTCGCAACATCCCCGTTGCCTATGATAGATATTCCCGCTTTTTGACATAACACCGCCGCTTTGCCTATTTCATCCCAATGAGCTGGGACTTTAGACATTTCTTTCATTGTTCTACCGTGAACGATAATGGCTGATGGTTTAGCTTCTATCAGATTCGATATCCATTTCTCGGTTATTATTTTATTATACCCGATACGAGTTTTGACTGAAACTGGTAAATCGCCGGAGCCCTTTTTTGTTTTACGGATAATTTCTTTTGCTAATTCAGGGTTAAGTATAAGTCCGGCCCCGCTGTCGTTTTTAACTATTTTTCCGGCTGGACAGCCCATGTTAATATCAATGCCATCAAAACCAAGTTTTACTGCCAGTTGAGCGCATTTATAGAAATTTTCCGGTTTTGAACCGAAGAACTGGGCCACTATGGGTCTTTCATTTTCTTTGAATTTTAAATGAGGCATCAATTTTGCTTGAATTTCTAAAATTTTTGAACCGCTATTTTTTAACGCATAACACAATCCGTCCACTGATACGAATTCTGTATAAAACACATCCGGTTTTCCGCAAGATACTATTATTTGGCGGAAGGCCATGTCCGTAACATCTGCCATCGGCGCCAAAACAAAGAATGGTTTTTTAAGTTTTTTCCAAAAATTATCCATAAAAAAATAAAGCGCCGAATAGGCGCAAGAAGGAAGGTGGCGTCAGGGCCTTCTTCCGGAAGGATTTATTGTCCTCAAGCTTGATTTTAGAAGACCCTGACAAGAAAAATTTAACAAATTAAAGAATGGGCGTCAACAAGACATAGACGAAAGAAGGCATAATTGCGTCACTTTCAACTCAAAAAAATCGTGAGAAAACTCATGTTTTGTGCTAAGGGATACATCATCTAAAATCTTCCTCATAGCTGTTGGGTTCAACCACCGACCTTTTTTATCGGAAAAAACTTGACAACTAAGCTATTTCCATACAAAATATAGTGCTTAGTTCCAATTGATTGACAATGGGAGGTTGCCATGAATCTACTCGCTATTGGTCTTGCCGGTTATCTTATCGCTTTTGTGGTCAATATACTTCTCTTTCGTGCTAATGTGGGCGGTCTCGGGGGATGGCTTGCAATGTTAGCTGATCCGAGACATGGGCGCTTGCTCAATATCGTGGCACTGATTGTTCTGTTCTTACCGCCAATCGTATACCTCATACTTCTCTGCCAACTCTATGGCTTTGTTCAAGAAAAAGTAAAGAAGTAATTGTTTCGTTACAATACTAGCCTCGTAAACAAATGTTGCCGGGGCATTTTTTTGCCTCTACGCTCCGTGACATCTCTTATATTTTATTCAATAACCGCACGAATGCGACGCACGCCAGCAGAGACGGACTCTTCTTTGACTATCTTGAACTTTCCTATTTCGCGAGTATTTGAAACATGAGGCCCACCGCACAATTCCCGACTGAAAGAAGATTTTGAGGAGTTCGGCTGAGGCTCACTCGAAGTCCTTGTCGAGGAATCCTGCCCTTCGACAGGCACTTCGTCCTGAGACTCAGCACCGAGGGGCTCAGGGCCGATCGTGTAAACTGTTACATGATCGGGGTATTTTTGTTTAAAGAATGCCAATGCGCCGGATTTGACGGCATTTTCATAAGACATCTCGGTTTTGGTAACAGGCAATTCATTTTTTACGGCATCGTTGACCATGTCCTCTACTTGCTTGAGTTCTTCCGAAGTTAATTTACGAGAAAATGTGAAATCAAATCTCAATCTTTCAGGAGTTATATCCGAGCCTTGCTGTTTGACATCGTCGCCGAGTATTTTTCTCAATGAGGCGTGAAGTAAATGTGTGGCGGTGTGTAAACGTGTCGCCTTTTTTAATTCTTCTTCGTTACCCACCTTTAGTTCGCCGGTGTTTAGCAATAATCCATGCCCGCCAAATTTTTTCTCTGCACCGGCTCGCGATATTTCTTGATGCTTTTTAAATTCTTCATCAAAACTTTCGCGAGAAAGCTCTGATGTTTTTTCTTTCCCCAATTCTTTAATAATCTCAAATGGCAGACCGAAACTTTCATATAACTTAAAAGCATTCTCGGCATTTACCGATGGCATTTTTTCTAATTCTTTCAATCCTTGGGATAAGGTTTTTCCAAATTTCTCTTTTTCCTTGTCAAATTGGTGAATTATCAAATCAGCGTTTAGCTCTGGATAATATTGTCCGTAGTTTTCTATAATTTTCGCAAAGATATCGTGCATCACGGTTGAATCGGACTTGGAAACATAAA
>Ga0210057_1003542_pt1 | contig 21474 bp, 22 predicted proteins | sample CryGeyCG2114_010_2_FD_183968 | JGI IMG/M metagenome (GOLD analysis project Ga0210057, IMG submission 183968) | Groundwater microbial communities from aquifer - Crystal Geyser CG10_big_fil_rev_8/21/14_0.10 (SPAdes) (version 2) | ecosystem: Environmental > Aquatic > Deep subsurface > Groundwater ...
CCTGGGGTATTTGAATAAGCATAAGTTATGTTTGCATAAGAAGGGTCAGTAGAATTTGAGTAAATATAAGGATTATTACCTCTTAATTTTATGCTCATCCAATACCATCTCCAAAAATAATCATTTGCCAAGTCGAATGTAAAATTAAATGTTTCAAAACTTTTTGATGTTGCATTAACTGTTACATTATAATCAAAATCATCGCCATATGTAGCGTATTTTTCTATACCAGTCCCATTAGAGAAAATTGCGTTTGTCTGATACCACATTGAATAATTAATTTGTTTATAAATTCCAAATAAATAATTAGGTAAAATATCTGGAGAAAATTGAACCCAACCACTACATGTTCTACTTTCTTCTGTTGTTGGCTTTTCAAATAACAAAGAACCTGAATCTGCTCCAGCAGCTGCCAAAGGTTGCCCGTGTGTTGGCTCAGTGCTTCTAAAATAATAATTAACCAAACCTGTTGTAGAATTAATAAGATAAACATATTTTTTTATTTCAGAATTATTATTCTTATCTGTTACATTAATTTTCAATGAATAAATTCCTGTTTTTGTTGGTGTGAAATTTCCAATTATTAATTCATTTGTTGAGGAGTTTGCAAAACTTGCTTCACTCGGAGATAGCTCTAACTTATATGAGCACAAAGCACAATTGCTTGCATTCACATATTTCATTGTAATATTAAAATCTATTCTATTTGTAGTATTTCCTTCTCGTGAATTAGTTGAAAAATTTGATAGTGGATTTAAAGTTTTTAAAAATTGATTAGAAACAAAAGTATTTGTGTAATCATCCATATACACAGCATCTCTATTTTTAAGTAATATATTTGACTGGAAAGTATTGTTTGAACTTGAGTCAAGATAAATGCCATAACTATATCTCCCAGATGTTGTGATATTGTTGCTTGTGAAAGTGGAGTTTGAGCTTGAGTTAAGATAAATGCCATAACCATAATTTCCAGAAGTTGTGAGCGTGTTGCTTGTGAAAGTGGAGTTTGAGCTTGAGCTTGAGTCAAGATAAATGCCATAACCATTAGATCCAGAAGTTGTGAGCGTGTTGCTTGTGAAAGTGGAGTTTGAACTTGAGTTAAGATAAATGCCATAACCATTAAATCCAGAAGTTGTGATGTTGTTACTTGTGAAAGTGGAGTTTGAGCTTGATTTAAGATAGATGCCATAACTATATCTCCCAGAAGTTGTGATATTATTGTTTTGTATTATTCCATCCCTCGCATTCAATAAATAAATAGCATAATCATAATCTCCTGTAGTCGTGCTTTCTTTAATTATACAGTTTTTTATTGTTGTCTGGTTTGCAAATGAATAAACTCCATATTTATAATCCTGCACAGATGAATATGTTATTAAGTGGCTATTACACTCTACAGTTATATTGTTTGCTGTAATGTTAAGACAGGTAAGAGATGCGGTAATTGATTGGTTCATAGTATACACTGCATTGGTTGTGGTTAAATTCCCACAAGCATAAAGAGTCTGCTGAAGAGAGCGATTATCAACAAAATCGCCACCAGCTGCTAAACTGAAATGTATTTTAATTATCAACAAAAAAAATACCAAAATTAAAACCATCTCTTTTTTCATTTTTCATTTAACATAATTAACTATAAATAAACTAATAGGCTATTAAGGTATAACAACCTCCATTTAAAAATATTTCCAGTCTTTAATATTTTATTGTAACCTCTCTAAATTTCTCTTTTCCATCATAATAATCTTTATAAGCAATCTCGCTTTTTTCTTATAATGGCAAGCGAAATCTGGACAGAAAAGTACAGGCCTTCGCAGTTCAATGGATTTGTCGGGCAAAACGAAATAGCAAAAAGAGTTGAATCATTGACAAACACTCTAAATATTCCGCATTTGCTGTTTGCAGGACCAGCTGGAATAGGAAAATCCACACTCGCGCTGATAATTGTAAAAGAGCTGTTCAAAGAGAATTGGAAAGAAAATTATCTTGAGTTAAACGCATCTGATGAAAGAGGAATAAATATTGTAAGAGAAAAAGTAAAAACTTTTGCAAGAACTAAGTCTCTAGGCAAAGTTAATTTTAAAATAATTTTTCTTGATGAAGCAGATGCTTTGACTCCAGAAGCTCAGCAAGCACTGAGAAGAACAATGGAGAACTACTCAGCAACTTGCAGGTTTATTCTTTCGTGCAATTATTCAAGCAAAATAATCGACCCTATACAATCAAGATGTGCAATTTTCAGGTTCAGACTTTTGGAAAAAAAAGACATTGAAAAGGTTATCCAAAAAATAGCATTTGAAGAAAAATTAACAGTAACTCCAGAAGCATTTGAAGTTTTATACGAAGGTAGCGAAGGAGACTGCAGGCGCGCTATAAATCTTTTGCAGGCAACAGCGTCGATTTCACCATCAATAACTCTTGAATTAATTTCAACAATAATTTCAAATGCAAAACCAAGAGACATTAAAGTTGTTCTTGACTATGCTTTGGCAGGCGACTTTCAGCAATCAAGAGAAAAACTCCTTGACATAATGCTCAAGGAAAGCATTTCTGGACAGGATGTAATCAAAGCAATTCAAAAAGAAATATGGAATCTTCCAATAGAACCGGAAATAAAAGTCAAGCTCACAGAAAAAACAGGCGAAACAGAATTCAGAATCACAGAGGGCTCTGACCCTTTTATACAACTTCAGGCACTTCTCGCAAGTTTTGTCCTCGCTGGACTGGGAAAAAGTTAAAATGGGAATTCCAATAGAATTTAATCCAAGTTTAGCATTAAGAAAATACAAAACCACAGATAGACATAAAGAAGAATGTATTCCAGAAGATTTAGAAGCTGGAAAGGATTATTCTTTTCTTAAAGAAGGCCAAAGATTTTTCTGGTTAAAAGGAGAAATTCCACTTTTAGAAACAAAAGGAAATCAACAAGTTTCAAGACCTTTAGCAAGCATAAGAATCTTAGAAGCAACTCATTTTATTTTAAATGGAGAAGTTTACACAGCAGGAAAATATTTAGTAAATGAAGTTTATAATCCAGAAGCCCCGACAATACATTTTGAAGGATTAGAAAAAATTTCAACAAAATGAATCTGCAAGATGAAGAAAGAAAAAAAGTAGATTTATATAATAAATTTTATGAATAAAATAATAAATTGTTTATGCAAAACCGACAAGGATATATGCATCAACAAAGAATTTACATTGAAAGGGAGTTGGAAAAAGAAAAATATAATTTAAAATTAAATCAATAATTAAAAATGACATGGGTTGAAAAATACAGGCCGAAAAAACTTGAAGAATTTAAAGGACAGGAGCAGGCAGTTGACAAAATAAAAAAATTCGTCGCTGGTTTTGATTTGAATAAATTTGCAAAGACAACTAAAAGAGCACTTATTTTATACGGTCCTTCTGGAACAGGAAAAACAACTCTTGCACATGTAATAGCCAATGAAACAAACTCCGAAATATTTGAATTAAATGCTTCTGATTTAAGAAACAGGCCGAAATTGCAGGAAATACTCAGGCCAGCAATTGAACAGCGCTCGCTGACAAAAAAAAGAAAAATAATTCTTGTCGACGAGGTTGACGGAATATCATCTGTTGACAGGGGCGGGCTGACAGAATTATTATTCCTAATTGAAGTAACTCCGCATCCAATAATAATCACTGCCAATGACATCTGGAACAGAGAATTAACTCAATTAAGAAAAAAATCAGAGCTCGTTCAATTAAAAGAAATAGATATTAATGTGATGAAAGAAATAATGTTCAGCATTTTGAAAAAAGAAGACATGTTTATGAACAACAACATTGTGACAAGTATTGCGCTAAGAGCAAAAGGAGATGTGCGTGCATCAATAAATGATTTGCAGGCAGCGTCGAGAATGCGGGATCCTTCTTTGATAGTTTTTGATGAAAGAAATAAAAAAATAGATATTTTCAATGCACTAAATTTAATCTTTAAAGGAAAACCTACAAAAGAAACTCTGGAGGTTTTTGATTCAGTAGATATTCCGTTTGACGAATCGATTTTGTGGATTGAAGAAAACATTCCAGAAGAATATCACGGCGAGGAGTTGGCAAAAGCATACGAGAGTTTAAGCAGAGTTGACTTGTTCAAAGGAAGAATTTACAAACAGCAATACTGGAGATTTTTAGTTTATGAAAACTTTTTTCTAAGCTACGGAATATCCGCTGCTAAAAAATCCCTGAAAACAAGATTTACAAAATACAAAAGGCCGACGAGGATTTTAAAGATATGGCTTAATAACCAGAGAATTGCAAAAAAGAAATCAATTGCACAGAAATACGCACATCATGTTCATGTCGGAGAAAAACGCGCACTCAAAGAATTTCCAATAATAAAGCAGATTCTAAAAAATGAAAAAATAAGAAGAGAATTAAAACTTAATGAAGAAGAAATTGAATATTCGAAAAATTAAAAACACAAAGAAATAAAAAAACTATAGATTCTTTTTTCCTGAGTAAATTTTTTTCTAATAGTGCCTCTCAAAAAACTGAAGTCTATAAGCTTTACAACCATTTTGATTTGTCGCTTCCACAAATTTGTAATACTCTACATCCAGCCCCAGGTCTACTCCAGTGCGAACAATATACTCTCCTTGTAGAGCCTCATTTGTCGCAAGTTCAACATCTGTACCTTCTCCAACAAAATTATTTCTAACCAGGATTTCTCTAATTTGTTCTCTTTTAAAAAGTGGATACTCCAATTTTTTAAAAATAAACCAACCTTTTTTACGTGCAAAAAGAGAAACAAATCTCTTATTAGATTCCCTCTTTTTTTCCTCTTCTGTTCTGAATGTAGAATCTCCTTCTAAAAGCTTATCTAAATTTAACGCCGATACCATGCTGAAAATAGAATTATTGATGTTTATAAATATTTAGCTTGTGTAATTTAAGAATTAATAATTAATCTTTCCTTAACAACTTCTAAACCCCGCACTGAACACCAGATGCTGAACCGCTTCCTGTTGAAGTGCCGAATCCAGGTGATGCTTGCTCAGAACTCAAGACCTGAGAACATTCAGAAGGTGCATTAGTAAATGAGTTGCACATTGCTGTCTTTACAGCTTCCGGGCTTCTTGAAAGTTGAGCATCAACTCCATTAATTATAATTGTTGGAGAACCACCAACTCCTTTTGAATTAGCATTGCTTACTTCAGCGTTGTATAAAGCCTCTCCGTCTTTTGTCATGCAGGCTTCTATTTTTGATTTAGAGATTCCTAATTTTGTGAACAAAGAATTTATTTTAGGTGCAACACAAGTTGCATCCCCGTTGCAACTTCCAATTGAAGTGTCTTCTGCAAATGCAACCATGTAATCTAATATCTTTGTTGGATATTCTTTTTCAATGCATAATTGCCTCTCTGCTTCAATCTTTTCAAATTCACCATGCATTGCTCCAATCTGTCTTACCTTGAAATCAATTTTATTTGCCAAAAGTCTTGCAACAGGAAGCATTGCTTTTTCCATTTGCAATCCATAAGGGCAGTAAGTGAAAACATATAATTCAACAGAAGGTTTAGTTGTCTTAGGAATTTCTTGAGTTTGAGTATTTGTATTAGAATTATCAGAAGAAGAATCACTTGTAAGAGGAGTTAAACTTCCTGAATATTTTCCGTCTTTTGTAACATAAATAGGAACAACTTGCCCTTGATAATTAAAATTAACTTGGTAAACACCGCTGACTTCTTTAACAGAATCTAATGTAAGTCCTTGAATTCCATTTGCCTCATAAACTTTTAAGAGCATATCTCCGACATCATTTTCAGAAATAACATTTCCAGTAATTCTTCCTGTCACACCACTTGATGTAACTAAAAAAATCAAGAGAACAATACCAAGAACAATTGTCGCAAGAATCCACGGGTTTCCCCTGAATCTGTCAGTAATCGTAGGATTTTCACCTGCATCAGAATTACTCTCAGCTGGCATTTGTTTTTCCATGTTTGATAACAACAAAAGGTCATTTAAAAACGTTTTGGTGAAGGAAATAAAATGAATCCTGAAAATCTAAAACAACATAAAACAATTCATGAGATTCTTGATAACAGCAATATTTAAAAATATTTGTAATATAAAAAAATCATGATAACATTAGAACAAAAAGCAAAAGCAGAAAAAATATTTGATAGCGCTGCAAAAGGGGCAGTAATTTACACAGCTGTTGCCGTTACAGGTGAATTAATTAGCTCTCAAATATTAATGGGTGCTGGAATTGGGGGGCTTTTAGCAGATGCTATTGTTGTTGGGTATTATGGAATAAGACACCGAGAATATTTTGGAGAAACACAAGAAAAATAATCAGATAATTCTAACAATAATTATTTAACAATTTAGTTTAACATTTGTTTTTGCAAATTTAAACTTTCAGTAATTCTCCGCACATTAAAAAGAAAATTCATAACTTTATATTATCTAAAATTGCTCACTTGTAAACTCGCTCGATATATTTATTGTGAATATTAATTCGAATATTACTTATTATTTAGGAGTTGATTAACAATTCTAAATACGACGAAGTCGCAAATTAAATGATGTTAGATTTTATAGTTTATTTAATAAATGAAACAAAACCTACAAAAACATCTTATTTATCTTCAAAGCAAATTCAATATCTTTTTCAGTTATGCCCCCGGCTTCGTGAGTTGTGAGTTTGAGTTTTACTTTTTTGTATGAAAAAATTTCAATATCAGGATGATGCTTCATCTCTTCAGCAATCGGCACGAGGTTATTAACAAAATCAACAGCTTCTACAAAATTTTTAAATACAAAAACTCGCACAAGAAACTTTCCTTCTTTATTCCATTGTTCAGGATATTTCATAAGCATAATAAGAGAGGATGTTATAAAAACATATTGGGGTAAAAAAAGTTTTTGGGCATATAACAGAACAAGTTCACAGAACCCACTAATTAAACCTTTTCAAATATCTGAATACAAGAATTATTATCATTTATACTATACAACTTTTTAAAACCAAAACCATTGGCACAATTTGCCATATTCGCAGGATTTTTCTTTTTCGAATGAAAAACAAGCACATCACCACTATATGCTTCAATCTGAGATTCTTTTTTATTAGTAATCCATTCCAGCTCATTACAATTAGGAATTGCTTTTCTAATGAAATTATTAAACATTTTATTCTCAGAATATCGTCTAAAAATTTTGTCCATGTTTTCATCAGTCTGGAATCCTGCAAGTAAAATATCGCCTCTGCTCATTAAATTATTAAAAATCTTAAAAATTTCATCTTCTTTGAAATTACAAATTGTATTTCCTAAAATTATGTGAGCTTGTTTTTTATTGCTTATTTTCAAATCTTTTTTTTTTGTTTCTTGGAACAATCCATGAATGCCTAGAAAATTTATTTTATACTCTTCATTTTCAAGAGCGATATTTTTGAGAGATTGAATAAATCCCTCGATAAATTGTGCCTGTACTTCTATGCCAACAACACCTATTGATTTTTCTTTTGAAAGTAAGGAATTAATTAAAATTATTTCAGTATCGCCAGTTCCCAAACCATAAAAAACTAAATCACGATTAGATAAAAATTCAGAAATCTTATTTAGGTTTTGAATCAATAAAACCAGCTCAGAATAAACAGTTATGTATGGATTTGAAAACGCAGTTAATTCATACCACAACTCTGGATTTTTAAACCATTGCTCACTCTCGATATATTTATTAATTAAATTGAACTTTAATTTTTTATCTAATTGCTGTTGACTTATTTTCTTTAGAACTTTTGTTTTAATCATAATCATCTGAAGAGATTAAAGAAATTTATAAAGATTACTTATAGGGAAATTGGAGTGCACATAACTCACTGGAGATAATTTATTCCGTAGTTATACAATAATTATAAAAACATTCTTTCTATTATCTGATTATGCCATACGACATCATAACTGGAAGAGACACTGCTGATAAAAAAGCACTTGGTGAAAAAGGCCTTGTTTATCTTGGAAAAGGTTATGTAAAAATGGGGCAGTATACTTCTCTGAGCAACAGGATTTTAATGGATGTTGCAAGAAGCCACGTTGTTCTTGTCGCAGGGAAGAGAGGTTCAGGCAAATCCTACACCCTCGGAGTTTTAGCAGAAGAACTTTCTAATCTTCCAAAAGAAGTAAATCAAAATATTGCTTCTTTAATCTTCGACACAATGGGAATTTACTGGACAATGAAATTCACAAATGAAAAAGACAAAGAACTTTTGAGGGGATGGGGTTTGAAATCAAAAAATCTTCCTGTAAAAGTTTTTGTCCCATTTGGATATTATGAAAATTATTTGGGAAAAGGAATTCCAATTGATGAAAAATTCGCATTAGATTCTTCAGAACTGAACACAGAAGATTGGGTCATGACTTTCGGACTTGACTTAATACACCCTGTCTCAATATTAATTGAAAGAACAATTTCATCGCTGAAAGAAAAAGGAGACTACGGAATCCAGGAAATAATTTCTCAATTAGAAGAAGATGAAAAAACTTCAGAAGAAGTAAAAAACTCAGCAATTGCTTTGTTTGAAGCATCAGACACCTGGGGAATCTTTGCAAAAAAAAATGAAGAAGCAACCAAAGTAAATGATTTGGTAACAGCAGGAACAACTTCTGTTTTGGACCTCAGTGTCTACAATGCCGTCGGTGCTTTTAATGTGAGAGCACTTGTCATAAGTCTTATCTCAAAAAAGATATTCAACCAAAGAATGGAAGCAAGAAAAAAAGAAGAAATTGAATTTGTCTCAAAGGGCCTTGATTTTTCATATTTGCAGGAAAAAAAAGAATACCCTCTTGTCTGGCTCTTTATTGACGAGGCACACGAGTTTCTTCCCTTGGATAAAAAAACCCCTGCAACAGACGCATTGATTCAATTATTAAGAGAAGGAAGGCAACCTGGAATTTCTTTAGTTTTAGCAACGCAACAGCCAGGGCAAATTCACAGAGACGTCATGACTCAATCAGACATTGTCATCTCACACAGAGTAACTTCTGCACAGGATTTAGAAGCACTCAATAACATAATGCAAAGTTATCTTCTTGACAGCATAAAAAGATACATGGACGACCTTCCGAGTTTAAAAGGCTCAGCAATAATTCTCGACGACAATTCAGAAAGAATTTATCCAATGAGAATAAGACCGAGATTCACATGGCACGGAGGCGAAGCTCCAACTGCTGTGAAGATTGAGAAAAAATTGTAATTTGCCAGAGTGCCTAGCACGGACGAACGATTTCGCGAGAAACAATTCCGAAGGCAAAAATAAAAATCCGAGCGAAGTCGAGAGCAGAGAAGCGCCGACAGCTGTGAAGATTGAAAAGAAATGATAGGAAGATTTTTAAATCAAGTTAATCCTAAAAAATAATGAATAACGAAGAGAGACATGAAAAAATTTGCATAGGATACAGATTATCGCGAATAATCTCAGCAGGAGCAGAGAGAAAAAATCTGCCAAAAATTCTTTCATATGAATTTGGGACTCCAATAGAAAAATATTTAACAAGAATGTCAATTAAAGAATTAATACAAACCACATTTAACAATCAAAATTCTCCTTCACAATTAAAAATTGATGCAATCAACGAAATTGAATCTTATCTTAATCTGGATAACTAGAAAATGGAAAAATGCGAAATTCACAAAGAAAAAAAAACTTTATCTTACCCAATATCAGAAAAAGGATTGACTTTGATTCTTTGCCCAATAGATAACTGCCCTTATGGAAATTTAGGAAAATATTTTCCTAGATTAGATGATAGCACAGAATATCATGTCTGTGACGCTCAAGGAATAGTTGAAAAATCTGGAAAGATAAGAGAAATCCCAGAAAAACTTTACAGATCGGTTTAATATTCAATCTCAAAATCAACTCTCACTCTAATTTTATAAGGAGCAATTTCACCTGCCTTTTTAATTTTCAAAATTTTTATTTTCTTTTTTGCTTTTCGAGCTTCGTTTTTAATACTCTCAACAATTAAATTCTCGTCTCCAATTTTGCAAAAATCATAATAATAAATTCTTGTTTTTTTCTTTGACAAATAAAAAGCTTGTTCCAAAAAAGTTTCTTTTAATTGAGGACGAGGCATGATAATAACATCAAATTTTTGTTTGATATTTTTTACAATTCTTTTAATATCTCCATCGACAAAAACAATTTTATTTTTAACTTTATTCAGCTCTGCATTTAATCTCCCGTATTTATTTGCTTCTCTGTTTATTTCATTTGAAAAAACTTTTTCAGCTTTGGAATTTTTTGCAATCACAATTGAAAACGGCGCAACACCAGCAAACATGACTAAAACTTTTTCGCCTTTTTGAACCTTCGACGCTATTTCTTTTCTCTCGTTGCTCAAACGCGGAGAAAAATAAGTTGTGTTGATATTAAACCTGAAAACACAATTGTTTTCTTTGTACAAAACTTCTTTTGTTTTCTCGCCTGCTAAATATCTCGTCGTCGATTTTCTTAATCTTCCTTTAACTTTGCCGATTTTTTCCAGCACTGTTTTAACAGATTTATTCTCCTTCAGAATTTTTTCTGAAAATTTCTTCTTGTCTTTTTTCTTAAAATCCCTTGGAAAATTCACAACTGCAATATTGCCCAAAACATCAAAAGCTCTGACCGATTTCATAGATTAAATTGGAAAAATGAATTTATATTTTTATTGATTAAGGAAATCTTTAAATATCGCGTAATCTTTTAAGATAAATGAAAAAAGAGGTTTTATTCATCTTCTTATTTTTGCTCTCAGCACCTTTTATCAGCGCATACTCCTACGACACATTTTCATTAAGTAATTTCCTCGATAATATCGACGAATCAACACTTATACTTGGAGCTTTGTTCTTAATTTTTTTCGCCGTCATAAATCTCTCACTCGGAAAAGTTTTTAAAAACAGGGACAACACACAAAACAAGGCAGTCACCGGAGTTGTTTCTTTTGCTATTTCACTTTTAATTGTTTATTCAATAAACAAATCAGGGATAGATTATCAAAATTTTATATATGATTTGGGAGTTTCAGGTAATTCCTTAGACAGCACTATCCTTGTTGTATTCATTATCGGAGCAATTTTATTAGTCTGGAAATTAAAAGCAAACGCACTTCTTATGATTGGCGGACTTTTTTTGCTTGTTGCTTTTTTTACAGACTTAGTGTACGAAGAAGAAATTTTAATAGCCCTTGGATTTATTTTAGTTATTGTAGGAGTTGCATTTAAAATATGGTGGTTTAAAAATCAAGAAAAGTTCGGACATAGAACTTTGGGATGGAGATAGCGAAAAAACTAAAACCATTTATCAAGCTGATTTTGTTTTCCTTTTTCTTTAATTTCTCTCAATCTTTCTAATTGTTTTTCAACTCTTTCTCCTGAAAAATCATGCCTTTCAATTAAAATTTCTTTTATTTTTTCCTCGTCAATATCTTTAAACTTAAAATCGAAATTTTCAACATCTGGTTTGTGAAACAACTCAAAAATTTCCTGCCAGTTAAACCTGTCTTTTTCAGGCAGACTCATAAGCTGTTCTTCTATATTTTGAAAAATTAAAACAGGTTGCTTGTATTTCTTGACAATTTCCAGGGCTCTTTTCTGCCCAATTCCAGGAATTCCTTTTGGATTATAATCTGTTCCGACGAGAATTCCAAGGCAAATCAGCTGGTCAAGATTTATTTCTAAAAAATTTAAAACTTTTTCAAGTTCAATAATCTCTGGATTTACATCAACCCATCCTGAAATTGTTTTTCTTCTCCTTGCTAAAGTTAAATTCCTGATTAATTTTGGAGCACCAAAAAGCAAGCTGTCATAATCCTGGCTCGCGCTCGCATAAACATCTTCTTTTAATCTGCACAAATAAGCAGCTTCTGACTCGCCCTCGCTCGGCGCCTGCACAACTGCAATTCCCATTGCTTCTAAAAGTTCTTTGCTTTCTTGAATCATTTCGTCGTCGAGACGCGAAAACTGACTGCTGTATTTTCTCATGCCTTCTAAATCTTCCTCGCTCTTTGCAGATTCATATTTTTCTCTTGCAGATTCTCTTCCGTTTCCTCTGATTTCTCTAATTTTTGATTTAAGCTCAGGAGCCTTGCCGTCAAAAACATAAACTAATTTTAACCCGTCTTCAAGAAGTGCAATGTTCCTGTAAAAAATTCCAGACAAATGACTCGTGATTCTTTTTTTGCTGTCCATTAATGGAGTTCCATCTGCCTGCCTGACACTTGACAAAAACTGATACAAAGTATTGAACGCGTCAACACAAATCATCTTGCTTCTCAGCTCTGAAATTTCAATTTCCCTGCGAGGTATTATTTCTCTGATGTTTAGTCCCATTGTGTTTTTTAAATTTCCAGTTTAAAAAATGCCAACAAGAAATCTCGTAAGAGATATTTCTTGTTTTTCTTTACTAGATTAATGAATTAGAAATATAAATAATTATCTGAAAGACCTTTCTCTTCTATTTAACGCTGTTTTATACAGATGCATTAAGGTAAAATTAATCCTTCCTGGTTCGCAGTCATCTAATGGGATAAATCCGTTTTTTCCGGGACCAACCCTCAATCCGCGATAATCATAATTTCGCAAAATACTTCTTTTAAAATCTATATCATTAAAAGAATTAAAATTAATTTCCCCGCCATCAACAAGTTGAATTAAATAGTTATTTCTGTTAATTTGTGTTCTGAACTTCACTGGTTTTTTTCTTTGCTGTGCAAAAAAATTTTTTATTTTACTATTTGTTTCCGAGTCGCTCACATAAGTCCCTATATCTCTCTCCATTCAATTTTCCAAATAAAGAAGTATTTAAACTTTACGACACCAGATTTTTCTGAAAAAAAAATATTTTGAATTGTTCGAGCCCGCCGAGTAATATGTTGTATAACGTCGGAATTTAACGAAGTCGCCGAAGGAGATTTGGGAAAAATGCGAGCCGAGCCCCGAACCGTATATCCCTTGTTATACGCCCCGACTGAAAGAAGAATGCAATGAGGTTGCGAAGCAAAGTTTTTATTTCAGGCACGTTTTACATAATGTAATTGAATCAAACCAGAATCAAAAGATTTTACATTTGATAATTTTAAATTACTCTCATGATTTTTTCCCTGAAACAATGAGATGCCTTTACCAAGTAATGTAGGAATTATTGTGATTATATATTCGTCTATTAAATCAGCACTCAAAAACTGATTAACCAAAGAGGCACCTCCTACTAACCAAATATTTTTATTATTCTCTAATTTCAAATTATTAACGATTTTTTTAACATCGCCACTAACAAAATGTATGTTGTCTGCCTTCTGCCTTGTTTTTGTTCTTGAGAACACATAAACCTCTTTGCCTTTATATGCATCTTCAATTTGCCTATAAGTTATGCCTCCAACTAACACAATTCCTATTTTGTCATACATCTCTTTAAAGCCATAATCTTCTCCAATATTTTCGTATTTTGTTAGCCAATCGATATTTCCATCTTCCTTTGCAATAAATCCATCAAGGCTTATTGCGATGTAAAGAATTATTTTTTTGTCCATATACTCAATAGTTAATGTAAAACTTTAATAAATCTTTGGTTTAGTGCCTGAAATAAAAATTGCGTATAACATCGGAATTTAACGAAGTTGAATTTTGAGAGCTGGAGCGAGGCAGGCAACCCAGCCGAGCGACCTCCAAAATTCAATTTGGGAGAGCAGGGGAAAACGCTTGGCGTTTTAGGCGACAGCCGACCCTGCGAACCGTTAAATTCCTGTTCTATTCGTTTCCAGTTACGAGCGAAGCGGAGTTCTGGAAACTTGCGTCCGCAAAGTAATTTCAGGGGTGTATTCAATCAAGCGAACACAGTGAGCCATCAAGAATGAGTATCAAGGGGTAATTTTCGTCGTTCGTCGTTTCGTAGGGGGGAATTCCGTTTGTTTTTGCTTCTTTTTTCTTAAAAAAGAAGAGTTTAGAGGGGGTGAGGGTGGGAGTTTTATAGAATTATAGAATTTGCAATCATTCCTTTTTTAGCAAGATGTGCTGAAAGCAGAGAATTAAACATTTTATTGTGAGATTCATATTTTAGATGGAGAAGTTCATGGACTATTGCTTTTGCTCTTTGTTCTTTAGTTTTGTTGAGAAGTTCATAAGAGAAAGTTAATCTTCCTTTGCTTGAGCAACTCGCCCATTTCTTGCTCATTTTTCTAAGGTGTATTTCTTTAGGATTTACACCTACTTGATCAGCCCATTCATACACTTCTCTTTTGAAGTCGTTCGTCATCATCATTTTAATGATTCCCTCAATATAGTCATTAATTTCTTGCCAATTTCAACAGCTTTTTTAATTGAGATTTTTTCTTTTGTAAATATCTTATACAAATCTTGTTTAATCAGCCTTTCTTGTTCTTCACTTGTTTTCCAATGAGGATGTGTTTTAAAAGTTTTCTCAGATTCTTTCGCAATATTTTCGGATTTTTCAATTCCCTCATTTTTCAAGAGCCAATAAACAGAGAAAACATCAGCAGACATTTTCTTTTCAATTCTTTCTTTTTTAGCTGAATTAATATTTGCAATTATATCCTTTAGACTTTGAAGAGTTTCTTTTGTGTCTATTTGTCTTTGTTTAAACATCAAAGAAACCATTTCAGCTCTTTCTCCTATTGAGATTAAATAAGGATTATTTCGAGATTGTCCTAAAACTTCTCTTTCAATACTCTTTAATAGATTAAATATTTTTTCTGTATCTGAAGAATCGCTTTTTTCTAATTTTCTAACCGTTTCTTCGTTAATTTCGTAAATATCCAGTTTAGATTTTATTTTTCCTACCTTTGTATGCTCTTGAACTAGTTTTGCAGTTTTTCGGGCGAATTCCTTATCAACCAATAAACTTGGATCATAGGCTTCTTTCAGAATTCTTGACATCCTTGATAAAGTGTCATAATCCTCAATATATGGTCTTAAAAATGCGTCTGGAGAGATTATCTCATACATATCAGACAGTTCATCATAAAATTTATAGAATTCTTTTCTCTTTTCTTCATTCATAAAATGATTGAGGATTGCTTCAACTGCCTTATCTGCTTTTTTGCCTTTGATTACTGAAAGATATTCTTTTCTTGCAGTTTCAATCATTTCCTTGAATCTGTTTTTTAATAAATCAACATCTTTGACTACTTCAGAAATGTCTTTCGAATCAAAAGAGAGTGCTTTTTCTAACTTGTCGAATATCCCGACGAAATCCAATACAAAACCGCAAGGTTTCTTTATTCCTTGCTCATCTTCATAAGGTCTATTTACTCTTGCGATGGCTTGAAGTAATACATGATCCCTCATAGGTTTGTCAAGATACATGCAGTAAAGGATTGGAGCATCAAAACCAGTGAGAAGTTTTTCTGTTACAATAAGAATTTTCGGCAATTTATCAGATTTTATGAAAGCCTTTCTAATCATCTTTTCTTTTTCTTTGGACATATAATATTTTGTTAAAAGAGGAAATCTTTCAGAATCATTTTGAGCAGGGCTATATACAACTTCAGAATATTCTTTTGGCAAATGTTTGTCTAATTCTTCTTTGTATAATGCACAAGCTTCCCTATCAACAGCGACTAAAAAAGCTTTATAGCCTAATGGCTCGACTGTGTTTTTATAATGCTCAACAATATATTTTGTAACATCTTTTATTCTCTTCTTGTTCTTGAGCATATTTTTCAGATTTACAGCTTTTTCAAGAATCTTGTTTAATGATTCAATGTCGCTTACTCCCTCAGCTTCTTTTAAGTTTAAGAATTCTTTTTCTAAAGTTTTTTTGTCAGGAAGCAGTTCGTTTGAAGCTAAAGTATAATGAAGTTTTACTGTTGTTCCATCTTCAATAGATTCAGCAATTCCATATTTATCAAGATAACCATAAGGAGCATCATCTTTTCCAAAAGTGATAAAAGTTCCTCTTCCATGACTTGTTTTATCTATTGGCGTTCCTGTAAATCCGATATAAGTTGCATTTGGCAAAGCACCCATTAAGTAATTTCCTAAATCTCCGCCTGTTGTCCTATGAGCCTCATCAACAAGAACAAAAACATTCTTTCTCAAGTTTATTTCGGCAGGAATATTTTCAAACTTGTGAATCATTGTTACAATTAAGCCTCTTGTATCTCCCTGAAGAAGTTCTCTAAGATTCTTTTTTGATTCTGCAATGTGAATATGCTCAAAACCGACAGAGGTTAAATTTCCAAATAATTGGGTTTCAAGCTCGTTTCTATCAACAAGCATAATGACTGTAGGATTTTCAAAAAGAGGGTTTTCTATAATTTTTTGTGCGGCTACAATCATAGTATAAGTTTTTCCAGAACCTTGAGTATGCCAGATTAAACCTCTTTTCTTTTTGCTTGCAACCCTATCAACAACTTTATGGATTGCTCTCATCTGATGAGGCCTCAAAATGACTTTTTGGAGTTCATCGTCTTTTCTTGTGAATAAGATATAATCAAGAGCAGTCTCAACAACTTTTTTCTTATCAAAAAAGTCTTTTACTAATTTTTCATATTCTTTAGTTCCTGTTTCTGCTTTCCAATTAAACAGGGATTTTGTTGAAAAGTTCCATGTAGCAGAATAATAAAAATGTATTAGATGAGTTAAGGTATAAACTTGAAACATTGTCATTGCTTCAGGTGTTTCTTTATGGTATCGTCTTACCTGATCTAAAGCTTCAGACATTCCGCCGATTTTATGAGCAGATTTCGCCTCAACAAAGAAAACAGGGATTCCATTAATCAAGAAAACAACATCATACCTGTTTGTGTATTTTCCATTTGTGAAAGAGAATTCATCAGTAACATGATAAACATTCTTTTTAGGGTTTTCATCTATTAATTTGACATTTCTTTCTCTTTTTTCTCTTGGAACATGAACCGTTCTTATTCCCTTAAGATATTCCCATGCTTTTAGGTTTCCCTCGATATTTACAGGAAGCCTTTCAATTTTCTTGATTAATTCTTCAATCATAAGATTATCAATAAAATCTTCATTAAGCTTGAGCATTTGGTTTGTGAAGATTTCTCTTAAAAGAAGCCCTGTTCTTCCGCCTCTTAATCTTTCAACTTCTTCAGGCTTAATATACTCCCAGCCAATCTCACAAGCATACTGAAGCATAGGATTCTGCACACTTCCTCGTTCAGTTCCCAGTTTTGCCATTATGCACCAACCTCTAAATCATTTACTCTTATTTTTGCAGTCATTAAGTTTTTTAAAAGTGAATTAAAAGTTTCTTTTAGTGCTTCTTTCTTCTGCTCTTCAGCTTGGATTTTCTCATCAATTGCCGAGAGGATTGAGGCGATGCGTTGCTGTTCTGGGGGGGGAGGGAGTGGAATTAAATAATCCTTAAGTAAAGAATAATGCCGATTATATCCTCGGCTTGGAATCTTTAATAATTTAAGAGCGTAATAAAAAAAATTAGGAAAAACTTTTGATATTTCAGGAATTAATATTTTTGTTCCATCTGGACCACACACAAAAGGAAAATCAATAAATTTGAATGTTCTCGTATGATCACCAAAGATTATAATTGGAAGAGGAGAACTAAAAAGATCTTCTTCATTATCCCAATAACCTGCAATTAAATCTTGACTTTGATCCACAATAGGAAATTTTCCAATTTTTAAAAATTGTGATTGTTGTAACTTACTAACCTTTACTTTTTTATCAGACAAACAATATTCCAGCTTCACAACATCCCAATCTTTCGGCATCATTCCAATTTCAGTTTCTTTCAATTCAACTTTATCAATATCCTCAAAGCTGACTGCTCCATAAGTAAAGAGGTGCTTCATTGCTGATTTTTTCAGCTCTTTAAGGGAATTAATGAAGTTCTGAGTTTTTTCCTGTGCTGTTTGAATAGTTGAAAGAACATGAGCTATTTTTTGCTGTTCGGAGAGGGGCGGGAGTGGAATTTGAATAGTTCTCATGATTGTTTGAGTAAGTTTACCCCTTGCATCTCCACCTATAAGTGGATTCATGTCAATATGATTGAGTGCATAAAATAAGAATTGATTTATTGTTTTTCCAGAAATCGCTTTTAGTATATGGGCATGATTATTTACCCAAAACTTTCCGTTCATAATATATGCAGAATTTTCTCCAGCTCCCCAATAACCACCATCCTCTGCAAGTAAAACAAATTTTCCATCAAAAATGAAGTTATCTATGTAATCAATAATACCATTTGCTCCACAATAAGGATATATTCCTTGTCTTTTTGCTCTAACATCAACACTTAAAGGAACTCTCTTTTTGTCAAAAACTTCAGCAATATCTCCCAATACAGATATACTCCAATCTTTCGGCAGTTCTCCTAATTCTGTCTGCTTGTATTCTTCTGTTTGGAGTGTTTGTTGTGTTGTCATTCTATCTCAAACCCCATTTGGCTCAAGACTTCTTTTAGTTTAGTGTCTGCTTTTTGCTGTTCTTCTTTTGCTTCTTTTAGCAGAACAACAGCTTCGTCTAAAGGCAGAGTTGTATCTTCGCCATTTGTTGAAACATAACGGGAAGGGCTTAAATTGTAATCATTCTTTACAAGCTCTTCTTTAGAAGCAATCTTGCTTATTCCTTCTTCCTCTTTGAAATTCAAATAAATATCAGAAATCTGTTTAATCGCAGAATCAGGCAAAAAGTTTTTAGGCCTTCCTTTCTCGAATAGTTTAGAGGAATTAATCAATAAAACTTTATCTTTTTCTTTCTTCCCTCTATTAATCACTAAAATTATTCCTGCTGAAGTTGTGTTATAAAATAAGTTCTCTGGCATTAAAAGAACAGCTTCAACTAAATCATTCTCAACAAATGCTTTTCTCATATCTCTTTCTCGACTTGAGCCTTCATTTCCAGAGCCACGAGAAACTGCTCCTGTATCCAAAACAACAGCCAATCTTCCTGTATCTTTCAAAGAAGCAAACATATGCTGAACCCAGCCCCAGTCAGCAGAACTGTTTGGCGGAAAACCATAAACAAACCTGTTGAAAGTATCTGTTTCATAAGTTGATTGCTTGAAAATATCCTGATTCCACATAGGATTTGCGACAACAATATCAAACTTCATTAAAGAGCCATCTTTGTTTTTAAAAGCAGGCTTATTCATTGTATCGCCAAGAGCAATATCAGATTCCATTTTGTGAATAAATGAATTCATTCTTGCCATAGCATAAGTTCCATGCAAAACTTCCTGCCCGAAAAACTGCAAAGGCTTTATTTTTTCATCTTCGCCATATTTTTCTTTAAACCTCAAGAATGTCTTAATGATTAAACCGCCTGAACCAAGGCAAGGATCATAAACAAGCTCTCCTTCTTTTGGATCAAGAATATTTGCCATCAAAATAGCAACTTCTTTTGGCGTGTAGAATTCTCCTGCGCTACTTCCTGAACCTTCTGCGAATTTTCTAAGCAAATATTCATATGCTCTTCCAAGAATGTCTGGCTCAGCGTCTTTAAGTCCGATTTTGTGTCTATTAAGAACATCAATTAAAGCTTTTAAGAGTTCGTCGCTGATTATTCTTTGTCCTGCGGCAGTTTCATTAAAATCTCTAATATCTATTACGCCTTGAAGTTTTGGGTTTTCTCTTGCTATTGCTCTAACTGCATCAGTCAAGAACTCTCCTAATCTTGTGCTTTGCTTGAACACTTCTGACCATCGAGAATTTTTAGGAATGTAGAACCACACAAGAGAATGATCTTCTTCAACTAATTCTTCAGCAGTTTTTTTATCTCCATACTCTTGTGCAAGTTTGTCAATCTCTTCATCAAAAACATCTGAAAGTCTTTTCAAGAATATTAAAGGCAAAATATAATCTTTGTATTTAGGAGCATCAACAGGACCTCTGATTTTACAAGCGGCTTCCCATAGCCAGTTTTCTAAAGTTTTTATGTCTAACATTTTATTTATCTCTCTTCTTCTTTAATTCTTCTTCCATGAACTTTTCAACTTTACGAGAAAGAATTGTTGAATGTTCTTCACAGTATGCTTTGTATTTGTTGTATATTTCTTCATCTAAGCTTAGAGCAACAGTTTTTCTCCCCATATGATTGCATATGATATCATATGTTTATAAATCTTGCGGTTATCTGGTTAGTGATTGCAAATTCTAATATAAATTTCTTTTTCCGCAGAAAAAGGCACTCTGTCCGTAGGACTCGGAATTCCCCCCTCGTTCGTTTTGTTTTTAGTTTAGTTTTTAGAAAATTGCCTCCTTCGTTAGCCCCTGAAATTATTGAATAGAACATCGCGATTATCTGAAGTTTCACGAAGTGAAATTTGGGGATTTTTCGCAGGAAAATCCCAGATAATCGCTGTTATGTGTTTTTTCTGCAAGAAAAAATGCCGAAGCGAAGCGTAGGCACAGTATGACGCAGGGCGGCGGCGTTAAATCTTAATGTCCATACCATCATGGGCAAAATCAAAATCCACATCAGAATATTGTTTTTTCATTTTTTGAAGATGTTTCTCTCCCCAAATATTAATCTCGTCTTCTTCTATGTGGGTTATAAGAGTTTTTTTAGGTTTAATCTCTCTTAATCTTTGCATTAAAGCATCAAAAGAAATTTCAGAGGGGATATCTGAAAATAATCCACACTCATTTATTAATAAATCTAAATCTCTGAAATTTCTGTAATTATCGAAACTTATGGTATCACAAGGAGCATACAAAACTTTTTTGCCATTACTTTCAATCAAGAAGGCATAAGTTTCGGATTCTTTACCCTTATAACCCACAACAGTTATGGAAACATCTCCGATTTTGATTTTGTCTCCATCTTCAACAAGGTGCAATGCCCCTGTTTTTTGGACATCAAAATAATATTCAATAACGGGAAATCTTTTTTTAAGTGTCTCGAAAACTCTTTTTGGAATATAAACTTTAGTTGTCTTATCTGCTTTGTTTGTCCTAAAGTTAAAATTAGATTCTAAAACATACCTTAAACCGAAAGTATGGTCTGGATGCCAATGAGTAATAAATAAATTATCAACTTGTTTTACATTTCTTCGGTTTAAGGAATCTCCAATATCTTCTCCACAATCTATAAGAGTATTAATATCTTGGACAAACAAAGAACTACCATTTCTTTTATATGGCTCTCCAAGTTTTCGAGCTTTCTTACAGATTTCACATTGACAATAAGGTCTTGGTGTGGGCATTGCACCGCCAGAGCCCATGATGGTTAGCTTCATACTATTAAGATTTATTTAATGATTTAAAATTCTTTCTATTAGCCGCCGCCCGAGTAATATTGTACATAACATCGCGATTATCCGAAGTTGGCGTAGCCAATTTGGGAAAATTCCTGCAAGGGATTTTCCGGATAATCGCTGTTAAATGCCCCGACGACCGAAGGGAGGAGAGTGCAACGTGGTCGAGGAGCGAAGCGACGAAGAAGTCTCAAATTCTCCGAAGCACTAGGACTTTCCGTAGTTTTTTCCTATAACTTATTATAGACTATCTGCGT